>ERZ795053.4518-NODE-4518-length-15027-cov-4.870625_pt1 | contig 15027 bp, 17 predicted proteins | sample MGYA00375137_ERZ795053 | MGnify/ENA primary metagenome ERZ795053 (study PRJEB30182, sample SAMN05720284) | activated sludge metagenome | isolation source: Anaerobic digester | place: Hong Kong | collected 2014-12-17 ... | reverse complement strand
AGCTTGATCTCTCGGGGCAGGGCGACGCGCTCTGCCGCCGCAATGCGACCGAGCCCTTCCGGCAGTTCTTCTGTGCGCTACGCCAACGGCTTGCCGCCACGTTTGGACGAAACCCGGCGGGACAACCCTTCGCCAATACCAGCGAGCTCATCGAAGAGCTGCATGCGGCCGAGACGACCCTCGCGCAGATGCAGTCGATCTCACTCGCCGCGACGCTGGTGCGGCCGGTGCGCCGCGAAGTCGAGACCTTCGGCTTCCGCTCCATGAGTCTTGACATTCGGCAGAACACCACGGTGATCAACCGCGTGTTGCGCGAAATCTGGGGCAAGCTCAATCCGCTGGCCAAGGAAGAAGTTCCGGAAGCCGGCAGCGAGGCATGGGCGAATTGGATCGCCGGCGAGCTAGAGAAGCCACTGGGTTTTCTGCCGCAGTTCCGAAATGTCTCGGAGGAGTCGCGCGAACTTCTTGATCTGCTGGAACTGATCCGCGAGACCATCGACGGCCCAGACCCGCAAGCCATCGGCACGTTTATCCTGTCGATGACGCAACATGCGAGCGATGTGCTGGGGCTCTATCTCCTGGCCAAGTTCACCGGCCTGTTCGCCGATGAAACGGCACGGGACATCTGCCGCATCCGCATCGTCCCGCTGTTCGAAACCATCGACGACCTGCGCGCTGCGCCGGCCATCATGCGTGAGCTGCTTGCGACGCCGGTGGTCAAGGGTTCGGTCGCCGCCAATGGCGGCCGCCAGGAGGTGATGCTGGGATATTCCGACTCGAACAAGGATGGCGGCTTCTTCTGCGCCAGTTTCGAGTTGTTCGAGGCGCAAAGGCGATTGATCCGCATCGGGCGCGAGCAGGGCGTCGATGTCAGTTTCTTTCATGGCCGCGGTGGTTCCGTGAGCCGCGGCGGCGCGCCGACGGGGCGCGCGATTGCGGCACAGCCGGCCGGCAGCATCGGCGGCCAGATGCGCGTAACGGAACAGGGCGAAGTCGTTTCATCCAAGTTCGCCAACCGCGGCACGGCGCAGCACAATCTGGAGGTCCTTGCAGCCAGCGTCTTCGTTCATACGCTGAAATCCATCGACGAGCCGGAATTGAAGGTGGTGCCGGAACACCAGGAGGCGGTGGAATGGATCGCCAAGGCGTCCTTCCGCCATTACCGCAATCTGGCGGAGGACCCGGCCCTCATCACCTATTTCCAGCAGGCCTCGCCGGTGGAGGAACTGGCCAATCTGAAGCTTGGCTCCAGGCCGGCCCGCCGCTTTGGCGCCAAGGGCATCGCCGACCTCCGTGCCATTCCCTGGGTGTTCGCCTGGAGCCAGAACCGGCATCTGCTGACCGGCTGGTATGGGCTTGGCTATGCGCTCGACGATTTCCTCGTGCCCGGCGGATCGCAAGGGCTGGACTTGCTGCGCGATATGTACAAGCGGTCACGCGGCTTCCGGCTCGCCGTCGACGAGGTCGAAAAATCACTGTACATCGCTGACATGTCGGTGGCGGAGCAATATGCCGAACTGGTGACCGATCGCATCTCGGCTGAACGGCTCTTTGCTCTCATTCGGCATGAGCACCAGCGAACCACGCGGGCCATTCTGGAACTGACGGGCGAGGCAACGCTGTGCGAGCGCTTTGAAGGGCTGCAGCGCCGCTTCGAGCGGGTGAGGCCGATGGTGGATCAGGCCAATCGCTGGCAGATCGCGCTGCTGCGCGAGACGCGCAAAACCGGCGGCGCAGACAATCAGATGCCGCTGTTGATGACCATGAACTGCGTGGCGACGGGGCTCGGCTGGACAGGCTGACATCCAGGGCCAAAAGTTCCAATCAGCCTTTTGTCAGGGTGATTTCAGTAGAATTGACGGAATCGCGTTAGCGTTCTGATGACGTTGGTGAAAGTTAATTTTCGCCAAACAGAACAGCTTGGGCGATACTTGGAACTGCAACCATCTGCTGGAGACATTGATGCCCATGAAATTCGCCGTAAGAAAGCCCTTGATTGTCTCCCTGCTGGCAGTCGTTCTGGTAGCAGCGCCGGTTTTTGGCGCTGCTGGATCCTTCCTCGGCATGTCCGAAGCCTTCGCCGGAAAGGGCGGCAATGGCGGCGGTAACGGCGGTGGAAATGGTGGCGGCAAGGGAGGCGGAAACAGCGCCAATGGCGGCGGAAGAGGTGGTGCGAGCAGCTCGGCCTCGGCCGGCAACAAGGGCTCCAAGACAACGGCTTCCTCAGGCCAGTCGAAAGCCTCGCAAAAGACCACTAAGAGCAAGGTTGCGGCAACGAAGGCATCGGTTTCGGTCGTCAAGGTCGACAAGGTCAGTAAGAAACTCTCGGCCAAACTCGGAGCGCTGAACGCGGCCAAGGCCAATGCGCAGGCCTTTGCCAACGCCGCGCCGAACTCGCGGATCGGCAGAATTGCGGCCTATTATCGCGCAAATGAAGAGGCCAATCGTCTTCAATCCCTGGCGGACGAGGCTGCCGCAGCCGTTTCGGGCGCGGAAAAGACCTATGAAGATGCAGTTGCGGCCGAGCAGGATCTCGCCAAGCAACTGCAGGACGCCAAGGACGCTCTCGAAGCAGCACAAAATCCGGCTGACGGCACCACGCCGCCAACCGACGATGAGATCCAGAAACTCGCAGACGCGGTATCTGGCCTGCAGCAGCAAGTTGATGATGCCCAGAAGGCCACCACCGATGCCGAGACGGCCCTGAACGACGCCAAGGCCGACGCCAAGCAGGCTCAGGATGATGCAGACCAGGCGGAAGCCGATGCCGTTTCGTCTCTCGAAGCCGCCGCGAACAAGCCGGTGGACGATGAGGTGCGTGCCGAGGTTGACCGATTGCTGGAGGGCAAGTTCCCGGCCGCTGAAACCGATACGACAACGACCGATACATCGAGCGACACGTAGATTGTCAACGATTGAACCGAGAGAACCGGCTGCGCTGGGGCATGCGCAGCCGGTTTCTTTTTGAGTCCTGTACGACCGGCCTGAGAGGGGGCGTTGATGCCGTATCGCGAGGGACCCGTCTTTCCCGATCACTGCTTTGCTCGACTGAGCATCACCGTGATGAAACTGTTCTAGGTTGGCCTCGGTGAACTGAAACTGAGCCTGGCGTTAATCTGTCGTTCATCTTCAGATTGTGGTCGGCCGATACCTGATCCATCACGCGTCTTTGCCTGGCGTAGTGCTGAAATGCCCGCGGGAAACGGCCCCCTTGCCCTCAGCCCCCGTTTCCAGTGTATGCTGCCCTCCGAAAATCAAGAAGGGAGTGAATTTCATGTTGATGTCTAAACGTATTCTGCTTGCCGCCGCCACATTGCTGGCCCTCGCTGGCCCGGCTGCGGCTGCCGACATGATCGGCAATTGTGAGTTGTCGGGCCAAAAGGGCTCGATCCCCATCGGGCATCCGGCGATGGCGGGTCAACTCACGGTCGAGGTGTCGCTGCCGGCCCCCATCTGGTGGAACGGTGACACGCCGGAATCGATCAAGGACGGCATGGAGTACTGCATCGCTGCCGAGATTGCCTGGCGCGCCGGCTATGACAAGCTCGAAGTCGTGAACGTCGGCTGGGATGCGCTGATCGCCGGCCAGACCCATGATTTTGACCTTGCGATGTCGGAAATCTCCATCACCGATGAACGCAAGAAGGTGCATGACTTCTCGGTGCCCTATTTCAACTCGGATATCGGCGTCCTCACCCGCACCGACGCGCCGGTGGACGAGAAGTCCATCAAGTCGGCGAAGGTCGGCGTGCAGCAGGCCACCACGGGCGCGGCATTCGCCCAGGAAACACTCGGGCTGACGGACGTTCAGGTCTATCCCGACCAGGGTGACATGTTCACAGCACTTCGCGCCGGCCAGATCGACGCGGCAATGACCGATACATCGATCGTGCTCGCCGAGGAAGTCGCCCATCCAGGCAAGGTGGCCGTCGCTGGCCAATACAAGACCGGCGAAACCTATGGCGCCATCTACCCGAAGGGTAATGCCAACAATGCAACACTGGACAAGATCTTCCAGTCGATGATCGACGACGGGACAATGGCCAAGCTGGGTGCCAAATATCTGGCTGCGGCCTGGGGCAAGGACCCGGCCACCGTTCCCTACTGGCAGTAACGTTTGATCGGTCCTCTCCTCCTTGGTGGGGAGGACCATTTCCCTCGTGACGGACATTACAACGCAATCAGTGCCGCGCCGGGCCGATGGGCTGGCAGTTTCAGCGCTGCTATTCGCCTTGCTCTGTTTGCTGGCCGCCTATGGCGCGACGCGGCTGTTGCGGGGTGCGCTTGAACAATTGGCGGCCTATTCGCCGGCCTGGCAAATCCTGTTCTGGCTGGCGATCGCCGCGACCGCCTGCCTCTTCTGGCCTGCCGTGCGGTCCTATGGACTGAGCCGCGAAGCGAGCATGGCGCTCGCCCGCAACGATGTGGTCGAGGCCCGGATCGCCACGGCCGCCTCGCGTGACTACGGCTGGCTCACCTTCGGCTGGGGCGCCTTTGCGCTGATTGTGCTCGGATTTGCCAGCTTCGTCATGATGAACGAAGTGGCTGTCGGCAAAACCTTCTTCCTGTTGCCCTTGATGCAGGAGAAGTGGTGGCTGGTAACCCATAAATTCCTGGTCACGAACCTCTTCATTTTCGTCGTGGCGGAAATCTTCGTCCTGATCTGGGGGTTGGTCGTTGCCCTGGCGAGATTGATGCCCGGGCCTGCCGGCCAGCCCATCCGTGCGCTGGCAATTCTCTATTGCGACATCTTTCGCGGCCTGCCGGCCATCGTCACGCTGTATCTGATCGGCTTCGGCATTCCGACCTCCGGCCTGCCGGATATGATCGCGCCGCACCTCTACGGGCTGTTTGTCGATACCTCGAACATGACCGTCGGCGAATTGCGCACGGCGACCCGCATACCAGTCAGCTGGTGGTGCGTATTGGCGTTGACACTCACCTACGGCGCCTACGTGGCTGAGGTTTATCGCGCCGGCATCGAGAGTATTCACTGGAGCCAGGTATCGGCTGCACGCTCGCTCGGCCTTTCGTACATGCAAACCATGCGATACGTGGTGGTGCCCCAGGCCGTGCGGCGCATCATGGCGCCGCTCCTCAACGATTTCATCGGCCTTCAGAAAGACACTGCCCTCGTGCAGGTGGTGGGGGTGGTCGATGCCTTCAACCAGTCGCGCATCATCGCCTCGAACGCCTTCAACTTGTCGGCTGTCACCATCGTCGCCATTCTCTTCGTCGTCATTACCATTCCGCAGGCACGCTTCGTCGACAAGCTGATTGAACGCGACAATGCCCGCATGCGGGCGGGGGGCTGATATGGCTTTTCTCGAAATTGTCGATGTCGAGAAGGAGTTCGGGCCGGTGAAGGTGCTGCGCGGCGTGAACATGGGCGTGAACGAGCATCAGGTGGTTTGCCTGATCGGCCCGTCAGGCTGTGGAAAGTCCACGCTGCTCCGCTGCATCAACGGGCTGGAGACCATCCAGGGCGGCGAGATCAGGCTGATGAACGACCGCGTGTCGGGGCCCGGTGTCGACCTCAACCGGCTGCGGCAGAACGTCGGAATTGTGTTCCAGAGCTTCAACCTGTTCCCACACATGAGCGTCATCGAGAATGTGATACTGGCGCCGACCAAGGTGTTGAGACAATCGAAGGCCGAGGCCGAAGACAAGGCGATGGTACTGTTGAAGCGCATTGGCCTCGAGGCCAAGGCCCGCGAATATCCGGACCGGCTCTCCGGCGGCCAGCAGCAGCGCGTTGCCATCGTCCGGGCACTCGCCATGGAACCCAAGGTCATGTTGCTCGACGAGATCACCTCGGCGCTTGACCCGGAACTGGTGTCGGAGGTGCTCGGTATCGTGCGCGACCTCGCCCATCAGGGCATGACCATGTTGCTTGCCACCCACGAGATGGGATTTGCCAAGGAAGTCGCGTCGAAAGTCTGCTTCCTCTATGAAGGTGTGGTCCATGAGGAAGGGCCGCCGGCGCAAATATTTGGCGATCCGCATGAGGAGCGCACCCGCGCGTTCCTCAAGAGCATCATCGAAGCAGGACGGCTCTAGCCGTAAGACGCAAAAACTTCGGTGCTGCTGTCTTCGTGCAAGAGCAGCACCTGGTAGGAATCCGCTGGCCCGTCAGTTTCCATTCCGGGCGATCCGGCCGGCATTCCCGGAACCAGCAACCCCTTTGCTTTTGGCATCTCGACCAGGAGGCGCAGGATATCGTCAGGTGGCACATGTCCCGAAATCACGTAGGAGCCTATCTGACCCACGTGACAACCAGCGAGGTGGGACGGGATACCCAAGCGTTCTGACATCCCGGCGAGATCGTCGGTATCACGGAGGTCCACGTCCAGTCCGGCCTCCGCCATGCGTCGGGTCCAGACATGACAACATCCGCAGCCTGGACTGCGATAAAAGACGGGCCTCGCGGCGAACGCAGGGCGGATATCCATGGTGCAAGCGGCCAACAGTCCGCCGAGAGCGAAGGCACGGCGCGACAATCCGGTCATGACAAACTCCATTCACAATTCGTCAGCGGGTTCATACTAGGCTGCTTTCATGACATCATCAATCCGTGTCGCTGTCCTGACGGTTCCATCGCCGCATTCTTGGATCATCATCAATTCGCTGGTGGAGCGCTTCGGTCCCGTGCACGTGATCGCGGAGAAACGTGAGGAACGCCTCACATTGATCCGCCGACGGATGAAACGCCAGGGCGTGCTCACCGTCGTAGGGCAAATTGGCTTCGTGTTGCTGCAGAAGGTGATCCAGCGACGCGCGCGCCATCGCATAGGCGAGATCATTCAGGACATGAGGCTCGATCCACAGCCAAACCCGGCCTGTGAGCTCTATGCCGTCGGATCGGTCAACGCCATGGCCTGCCGCGCCGCGCTCGCGATGATCAAGCCCGACGTTGTCTTGGTGATCGGGACGCGGATCATCGGCCGTGAAACACTTTCTGCGGTCAACGTGCCCGTGATCAACGTCCATGCCGGCTGGGCACCAAGATACCGCGGCCAGGCGGGTGGCTACTGGGCCTTGGCCGAAGATGACCCGGAGCACGCTGGCGTGACCGTGCACCTCGTGGATCAAGGGGTGGATACCGGCGCGATACTCTATCAGGATCGCTTCGAAGCCACCCCTGCGGACAGCTTTCCGACCTATTTCTACATGCAGGCGGGCGTATCGCGGCGTCTTGCCGTGAAGGCCGTCGAAGACGTGCTTGCCGGCACCGTCACGACGGTGAAGAGCGACCTTGATTCGAAACAGTATTATCACCCGACATTATGGGGTTATCTGTCGACGGCCATACGCAGAGGCGTGTGGTAAGACTCGACGTTCGCGGCAGCGTTCATTGGCGCAAAAGCGCCTGACTGATTCGGCAAATCATTGGAATCATTGTCAGCGTCCGTTCAGATTTGTGGCGGACCTGAGTCCGGGCGCCCCATAATTCTGCCACGCTGGAAAAGCAGAAGAGGGTGGGAACGAAACAGGGCGCGACCGCGTTGTATATCGTTTTAGGCATTCAGACGGAGCGACAATCCATGAAATTGACTCCCACCAAAGCCAGTCTTTTTGCACTGGCATTGTTTGTTGCACCTGCCACGATGCAGGCGCCCGCATTCGCCGCTAGCGATGGAAGCATCGTGGTCGCGCAGGCCGGTCAGAACAGCAAGCGCATCGACAATATCAAGAAATTCCTTGAGCGCGGCCGCAACATCGCGAAGCTCAGCGAGGATCAGCTCCAGCAACGCCTGGACCGTGTCCGCGGCTTTCAGAACACCCCCAACCTGCCGTCTGACCTTATGGCCTCTCTTCAGCAGGCCGAACAGGAACTGTCCAACGAACTGTCACGCCGCCAACAGGCAGGCACAGGTGGTAGCACTGGCGCCGATCAGACTGATGCCGGACAGGGCAACGGGACGAAGAACCAGCGCAATCAGCAGCAGCAATCCGCCGGCGCTGGCGCCGGATCTGGCGATATCGACGCCTTCCTGGCGTCTGTAACGCCAGCCAGCGAGTTGGACGACAAGGCGCTTCGCCAGCAGATGCGCAAGGCGGCCGAGTTGTCAAAATCCTCGGGGGTCAGCAAGGACCAGCGCAAGCAATTGCGCGAAATCGTGCGATCCAGCCGCGATGAGATGGCCAAGCGCAAGCAGGGCGGTGGCGGCAGCAACACAAACGCCAGCAAGGATGGTCAGCAGAAAGGGGCCGGCCAGAGCCCCGCCGCGGGCTCCGGCGACATCGACGCCTTTCTGGCATCGGTGACGCCAGCCAGCGAGTTGGACGACAAGGCGCTTCGCCAGCAGATGCGTAAGGCTGCCGAATTGTCGAAGTCGTCGGGCGTCAGCAAGGACCAGCGCAAGCAATTGCGGGAGATCGTGCGTGCCAGCCGCGATGAGATGGCCAAGCGCAAGGACGGCGGCGGCAAGCAGTCGAAGGATAATGGCACGCAGCAGGATATGGCCGGCAAGGCCGATTCCGGCGGCAATGGCAACACGGCGATGGATGACAACGCCGATTCTGAGAAGCTGTCGGATGCTGAGCTGCGCAAGCGTCTCTCGTCGATGCGGGACCGGTTGTCCAGCAATGACCTGACGCCTGCTGAAAAGAAGGCGCTTCGACAGCGCCTGGCCAGCGAACGCGCCATCCTGCGTAACCGCGTGGGGCAGAAGAACGACACCAAGGTGAATGGTGACAACAACACGGTCACCAACATCAACACCACGATCAACCGCGACACCGTCAAGGTGGTGATCAACGACAAGCGGCCCGGCCGCGATCTGAGCGATGCGGAACTGCGCCACCGCATCAATGTGATCGAGTTTGCCATTCGCGATAATTCATACAGCGAAAGCGATCGCGTGGCTTGGCGGGCCTTCCTCGATCGTGACCGCAAGACGCTTCGCGAACGCATGCTGACAATGCGTGAACGCCGCCGTGACAATCTCCGGATGCGTGTGGGCAATGGCGATCTCAAGTTCAAGCTCAGCCTGAACTTCCAGCCGGACCGTCCGCCGCCGCCCCGTTATGTGTTTGCGGCGGAAGCCGATGAGGCCGACCTTGAGGATGTGCTGACGGCACCGCCGCGCCGGAAGATCAGCCGCCGTTATACCGTCGAGGAAGTCGAGAACAGCCCGGACTTGCGTGATGCAGTGGCGCGGATCGAGATCGATACTGTGAAGTTCGGCTTCGGCGAGTCCTTCGTTCCCGAAGAGGAAGTCGACAGTCTTGATCGCATTGCCGAGATTATGGAGAAGGTCCTCGCTGCCAATCCAGGCGAAGTATTCATGATCGAAGGGCACACGGATGCCGTGGGCTCGGACAGCGCCAATCTCGAACTTTCGCGGGAGCGGGCCAAGGCGGTGAAGGAAGCGCTGGTCACCTACTACGTGATCCCGCCGGAAAACCTCAAGACCGTGGGCTTCGGCGAAAAGTACCTCAAGATCCCGACCGAAGACGCGGAAGCAGAGAACCGGCGTGTGTCCGTGGCGCGTATCACGCCTCTCGTCGGCGAGTTGGACAACTGACACCGCGCTGCAACACACGCCTTGCAAGTGACATGGGCCGCCGCTATACGGCGGCCCATTCCATTTGAAAGACACGCAGAGGACCAAAATGGCCATCGAACGCACCTTCTCCATCATCAAGCCAGACGCCACCCGCCGCAATCTCACCGGTGCCATCAACGCCAAGATTGAAGGTGCGGGGCTCCGCATTGTCGGCCAGAAGCGCGTGAAGTGGGGAAAGACGGAGGCCGAAGCTTTCTATGCCGTCCATAAAGAGCGTCCCTTCTTCAACGATCTCGTCAGCTTCATGATGTCTGGCCCGATCGTCGTCCAGGTGCTGGAAGGCGAGAATGCGGTGGCCAAGTATCGCGAGATCATGGGCGCCACAAACCCGGCGAACGCCGATGCCGGTACCATCCGCAAGGAATTCGCCGAGTCGATCGAGGCCAATTCGGTGCATGGTTCGGACAGCCCGGAAAATGCGGCCAAGGAGATCGCCCTGGTCTTCAAGCCGGAAGAAATCGTCGGCTGATCGATCATGTGGACCGCGACCTACATCCTCTCGATCGTTCTGGTAAACTGGCTTTTCGTGGTGGTGCCGGGTGTACCCACACCCTTCGGAGAGCTCTACCTCGCGACATTGGTGGTGGGCGCGGTCTTCGTCCTTCGTGATTACGCGCAGCGTGAAGTGGGCCACTTTGTGCTGCTTGCAACGCTCGCAGCTGGTGCCATCACCTGGTTCATGACATCACCGGAACTGGCGGTAGCGTCGATCACGGCATTCGCCATTTCCGAAATGGCAGACTGGGCGGTCTTCACGTTCACCGGCCGGCCGTTGCAGAAGCGCATCCTGATTTCCAGCATGATCTCCGTGCCGCTCGACTCGCTTGCCTTCCTCTATCTGTCGGGCTTCCTGACGCCCGTTTCATTTTCGACCGAGACGGTCAGCAAGGCCATCGGTGTTGTCATTGTCTGGATGCTGCTCAAGATGCGCGAGGACCGCAGGCTGGCCGGCGCCTGATCCGTGGCGGCTTCGGCGGAGTTTCTGGATTTCCTCACGGAGCAGATGGCAGGATTTGGACCTGTCTCTCGAAAGCGGATGTTTGGTGGAGCCGGCTTCTTTCGCGACGGGTTGATGTTCGCGCTTGTGTCGGGTGACATGCTCTATCTGAAATGCGACGCAGAGACCGTCGAACGCTTCGCCTCGCAAGATCTCGCCGCTTTCACATATGGGACAAAGACCGGTTCCAACACCATCATGTCTTATCGCAGGTCGCCGGATGTTTGCCTTGAAGATCCTGACGCGATGACGGAATGGTGCAGACTGGCCTTCGAGGCCGCACTGCGCAGCTCAAAGCCAAAGCGCAGATCCGCTAGGGGATAACGGCTCGTGTTGTCTCTGCGATCAAGCTAAAGTGTCAGCCCTCAGCACTCCACGCCCGGCGCATTCGCAGGCGGCTCCTTGGCGGGTGCGCCTTGTGTGCAAGTCCAGAAGGCTTCGAAATCTAGCGGATGGTCGCGGCACTCCTTCTCGGCGAAGGCCTTGCGCTCAAGGCACATGGCCTCGGTCGGAAAAGACCGCGGCGCCCAGCCTTCCATGCTCGAGCCCGGCACCCAGTGTCCGTTGACAAAAAAGAATACAGACAACCACCACGACATGGCTTCGTCGTCCCCACACTGCTGCCGTTTACCAGTAACAGGCCTTCATGGAGTCAGTCAAATCGCTGATAGCGGTGATTGAGTTGTGCATTGCCATGCCTCAATTGGATTGATCTCAACCCCCGCGCTGACTAGTCTTGCGGGTGAATCCAGTGTGGAGGCGTCCATGTCATTCTTTAAGAAACTGTTTGGTGGTGGCAGCGGCGAAAATGCCGGCTCGGCGCCAGCCGAAGCCAAGGCCAAGCGCCAGATCGAGCATCAGGGCTACGTGATCAAGGCCACCCCCTACAAGGAGGGCGGCCAGTGGCAGACCTGTGGCGTCATCACCAAGACCATCGACGGTGATACCCGCGAACACAGGTTTATCCGCGCCGACCGGTTTTCCGATGAGGATGCCGCCGCCGACCACTCCATCGCCAAGGGAAAGCAGATGGTCGAGCAGGTTGGCGACCGCATGTTCAACTGAGCCAAATTATCCTAGGCAGTAGTTGAAACTGACGCTGATGCGGTTGCCCTCGGCCCGGTTAAGCGGGACTTCGTGGCGCAGCCAACTCTCCCACAGCATGAGGGTCCCAACTGCCGGTGTCAGGTGAACATGGGGACGCAACGCCTCCGGTGCGTTCTTCTTGCGCGGTGGTGCCGCCATCATCATGGCCAGCCGCGGATCCTCATACACGATCGGACCGGCACCTTGCGGCACCGACACATAGTAGGTGCCGCTGATGACCGAGTTGGGATGAATGTGGGAGGTGTGTGATCCGCCTTCCGGCATGACATTGACCCATAATGAGTCACACACCGGCTTGGTGCCTCTCAGATCCCAGTGGAGTGCCTTGGCGAAAGCCAAGGCATGCTTGTCGATGATCTTCACCAATGATGCAAACTCCGGGAAGCGCCACGGAAGATCGTTGAGCGACGCATAGGACGTGTAACCCGGATAGCCGTGTGTTTCGCACCACTTGAGGCCGGCCCGGTCATCCATCGCGAGTGACATGGAAAGCGCCTCGAGCCCTGCGTTGAGCTTTGCAGGCGCAATCTTCTCCGCGCGATAGATGTGCGTTGGGAAGAGTTCGGTGATCTGTGGCATGCGGGCCGATTAGCCGAGGGCTCAGGCGCCTTCAAGCACTTTGATGACCAGCGCAGCGATGTCCTTGGGCGGATGCTTGACCAGATCCTTGTCAATCTCGGCCAGTGTCGCTTTGGCAACGGCGGCGGGGACGGCCTTGCGATAGACGCCGAGGGCCACCGGGGGCGCCACGACGATCAGGGTCTCGAACTCACCGGCACGGAGATCCTTGTTCATATCCTCGGCGACGCCGATAATAAACTGATCTTCGGCTGCCTGGTGCCAGTCGGGCGTTTCCATGCTCGAGCGGTTGACGCCACCACTGGCATTTGTGCGGCCCGGCTTGTCGGTGCCCTGTTCCCGGGTGGGAGGGTTGTCCTGCGCATAGCTCCGCACCAGTTTCAGATCCGCGTTCTGGGCATCGCCCTCATTGCGGAACACCAAGGCCTTCGCACCATCTGTTACAAGCACACGAGCGTGTCGAACCAATCTTTTCATTCTTACCTCCTGTCCATGAGATGTTCTTCAGCACCTTGATATCCGATTGGCTTTGAGGAAGATCAACATTGTGTGAATTGAAAGGGCCGATCCGATGAGATGGTTCGCACATTATGAGAACTGCAACGAGCCGATGGCAAGCCCAAGACGTTTTGCCCGCCGGTTGTTGCGCAATGGGATATGGGCCCTTGTGGTTGTGGCGGTCGCCCAGGCCATCGGCATGGCGGGCTATATGGGACTTGAAGGCATGAGTTTCGAGGATGCCTTCGTCAATGCCGGCATGATCCTCGCGGGTATGGGGCCAATGAAGACTGACTTGCAAACCGCGACCAAATATTTTGCGGGCATATATGCGATTGTCTGCAGTTTGCTGATCTTTGCCGTCGCTGGTCTGCTGCTGGCACCGGTCTTCCATCGTTTGCTTCATCACTTCCATATGGATGCCAGCGGAAAATCCGGACCTTAGTTTTACTGTTGACATCGCCGCCATGTCTGGTTGAACCGGGTCAATATCCTGACGCCGCGCATCCACACGGTGCCGGAAATCTCGTATCTCATGGATGAAGGACAATGAGCCGTACTCTCCGCATTGCCGCTGCCCAATACCCGCTCACTCAACTTGCTGATCTTGGCACATATGAAGAGAAAATCACCCATTGGGTCGAAGAGGCCGTAGGACAGGGTGCCGAACTTCTGGTGTTTCCCGAATACGGCGCCATGGAACTCTGCGCGATCGGCGGACGCGGACTCGACCTCCAGGACTCGATCGACGCTGTTTCGGACTTTGCCCCGGATATCGGCCGCGTGCACGGTGCATTGGCCAAGAAGCACGGCGTCACCATCGTATCGGGCAGTGGACCCCAGCACCGCGGCGGAAAGACGTTCAACGTCGCACAGATCTTCGGCCCGAAGGGGGCCGCCCGCCATTTCGAAAAATACATGCCCACCCCGTGGGAGCGCAACGCGGCAGCGATCAACGGCGGCCGTCACCTCAAGGTCTTCGACATCGGCAAGGCCAAGATTGGTTTGCTGATCTGCTACGATATCGAGTTCCCCTTGCTGTCGCGGGCACTCGCCGAGGCGGGGGCAGAAATCATCCTGGCGCCCTCGAACACCGAGACCGAATGGGGGTATTGGCGGGTTCGCACGGGAGCCATGGCGCGGGCCCTCGAAAACCAGGTTTACACGGTCCACGCACCCGTGGTCGGTCCTGCGCCGTTTTGTACATTTTGCTCAGATAATACGGGCGCAGCCGGTATCTTCGCACCCTCGGACAAGGGGTTCCCGCCCGGGGGCGTGCTGGCGCTGGGCGAGATGAACAAGGCCCAATGGGTCCACTGCACCGTCGATCTCGATCTGATGGGTGAGGTCAGGGTGTCGGGTGGCGTGCAGACATTCGCACACTGGCCCGAGCAACCGGGCGCCGGCCCCTTGCCGCAGGCCGAACTGATCAATTTGGGCTGACGACCAGTTGGCCACTATTCCAGTTCCCACGTTACGTTGACATCGATGGCAAGCACCTGTTCGCCGGCTGCAATGGGAACGGGAGCGGGAGAGGCCTCTGCCGCCATCATCCGTGCCCGCATCACCGGAGCCGACGGCGCATAGCCACCACCTTCGCTGATGGTGAGCAGTTTGCCAATTTTCACGTTTCCGGCGCCGGCATAGATGTCGGCCTTGTGGCGGGCGTCGGCAATGGCCTGCTTGCGCGCCTCATCAAGTGCCTCATCAGGTTTGTCGATGCCGAAGGACACACCGTTGATCTGATTGGCGCCAGCCTGCACGAGTTGATCGAGCACGGCGCCCAGCCCATCCAGATTGCGGAGTGTAACGGTGACCGTATTCGACACATCATAGCCCGACAGCCGGGGAGTCCGGTTGTCCTGGCTGTAGTCATAACGTGGCTGGACCATGAAATTCGAGGTCTGAATATCCTTGTCCGCGATACCAGCGGTCTTCAGTGCCGCCATCACCCGCTCCATGTCGGCCGTATTGGCGGCGAGCGCATCCTTGGCTGTTTCCGCCTGGCTCAGCACACCAGCCGTGACGGTTGCAAGATCGGGAACCTGCCGAACTTCGCCGTGGCCGGTCAGTGATATGGTCCTCTGCATCTTCATCTCGTCAGCCCAGGACGGCGAAGCGGCAGCGAGCCCCAAGGTCAGGGCGGCGGCGAATAGGGCTTTGAACATCTGGCACGGTCCTCCACATGCGGCATCCTTGCCTGCCGAATGCGGCATGGTTTTGGCCAGATCGGAAGAGCACACGTCTGAACTCCAGTCACGTTCGGTTATCTCG
>ERZ795053.4514-NODE-4514-length-15034-cov-5.541425_pt1 | contig 15034 bp, 8 predicted proteins | sample MGYA00375137_ERZ795053 | MGnify/ENA primary metagenome ERZ795053 (study PRJEB30182, sample SAMN05720284) | activated sludge metagenome | isolation source: Anaerobic digester | place: Hong Kong | collected 2014-12-17 ... | reverse complement strand
TCTTCCGATCTAACTTTAAATGCAGCTTCTGAAGAGTCCACCTCGTGGTAAGATCCGTCAAAGAGAGCAACTTTGATGTCTACAACTGGGTACCCAGCTACTACACCTGCCTTCATTGCCTCTTCTACACCTTTCTGTACTGAAGGAATATATTCTCTAGGGATAGATCCCCCCTTAATTTCGTTTATAAATTCAAATCCTTTTCCTGCCTCATTGGGTTCTAGTCTTAACCAACAGTGACCATACTGACCCTTACCGCCAGACTGCTTAATGTATTTACCTTCTGCTTGCTCAACGACTCTCTTTATTGTTTCTCTATATGCAACCTGTGGCTTACCTACATTAGCAACAACTCCAAACTCTCTCTTCATTCTGTCTACCATTATTTCAAGATGTAACTCACCCATCCCATGGATAATCGTCTGCCCTGTTTCTTGGTTGGTACTCACATGGAAAGTTGGGTCTTCCCTAACAAGTCTCCCAAGTGCCTCTGACATCTTCTCCTCGTCTGACTTAGTTGCTGGTTCGATAGCCTGAGAAACAACTGGTTCTGCAAATGTAATCTTTTCAAGAATTATTGGGTCGTCTTCATCACAAAGGGTATCCCCAGTTGTGGAATCTTTCAAGCCGACTATAGCCCCAATATCTCCAACCCTTAGTGAGTCTACCTCTTCCCTGTCATCTGCATGCATTAAGATTAATCTACTGACTCTCTCCTTAATACCCCTAGTAGAGTTAAGAACATATGATCCTGCCTCTATCCTTCCAGAGTAAACTCTGAAGTAAGAAAGGTTTCCAATATGTGGATCATTTACGATCTTGAAAACCAGTGCAGAGAATGGCTCCGACTCTTCTGCCTTTCTTACTATTGGTTCGTGCGTCTTGAGATCAACACCTTTTATAGCAGGGACATCAACTGGTGAAGGGAGACATATTGTAATGTAGTCTAATAAAGTCTTCGCCATAGCCGTTCTAGAGTCTCCTCCCAAAACAGGGAATATCTCCCCTGCAAGGGTTCCTTTTCTTAGAGCATCATAAAGCTCTTGAACAGGAAGTTCTTCTCCTGCGAAATATTTCTCCATAAGTGAATCCTCTTGCTCTGCGAGGACTTCTACTAATTCCTTTCTAAGACTTTCTACTGTATTTTTAATGTCTTTGGGGATATCTATTTCTATTAGGTCTGGGGTATTTATTCCCTTATACTCATATGCTTTCATCTTAACGAGATCTACATAACCATGAAGGTCTTGTTCTTTTCCAATTGGGAATGTTACAGCAACTGCTTTCTTACTTAATCTATTCTTTATTGTTGCGAAACTTTTCTCGAAGTCTCCACCAATAAGATTAATCTTATTCATAAAGCAAATTCTAGGAACCCCATACTTATTTGCTTGTCTCCAAACAGTTTCAGATTGTGGTTCTACTCCTTTTCTTCCGTCAAAGATTACAACAGCACCATCTAAAACTCTAAGGGATCTCTCTACTTCTGCAGTAAAGTCTACATGTCCAGGTGTATCTATAATGTTTATTCTGTATCTCTCATCATCGTAGTCCCAGAAGCATGTAACTGCAGCAGACATAATTGTTATACCTCTTTCCTGCTCTTGTTCCATAAAGTCGGTAGTTGCAGCACCTTCGTGCACTTCTCCTATCTTATGTACCTGACCAGTAAAGTAAAGTAATCTCTCAGTTGTAGTTGTTTTACCAGCATCAATATGGGCAATTATCCCTATATTTCTGACCTTGTCTAAAGGCATTTTTACATTGTATGTGCTCTTATCCATAATATTCACCTAAAATTTATTAACACGAGAAGGGGAATTGAAACCTTCGCAGTTGCGATTATAGCAGAACTATCTGAGAGAAGACAACAATTTTAATGATTGGTCTGTCACAGAATAATCTAAATCATATTCTATGGCCTGTTCTAGAGACTGAATTGCCATTTCCTCCTCCCCTTCGAGAATTTGTACCCTTGCCAAGAAATACCTGTAGTATGGGCTGTATCTATCTAGTTCGAACAATTCATCCATATACTTTTCTATATCAGGCATTTCCTCCTCAGCAGAATCGTCTTCTATGTTTTTCTCGTAAGCATCTACTAGTGTCGCTATTCTCCATTTTAAGAAGTCTTTCTCATCATTTCTTACAAATGTAACTTCTCCCCTCAGTTCTTCTAAATTACTAAGATAAAATTCCACTTTAGCACCTTCGTCAAGTATATAATTAAGCTCAACTGCTAAGAGGTTTAGATATACCTCATCTGGAAAAGCGATAAGTAAACTTTTTACCAGTTCTTCTGCTTTTAATAACTGGTTATTCTCTAGAAGGAAATTAAAATATTCCTCCACAAGTGCGACAGAGCTCTCTCCCGAATAATATCCTACAGCAGAATCATAGCTGTTAATGGCATTCTCCAAATTATTAGTAAGAGCATATGCTCTACCCTTTATCCAGAAAATCTCTCCTTCCATTCCCCCTAATGTCAGTGCCCCATCCAGTGCCTCTATGGATTTAGAATAATCTCCATAGTCGTAGTATGCCCTACCTAAGAAGTATAAACCTTCCAGATACTCAGATATCTCCTCTCTTAAGGGTTCTAGAACCAAGATTGCTAGGTATGGATAACCATTATTTATATACACTCTTGCCAATTTTGTTGCATTAAATTTCTTGTCATCATCTAGGTCTTCTAAGGTTTTCCTAAATTCTTCATAGTAGATCTCCATTTCATCTGAATTGCTTACTGAATTCAAAGTGCTCTTTGCTTTGTCCGTGTTGTCTATTGCGTCTATGTATGCAAGTAGAAGGTTTGCCCCTTCTAAATCCTTTCCTGTATATACAGATTTACTGAATTGCCCCCTAGCTTCACTAACTTGTCCTAGATTTAGGTATGTTTTACCTAACATCAATTCCAAGCCAGGGTTATTAACTCCCAAGAAAGAACCTGCATCATACATCTCATAAGCTTTATCAAAAAGCTTCCTAGCATAATATTCATCTCCTAGCTTTTTATAAAGTGTCGATCTGTCATCCTTGCTTAACGGCTTAGCCGATTGTTTAATAACCTCCCCTGCATCTTCCAACTTGTCCTTCTTTATAAGTACAGAGATTATTCCATCATAGGCTTCTACTCTCTTAGGGATTATCTCAGCAGCTTCGTAGTATCTCTTCATCGCCATGGAAAAGTCTCTAGATTCTTCGTAATCCAGAGCCTCCTCTATTTTGGACTCATACTGGGACAACTGTTCCTCACTTACCCTTCTACTTAGGTAATACCAAGTTCCTAGAGATGCGACCAAAAGAACGAGAATTATCCAGGGGATATATTTTTTAATATTGTTTTTCATATTCAGTACTCTACCTAATGCTACTTAAATATATTCGTATCAGCAATTTATGTCAACAAAGTTTGTATATGTGATAGAATATTTTACTTATGAAAACGAGACCCATTTTAAGGGGACTACTAGTACTAACAATTTTTATACTTCCCCTCTTTGGTCTATATAGATTACAGCCAGAGAGTTATGCCTTCATGGAATTACCTGAGAGGGTCTACCAAGTTTACGGTGTAAGCTCAGAGGAAGCCCTGGGGGATGGTAGCATAAAGTTTGTAACAGTTAACTATGATGGAGAAATTAAGAAGTTTTTCTCTCGCTCACAGAATCCAGTAACTGCGTTGATAGATTCTGGCTATTCTGTGAGTAACAGGAACAGGATTGTTTCAACCTCACCTATCTCTAGATTGTATGATGGAACTTATATACAGGTATATACATACAGAACAACAATAGATGAAGTTCTTTTAGAAATTCCGTACAAGACAATCTTGAATGGAGAGATATTATGTAAGAGTCTTGCACAAGAGGTTGTCGAGCAGGAGGGTGTTTTAGGCGTTATGTCTCAAAGGATTAAGAGGACATACAAAGGAGATATGCTTGTAGCAGAGGAGGTTGTGGACGAAACAATTGAGAGAGAACCTAGACCACAGATTATAGTAATAAGGGGTCCCCAGGATCTTCCAGATTCTGTGCCTCAGAGAGGTCCTGCCTGTGGATATTGGGAATCTTATATAGATAATAATATCAATGCTACAACAGAAGAGAAAAATTGGCTTAAATTTATAATGAATTGCGAGTCTAAATGCAACGCTGAGAGTAACAAGTCTTTCTACAAGGGACTTTTTCAATGGAATCCTTGTCTCTGGTATAAGCAATACCCTAACGATAATATCTTTGATGGCGAAGTTCAGATTAAAAGAACACTACAGAAGTTAAGGGAAGGAGCGAATCCTAACCAAATGTGGCCTTCATGTCATAAAGGGTATGTTAGAACATATGGTGAATTGAGTTGGCTTCAATAGCTATCTGTATGGTAATCTGTGTTACTGTAATAATCACAAATCTCTTGAGGGATTTCCCCTAGGAATCGTGAAGGAATCTGTGAGGTATATCCCTCTCTAGTTCTTCTTCTCTCTGCAAAAGTCATAAACAACTTTTGTTTAGCTCTGGTAATTCCAACATAACAAAGCCTCCTCTCCTCTTCCATCTCATCTTCTTCCATAAAGGATCTAGAGTGAGGTAATAGTCCCTCCTCCATACCAATCATAAAGACATAATCGAACTCCAAGCCTTTGGATGAGTGTAATGTCATAAGATTTACATAATTCCCACTGCCATCTTGGTTCTTCTCTTGCTCTTGCTCAATGAGGTTTATTTCATTTAAAAACATCTCCAAACTCTGCTTCCCGTATTTTTCAGAATAGGAATTAGCCACACTCTTAAGCTCTCCTATATTTTCCTTCTTCATCTCTGCTTGTTCTGTACGATCATCAAACCACTCCACATATTTGGTTTCTTGCAGAATATAATCTATTAATTCTAATAATGTCTTCCCTTCAGAAAATAGGTACATCCTTCCAAACAAATTTATTACTTTTGTATATTTCTCCCATTCCTTCTCTAGCCCAGCTACTCTGTTTAATAGTGACTCACCGAACCGATTATCCAGAACCTCTCCAGTATTGGAGCTTGAAACAAGATAAGCAGAAACAAGGAATTCTCCAAGAGTACAACCTACCTCCTTAGATAATTCGTGCAAATGAGCAAGCGATTTAAGTCCTACCTTTCGGGAGGGAGTATTTATTATCCTGTCTATACTCAATTCGTCTTTCAGGTTAAAACAGAATCTTAAATAACTAATTATATCTTTAATTTCTTTTCTCTCGTAGAATCTAAAACCTCCAACAAGTTTGTATGGTAGGCCTGCTTTCAAAAGAGATTCCTCAATGGCCCTAGATTGGTAATTGGTTCTATACAAAACTGCAATGTCCTTTAAGGAGACTCCCAATTGCCTTTGGTTTCTGATTTGTTCAACTACATATTCAGCTTCGTTTTCTTGGTCACTTGCCTGGTAGACAGTTATTGTCTCTCCCTCGTTGTTATCCGTCCAAAGGACCTTCTCTACCCTTGAATTGTTCTGTTCTATAACCTGAACAGCTGCTTTTATAACGTTCTTAGTAGATCTATAATTCTGTTCTAACTTCACAACAGTAACACCCTTAAAATCTTTTTCAAATGATTGGATATTTTTAATATTTGCACCTCTCCAACCATATATGCCTTGGTCATCATCTCCAACTACACAAATATTTTGGTGCTTTTCTGAGAGTAGTTTTGCAAATTTATACTGCGCAAAATTAGTGTCTTGGTATTCATCTATTAACAGATACTTAAACTTCTCTTGGTATTTTTTCTTAACAACCTCATTCTCACTTAAGAGCTTAACCGCTAAATAAAGAAGATCTCCAAAATCCACAGAGTTTTGTGCTTTAAGCTGTTTCTGGTATTCAGGATATATTTCTGCAGCGATATCCTCTATAAATCCTCCATAGTGAGATTTAAAACTTTCTGGAGAAATCATCTCATTTTTTGCTGCACTAATATAATACGCAATAGATTTGGGACGAATCTCCTTAATATCTATATTCCTTTCGAGCAAAAGCTCCTTAATCATATTCTCTGAGTCATCTGAATCGTAGATGGAAAAGTTATTTGTAAATCCTAATTCTTGTGCATTCTGCCTAAGCATCATTGCTCCGATGGAATGAAAGGTTCCAATAGTTGGAAGAGAACCTAAATTGTAATTTAATTCTTTAAGAAGTCCCTCAACTCTCTCCTGCATCTCTCCAGCCGCTTTCTTTGTAAAAGTTACTGCAAGAATGTTAAAAGGGTTAACATTTTCTTCCATTATTAGGTAGGCAATTCTGTTTGTTATGACCCTTGTCTTTCCAGAACCTGCTCCAGCAAAAACTAAGAGAGGACCCTTCGTACACATGACTGCCTTTTTCTGTTCTGGATTTAACCCTTTTAGAATATCCGTCTTACCCACAAGAAGTAAAAATTTAATTTAACTTAAGCAAAATAATTTCAAAAGGGGATGAAACTTCTACTAGATCTTTTTCAGATATGCAGAGTTTACCCAACCGAATTGATCCACACCAAATCTAATTCTAGACCAACCTGATTCTTCTCCCTCTAGTATAAATATTGCTCCATTGTCAGCACTATCTAAGATCTCACAACTATACCATCTACAATCTCTGATATTAACAAAACCATATCTAACAGAATCAACTTCTACAAGTTGTTTATCTCCTCTTGTAATATTAAACTTGACTTCAAAGTCAGAATTTTCAAAAGGTTCATTCTCAAATTTAAGAATTTCGAAGGACTCGCTTGCTTCCCCAAGGAATACCCTAGCTTCAAGATTAAATTCCACCTCTGCTGTTTCCCCTGGAAGGATATTCTTGTCAGATATACTAGCAGGTTTAGTAAAGCTGTCCCACTCTTGGTTAATGGCAAATTCACTTTCCTCTCCATCTTTTACAGAAACATAGATTGGATCTTTATCTGTAAACCATATAAAGTCATTCATATTTCTCATCTTTATTCTCACTTTTAATCTTTCACCTATTGGGATTTCCTCTTCGTATTCTATCTCTTCTATTCTTGCCTTGTATTCTAGATTCTCTTCCTCGTATCCTTTCCAATCTACTAGAGCTTCGCGAACCGAATTTGCAAAATCTCCAGAGGATTCTCTTGCTGATATTGTAGAGAGTTGTCCCTCTTGTTGGTTTATTAGAAGATCCACAATAGATAGGCTGGATATCCCCCAATTTGAGGAGATATCTTCGACCATTTCATATAGGGAATCACTAGCCCTGTTGGTAAGAGATGTGTTGTTGGAAAGATATCCTATTATTACTGCACCGTCTACCTCTTTTAACTGAGGATTTGCTCCAATCCCTCCTTCCGTCCCCTGGTATATAAGGCCACTCTCATCTAAAAGGTATGTGTAGGGGATATCTGAAAGGTAGAGTCTCGTTATGCTGTAGTAGTACATGGCTTTAACCCAGGTTGCAGGGTCCCTGGATAACTCCTCCGATCCTGTGGTTACTTGGGTAATATAAATCTTTGTTGGATTTGTATATATTGTATCCATCTTGTCTGAAAGGGTTGTGTCAAATTCTTGGCTTTCTACAGAGTAATAAGGGAAAGCAAATACCCAAAGAGGGAATAACATGAGGATTGTTATAGCTATAACTAATTTTGAGAATTTCTTATGAATATTCATATTGTTATTCTATCATCTATTTGGAGTGTATTTCCAACCAAATTATAAAGAAGGGACGGCATGTGGCTGTTCCCTATACTCTTCTAAGGATTTTTCGTACATGGATTCTGGATCTATAGCACAAATAAAAACATCACTCGTTGTCAAATATTTCCCTCCCTTAGAGTCTACAAGCACACCATCTCCAGAAATTTTGTAGGTAGGAAGAATAAATTGGTCGTCAAAATTATTTAGAAGATAAAGTAATTCCTTTTCCTTTATGGTTATACTATCTAAACTAGTCGATGCTCGAATAGTCGAAGGTTGTTCATAGAAGCGCTTTTCTATTATCTTGTGCACTATTTTCTTTGGATATGTCCTAATCTCTAACAAATCATTTAACGCAGATGTAGGCATCATCTGATATTTCTCCAGATCTGTTTCTTCCAGAAGAAGCATGGAGAGTTCTAGTAATTTCCCACTGTTATCTATTTCTAATTTATAAGAGTAACCACCTATATTAGAAGAGCCTATCTTAACATCATCATACTCAAAATACCCTGCATAAAGAACTCCCTCTTCAGTATCTTCAATTTCTGTATTAATAGCGTTTCTTATACCAAAGTATTGCGTAAAGAAGGGAGAGATATCTCCAGCATAAGTTATTTTAAGATCTAAAGGTAAACCTTCAGAGAATACTGAGAGTAAACCAATGTCAGAGTGATACCAGAACATATCCCCTCCTTGTGTAATTATTATCTCCTCCTCCATATTAATCTCTTCATTAATCTCATAAAACTCTTCTACAAAATTGACAAAAAGTTTCTCACTCGGTCTTTTAACCCTGTATATCCATTCTCTCTCTTGGAAATCTTCTTCTACTAGATCGATAGAAACAGAGAGTCTCTCTTCTGTCTGAATATATGGGCTCGTTATTTTCTCTACAGATAGATTTAAAGGCACATCTTCTTCCTTCCTCTCGGTTAGCAGTATGACAAGGATAATTACAGAACCCAGAGAGGCTCCTAGGAGTAACCACACCCAATATTTTTTAAGAAATTGTTTTATTTTGCTCATGGTACTTCACAAAAACCAGTTATATAATTTCTCAGACTACCAAAGCACTGAGTAGTAAGGTACGACCCCTCATTATACGCTATACCTTGGTATGCCTCTGAAGAACAACCGGATAACATACGGGTTTCTGTCGCTTTAATACAACCTCCATCCTTAGTCCTGAAAGAATAACCACCTCCGTTCCCAGAAACCCATTCAGCACCCCATTCCATAAAGAGAATCCCATAAGAATCACTCGCATTCCGATATTGTCTTAGGTGTGTTAATTCGTGCTTAAAGAGTTTAGCTGTCGTATTATTAGAAGACGTAACTTTATCGGACTTACAATAAACCTGATTACTGTTGTAAGCCCAGCACCACCAACCTTCACCGAATCTTTCATACATTTCATGACCTGGAGGGAACAAAATTAGCCGAGCCCCAGACAAACCCATTGCTGATGCTATTCGATTAAACAAACTTTCAAGGGATTCTCCTGGTATAGGTTCAATATCGATATCTCCACCTCCACTACCACAATAACCTTGAGCTTTCTGATTACATGAGTTGTACACATTATTAACCTGGGCAGAAGAATAATCGCACGCTCCTGAATCCGCTGCTACTGTAAATGGCCAGGAGAGAGTTTTATTTGTATACCAATTATATATTTTGCTAATTTGAAGCATATAATCACGCCCCCTTTCTAGTTGTGCTGCAGATGATTCAGCACAAGCACCTGTTAGGAACTTAGTGCCCCACTTGATAAGTGCAGGATCTAATCCTTGAGTATCTATTGATTGCCAGCTACACCCTGAAGAGTAGCTAGGGATAGCTACTCTTTGTAAGAAGTGATCTATTTGAGAATCAAAATCTGCTTCTATTGCGGTAACGTTTATACCAAAATCTTGGACATTCTGGATATTTGCATAATTACTTCCTCCAGATTCATTCGACCATATAGTAAAAGCAAAAGCGGGATCTATACCATTCTTTAGAGATCTACAGTAAACATCCTCATAACATACCTCTGGATACCCACCCAAGGGACATGCTTGTACCCATCTATCGAGCATTCCGGTTACAGAAGCTTTTGAAGGGATGTATGAGGTATTATTGATTCTAATATTTGTTAAACAATTAGGACAATTCCCTTCTGCTCCCTCAACTGGTTGATCGAGATTCAAGTCTCTATATGCTTCACACTGTACTATCTCATTAGGTGCAACATGTGAATGTTTCCCAAAAACCATAAGGAAGAATCCTCCAAAGACAACAAGAAATAATGTAAAACAACCTCCTATGTAAAACACTAAAACTTTTACCGATACTTTAATAACTGGCTTTGCCACCTTCATCACGACGTCTGTAGCTATCCATGTAAGAGCAGTTACTATAGCATTCCCTATGGGGCCAGCTATAGAAAAGCCAATCGCTTGGAGAGCTGCATTTACAACTCCTTTGATAAGTGCCCTGAAGCCACCCTTCAACATCCATGCATCTACAGCCTCTTTCCCAAACTTTTGAATAAAACTCATTTCTAACAATTTATTACCAATAGCATCCCTCATTTTCTGACCAACTTTTTCTTCTATATAATCTTGAATCTTCCTCTTCATTCTAGAAACTGCAGAGAATCGATAAGCCATTTTAGTCATTCTACCTTCCTTTTTTATGAACTTTTCAAGCTTTTTCATAAGGTCTGCATTTACAGTCCCACTAAGAGAGTTAATATAATCCATACCCTTCCCCTCAACAATTCCTGCCATAAATTGTTCCATATCAAATCCAGCTAAAGCTCCTTTCACTTCTCCTAAAATCTTCTTCTCGAATGTCTTCTGTATAAGGTGTGCTCTATAAGCAAAGACCTCTCCGTTCCCTAGGCTCTTCACCCAAGTAACAGGGGAAAGGTAATAAAGAGGAGTCATTGCTTCTGTATATGCATTCAGGAATTTACTCCCCGGTCCAGTCCTTTCCTTTGGAGCTAAGAATTCGAGCTCCCATTTCTTGTCTCCCTTTTTCCAAGTACCATCTTTGAAAGCAGATCCAAAAGTTAATTTTTTCTTTGTAGCTGGTTGTAACCATTCAATTCGGTTAAGATTACCATTGAAGAAATTCCCATTTATTATGTTGGGAAGGAGATTACCATCAACTAAAAGGTCCTTAGCGGTATACCAATTCCCTTCGAAAGTCCCCATCTTACTTGCAAATTCATACTGTTGAGCCATGTTATAGTCAGAACGTAATTCTTTAATGCCTTTTCTATGCTGATCTATTACACTCTGCGGAGCACCTCTTCTCTTGAGATCTTTAATCTGATCTTGATGATATTTCATCCTCCTCTTGGATTCCTCCATAAACATTCTAACCTCTCTAACAGCAGACATGTTCTCGACAAATCTTGAAGCCGAGATATAATCCTGTTTTTTCTGAGGGTCTGTTTCAAAGCGCGCTTTCTCGCGTATATTCTCTGCTTCTAGGAAGGAGTATAAACCTGATATATCCCCAGCCTTTCCTGAAAATACATCCGCCTTATCTTTGTCTGAGCCTGTATGGTATGCCTTCTCCGCTTTCTGATATAACTGAAACAACTTCTCTCCCTTTTCGGGTCCATATTTTCTAGTTAACTGATGCTTCTTTATAGAGGGAGAACCACTTGCAAAATGATCTCCCATTAACTCGTCAGCTCTTGTCATCATCTCATGACTGAATTCATCTGCTCTCCCCACTCCTGCCATGGCTCGTCTAGTCTCAAAGTCTAGCCCCTTTTTAGCAGCCCAACTACCAGCAACTATACCCCTCATGGCCTCCCCTGTACTTGCCATTCTATGGGACTTTCTAATAGCTTCTGCTGTAGCAAATTGAGAATCTATATACTTTCCTGGGTCCTTTAATATCTGACCTATATTTTTAAGTCTCAACCGAACCTGGCTACCACGCTGATCTAAATCTATTTTGGCTAAATCTATGTCAACAAAATCTTGGAATGCATTTATCGTATTCTCGTTAACAAACATCGCAGGATTTTCCACTGCAGCAGCTAATGCATCTACTATTTCAGACGTACCATCAATACCCGTAACTTTAAGAGGTTTAGATTTTCCAGGAGGTTTTTGAGACTCCGTAAATATGAAGTCAAATATTGACCCTAAAGCATCTTCATACTGTTCTTGCTTCCTCTCAGGCATACAATTCTCAGTTTTAACTATTTAAACATACCTCCAACTAATGGAACTTTACTCAATCCTTGTTGTATAGCTCCCGCAGCATCAGCACCCCCTTTAGAGGCAGTTGGTGGGATTATAGCCTTCGCAAAAGCTGGAGCCTGTGCAGCGACAAATATTGCAAGCACTTTAGCAAGAGCTAACATCACAGGACCAATGGTGTCACCCAAAGTAGCTCCTTCGAAAACCGTTTCAGGAAATTCAAGTCTTACTCTATTACCTTTCTCTACCAGGAAGTAAGGTAGGTTAACTATGGCGAATGCCAAAGGAAATACCAAAGAGTTCCTTAACATCGATTTAAATATATTCACCGTCATGGCCTCATTACCTGGGATAGACCCTGCCATAATAGCTAAAGGTGCCACTATAACATTAACTAGGAGAGTGAAATATGTTTTGACGAGAGTGAACCATAGTTTTATAGTGCCAAAGAGGATTATTAAGAGAACAGCTAGTGCAATCAGCAAAAGGATTGGCCCAAGAGGTCCCAAAAAGGACGTTAGAGTTAGAACCAACCCAGCAATACCAATCCCCCCTGTAGTAAGACCCCCTCCCCATCCAAATGTCCCTCCAAGTAACTTGAAGATATTATGAACCTGAACATTAGAATCTAATATTCCTGCTAGAACTCGCATTAAAATTCCAGAGATGTCTAATATAAGGCCAGCAATTGCGAAACTAAAAGTGACTAAAACCAATCCTACAATAACTTTAGGAATAGCATTCCCAATAGTTACAACCGTCTGACCTCCGACCTTGCTCCTGAACATAATCATGAATCCAACTACAACCATTACAAGGACAAAACCTACATAAGCAATATTTCTTGTAACAGACCAGAGTGTATCAATATTGGTTTTTTGAAGATCATCATAACCAGCAGCATACACAGATTGTTTCTCTTTGTATCCTGGAACCCATTCTTCAGACAGGTGTGCTACAACATCTATACTAGGCTGTGCATTAAACATTGCAGTTACTTCTCTTTCTACGACACCAGTGAGTCCTAGCCGCATAGCCTCTGGGAGAGATTCGTCCTCGGCCATTGCTTGCCCTCCAACTGTACACTGTGGACATATTGTACTTAGGAAAAAATCTCCTATTGCAGTAAAGAATTTCGAAACTAATTGAGAAATACTCTCTCCTACTGCACCAGTTATCTTCTGAACACCGGTCTTGATCTTTCCCCACAATCCCTGGTTATCTATCGCTTCAGGTTCTTCAGTTATTATAGACACAGGATCCTCTGCTAAAACCATACTTATTGGTTTCAATGCAAAGCTGAATGTCGACAAAGCAACTAGAAAAATCCCTAAGATTGGAAAGAGGTATTTTCTCATTTTATTTTAATAATTATATTTTAATTAATTTCATTCTAAGCCATAGTAATCTGCCGAAAGCTCCATAGCTTGCATTACCAAATCCCAGTATATATTAAAAGTCGAAGGAAATTCTTCATCATTTGGTGCTTCAAAAGTTTTCTGTAAATTATAATCTAACAGATAAGGAGAAACATCCCACAGACATGTAACACGAACACTCCTCATGGAGTTCCCTGTACTAACATTAGCAATACATGGAGTTCCTACAAAAAACATTAAACTGCCTTCGGTGCCACCTCCTTCTACAACCTTTGCATCTGCTTCACTTGGACCGAGACCAGCTTTATAAGAATTCGTTAAATATGCATTTGCACATAACTCGTCTTCACATTTATATGGTTCACCAAAAATTGGAGTCATCTTAACTCCCAGCTGCATACTTCCAGTACAGTGTGTGGATGGAGGAATCATTGTACAAATCTCTCCTCCCTGTCCGTCATCAACACACTCTTCTTTTCCATCATTACAATCCTCCCAATCTCCACGAGAAAAAGCTTTGGAGAAAATACCACTAATCTTTCCAGCTATTGTCCTAGGGACATTAAAACAAGCGGCTACATTTCCGACAGCCATCATTTTGTAGTTTTTATCTAAAGCTAGACAGGCATCATCAATTGAGGGAGGATCATAATTATCTCCACCAGGAGCCTGTTGCCTTAACCACCCCCCTCCTACAGAACCCTGCCTATTGGGGGATCCAGGGTTGTAATCAGAATTACTCACCTCTGGCTCTTCACATTCACATTTTGCATCGTCAACATTCATCACTCCATATTTCCCCTCTTCTGTATCATCTGTCGTGAGAGTCCCGTCTACTCCACCTGCATCTACACTAGCACTAACCTCATAGTCCTTTCTTACTGTTTCCTCAAAAAATTCCGAGTATTCCTCAGTCTCCGCTGGAGAGTGCGTTTTCAAAGTATAGTTTTTATCTATAATCTGTCCATTTGAAGGATAATTAGGACTCTCCAAACTTGCTTCTCTATTACTGTTCTCTATGACAAATTGCCCCAAGAAAAATGCTAAAGGATAAGTTACGGTTGTTAATTCAATATTAGTCACTGCACTAACATCTACTTGTGTATTTCCTCGAAAGATATCTAAGAATCCTTGACCAACACTTCTCTCATCCATATTTACTGTCGTTCCATCACTCCCGCACAACTTATTAACCGAGTCCAACCCTTGGGCAGGTTGATAATTAGCACATGTTGGGAAGTTGATAATAAAGTCCCACACATCACCCAAGCCTTTAACCTCTTTGGTTACGTCCACCGTGTATTCTTCTCCTATTAGGGCTATCATAGCCTGTGGCTCCCCCTGTATTATCTCTTCCTCAACCCCCTGCGAACCGTTAGTGCTATCCTGTTGAGGTTCAGGTAAACTTTCCACTACAGGGGCTTGTACACTCTCATTCCCAAATGTAATTTTTTGTCCAAGATTAATAAACAAATAACCGATTAAAACCAGTGATACTAAAACTAAACCTGCCTTGTTACTTCTCTTATTTTTCCTCATCTTATACTATCCTTCATATTACCTCTTTTGCTTTTCTTTGTCATCTTGAGAATGGAGATTACCCCCATTATTACTATAAAGCCAGGCAGGATTATAAGATATTTGAGTGTTGAATCAAAAAGACCAGTTTGAGGAGTTTGAGTCCCACCTTCAACTTCATACTGTTCTTCAATATCTTTTACGCTATCAAAATCGACAGCGTCCCCCACAGTATAACCAAGAACACCATAATCGGCT
>ERZ795053.4513-NODE-4513-length-15037-cov-6.379856_pt1 | contig 15037 bp, 14 predicted proteins | sample MGYA00375137_ERZ795053 | MGnify/ENA primary metagenome ERZ795053 (study PRJEB30182, sample SAMN05720284) | activated sludge metagenome | isolation source: Anaerobic digester | place: Hong Kong | collected 2014-12-17 ... | reverse complement strand
TCGCGAGGAAGCGCAGGTTGATCGTGGTCGTGGCGTTGAGCACGATCTCCTCCGGGCGGGCGGCGTTGATCAGCCGGGCGACCTTGGCGCGCGCCTCGAGCAGCCGGGCGGCGGCGAGCTCCGACGCGGCATAGGTGGCGCCGGTCTGGACGCTGCTGGTGAGCAGGTAGTCGGCGACCCGCTCGGCGACGCTCGCGAGGACGAGCGAGCCACCGGCATTGTCGAAATAGGCGACGCCGTCACGCAGGGCCGGGAAACGGGCGCGGACGAGGTCGAGATCGAGCGGCATGGCGGGGTCTTTCGGGCTGGATTGGCTTCAGCGCTGCTGGCTCGCGAAGCGCCGCTCGAGCAGTGCCACCAGCCGCACCAGCGGCAGGAGGATGACGAGGTAGATGGCGGCCGCCGCGATCAGGGGCGTCGGGTTGGCGGCGAGCGCCTGGGCCTGGGTCGCCTGCTTCAGGAGATCCGGCATGGCGACGACCGAGGCGAGCGCCGTGTCCTTGAGCACGTTGATCGAGTTCGAGGTCAAGGGCGGGATGACGATGCGCACCGCCTGCGGCAGGATCACCTTCCACATGGTGGGCCAGGGCCGAAGGCCGAGCGAGCGCGCCGCCTCGAACTGGCCCTGCGGCACCGCCTCGATGCCGGCCCGGAAGATCTCGGCCGAATAGGCGCTCGAGACGAGCGAGAGGGCCGTCACCGCCGAGAGGAAGGGCGAGAGCCGGATGCCGACGAAGGGCAGCGCGTAATAGACGATGACCAGCAGGACCAGGAGCGGGATGGCGCGAAAGACGTCGATATAGACGATCGCGAGCTGGCGCAGCGGCGAGCGCGCATAGAGCCGGGCGAGGGCGAGGAGGAGCCCGCCCGCCATGCCGAGCACGATGCTGGCGGCACCCAGGAGCAGCGTCACCCAGAGCCCGGTGAGCAGGAGCGGCAGCGCCTGCTGGAAGACCCGGAGGTTGAAGAACGTCTCGAAGATGTCCAAGGGCTCAGGTCACCGGCGGCAAGGGCGGGGCGCGGGACGACGAGGGGAGCGCGATCTTCCGGGCCGCGCTCCCCGATCCGACGGTCGACGCCCTACGGCATCGGCAGCACCTCGGCCGTGCTGGTGCCGGCCTCCGGGGCCTTGCCGAACCACTTCTCGTGGATGGCGGCGAGCGTGCCGTCCTCCTTCATCGCCGTGATGACCTCGTCGACCTCGGCGGCGAGCGGGGCGTCCTTGGCGAACATGACCGAGTAGCGCTCGCCGGTCGGGATCCGCTCGACCACCTCGAACTGCGGCTTGTCGCGGACATAGTAGAGCAGCGCCGGAATGTCGGAGATGTAGCCGTCGAGCCGGCCCGCCTCGAGGTCGAGCATCGCCGGGTTGAGCCCTTCGTAGCGCCGGATCTCGGCGAAGCCGTGGGCATCGGTGTTGGCGGTCGCCCACATGTCGCCGGTCGAGCCGGTGTCGACGCCCACCACCTTGCCGGACATGTCGGCGAGGCCGCCGATGCCGCTGTCGGCACGCACCGTCAGCGACTGGTCGCTGTCGTAGTAGGGCTGGGCGAAGGAGACGCTCTTCAGCCGCTCCTCGGTGATCGTGATGGACGAGGTGGCGGCGTCGATGCGGCCCGACTGGACTGCGGCGAAGAGGCCCTGGAAGGGGATGTTGACGGTCTCGATCGGCCGCCCGAGCCGCTCGCCGACCTCGACCATGAGATCGATCTCGAAGCCGACGAAGGCGCCGGACTGGTCCTGGAACTCCCAGGGCACGTTGCCGATATTGGCGCTGACGACGATCGCCTCCTGGGCGACGGCGGGCGTCGTGCCGAAGGCCATGGCCGCAGCCATGGCCAGGGCGGCGAAGCGAGGCTTGCTGAAACGACGGAGCATGTTGGCTTCCAGTTCTGGCAAGGATGAACGACCGTCACGAGGGGCCGTATCCGCCACGTCCGACATGCTGCGAGCGTCCCCGCCCGCATGCCGCCGACTCGTTCTTCTGGCGCCACCCCCGATCCCGTCCGATGCACCGGTTCTGGAACCACGGGGCCTGCCGGTCAAGGCGACAGCCGAGGACGTTTCCGTGCCGGCATCGTTCGGGCCTCCCGGATTGCCGCCGGGGAGAACGGGCTTGCCGCCGTGGAGCGTTCTGCCGCACGCTGGGGCCTGGACCCTGGCACGGGAGCGGAACGATGGAGAACTGGGCCAACCGCAAGACGCTGATCCTGAGCCGCAGCGACATGATGGGGCTGGTCACGCCGGCCGAGTATGTCGCCTGCGTCGAGCAGGCCTACCGGATGCACGGCGAGGGGCGCTTCTTCATGGAGCCCAAGGGGCACATCGTCCTCGACAAGTATCCGGGCGAATGGGAGGCGATGCCCTCCTATATCGAGGAGCCCGAGGCCGCGGCCTGCAAGTGGGTGTCGATCCGCGAGCGCAACCGCGAGCGCTTCAACCTGCCGACGGTCTTCTCGATCCTGATCTACACCCACCCCGAGACCGGCTTCCCGCTGGCGATCGTCGACGGCAGCTACCACACGGTGATGCGGACCGGGGCGGCGACGGCGGTCTCGACCAAGTACCTGGCGCGCGAGGACGCCCGGGTGCTGGCCATCGTCGGCGCCGGGCACATGGCCGAGGGCACGCTCGAGACGACGGCCACCATCCGGCCCTGGACCGAGGTCCGGGTCTGGAGCCGCAGCCAGAAGACGCTCGACGGCTTCCTCCGCAACATGCAGCCGAAGTTCCCGGAGCTCACGATCAGGGTCTCGACCAACCTGGAGGACGTGGTGCCGGGCGCCGACGTGGTCGCCACCATCACCCCGGCGCGGGGACCCATCGTCCGCGACGAGTGGATCGCCCCGGGCACGCACATCGCCGCGGTCGGCGCCGACAAGGGCGGCGACCAGGAGCTGGAGAGCGCCATCCTGCAGCGGGCGCGGATCTTCGTCGACGACATCCGCCAGTGCCGGACCGACGGCGAGATCAACGTGCCGCTCAGCCAGGGCATCATCCAGGAGAGCGACATCGCCGGCGAGATCGGCAAGGTGGTCTGCGGTGCTTTGCCGGGGCGGCAGTCGGCGGATCAGGTGACCCTTTTCGATTCGACCGGCATCGCCCTGCAGGATTCGGCGACGGTGCCGCTCGAGTACGAGCGGGCGCTGGCCGCGGGCGTCGGCATCGAGAAGAAGATGATCTCGACCTGAGCGGCCGTCGGGCCGGCTGTCACCCATTCGACACGCCAACGCAAAAGCGCCGGGGCAGGCTTTCGCCATGCTGTAGCTCCAGCCAAGTAGCGCGATAGTATCGGCGATCGGTTACGTGGCCGCATCCGGCGGGCAGGGTTCCGTGCGGCGTGTTGCGGCTGCCGGTCATATTCGAGGAGTTGGTGGTCATGATGAGACTTGGTGCCTGGGCGTCCGGGCTGCTGGCGGCGACCGTCCTGACGGCGGGCGTGCCCGCCCTGGCGGCGGACTTCACGATCGGGCTGGGTGGCGGCATAGCGCCGGACTACGAGGGCTCCGACGAGTACGAGGCCGTGCCGAACTGGCTCTTCTCGGCCGACGATCTCTATCATCCGGACACCTACTTCCGGGTCGCCGGACCAACGCTGCGCTCGAATTTCGTGCCGGATCCGCATTTTCGCGCCGGCCTCAACGGGCTCTGGGTGCCGGAGCGCGACGATGTCGAGAACAACCAGGTGGACGATCTGGACAGCACCGACACGGCGCTCCTGCTCGGCCCGTCGATCGGCTGGGATTTCCTCGCCGAGCCGACCCGCAGCCTGACGACCTCCATCGACCTGCTCTACGACGTGGCGAACAGCAACGGCTTTCTGGTCACGCCGAAGCTGTCCTACTTCGACGCCTTGCCGCAGAGCCGGTTCTCCTACGGCGCCGAGCTCTCCACCACCTGGGCGAGCGACGACTACATGTCGGAGCAGTTCGGCATCAACGCCAACAACGCGGCCAAGAGCGGCCTCGACCAGTACAGCGCCGACGAGAGCTTCAAGGACGTGAGCGTCGGCGTGAACGGAAATTACCGCTTCACCGACAAATGGTCGGCGTCGCTGGCGCTGCAGTACAAGCGCATGGTCGGCGATGCCGAGGACAGCCCGATCGTCGACGATGCCGGCGACGCCAACCAGTTCATCGCAGCGGCCACCATCAACTTCAAGTTCTAGGCTGCTTCAGCCGGGACGCGGCCTCGTCGGCCAGCGCGTCGAAGGCCGCGTCGAAGACGGCGTGGGCCAGCACCGGCTCGGTGAAGGCGCCGAGCCGGGCATAGGCGGCCCGTGCTTCGGTGTTGGCGGGCTTCGAGGTCCACCAGACGAAGACGCCACCACGTGCCCTGGCCAGGCGGGCCACCTCGCCCACCAGCGCCCGGCCGACGCCCTGCCGCCGATGCGCCTCGGCGACGAAGAGATCGACGATGTAGAGGCCCTTGGCCGTGTAGGTCGATTCGTAGCCGAAATGGTGGAGGCTGTAGCCGATGGCGGCACCGCCGGCTTCGGCGACCAGCGCCTCGAGCGCACCTTCGGCGAGCACGCGGGCGAGGCCCGGCTCGCTCAGGAACTCGGTCGGGTCGCGCTCGTGCAGGCTGAGCGCATGCACCAGCGGTGCCAGAAGGCCGGCGTCGGCGGCGCTCGCGGCGCGGATCGTGAAGGTCATCGCTCGGGCTCCGGTGCGACACTCCGGGATGGCGGCGGGCTTCTACCATGACGCCCCTGGAATTGGCCCCCTTTCTCTCGCTCCTGGCGCCGCGTAAGGTCGGCCGCAGGAGGTGGTTGCGCGTGGCGGCTTTCAGGTATTTTTCGTTCTTCCTGGCGGTGGTCGTGCTCGGGACCGGTGCGGCGGGTCGTGCGCAGGAGCAGGATCCGGCGCCGGCAGCGGAGCAGCCGGCCGAGCCGGGCGGCGAGGAACCAGTGCCGGCTGCGGACTACGACGCCATCCAGGCGACCATCGACCGGATGCGGGCCCGGCTCGAAGGCATGGGCCAGGCGGCGGCCGAGCGCGACCGTGCGCTCTCCTTCCTCGAGGAGCAGATCGACCGGGCGGCCGGGCGCATCGCCGGCGGCGACGAGACCCAGGAGGCGCTTCGCCAGCGAACCCTTACCCTCAACCAGGAGCTCGAGACGCTCGCCGACGAGCGCGAGCAGCTCACCGAGACGGTCGACCAGCGGGCGGCGCTCATCGCCAATCTCGAGCAGCAGGTGTCGAGGCTGACCGAGATGCTGGCCGGCGAACGGGTGCTGGTCGGCCAGCTCGAAGGCGATCTCGACGCCCGCGACGCGACGCTGGCCGAGGTGACGGAGCAGCGGGAAACGCTCGAGGCCGAGCTCGAGGCGACACGGGCGGCACGGCAGGCGCTGGACGAGGAGCTGGCGGCGCTGCGGCAGGCGCAGGCCGAGGCCCTGGCGCAGCGCGAGACGAAGATCGCCGAGCTCGAGGCCACGGTCGGCCAGAACGAGACCGCGCTCGGCGTGGCGGACACGCGGATCTCGGCGCTCAGCCGCCAGCTCACCGAGCTCAACCGGCAGCTCGGCGCCGTCGAGAGCCTGCTCGACTCGTCCGAGAACCGCATCGTCGAGCAGCAGGGCACGATCGCCTCCCTGGGTGCCCGGCTCGAGCAGGCGCTGCTCGATCGGGTCGAGGAGCTGTCGCAGTACCGCTCGGAGTTCTTCGGCCGGCTGCGCGAGGTGCTGGGCGACCGGCCGGAGGTGCGCATCGTCGGCGACCGGTTCGTCTTCCAGTCCGAGCTGCTGTTCGCCTCGGGCTCCGCCTGGCTCGGTCCCGAGGGCACGCGGCAGCTCGAGGCCCTGGCCGAGACCCTGCGCGAGGTGGCGGCCACCATCCCGCCCGAGATCGACTGGATCCTCAGGGTTGACGGCCATACCGACAAGGTGCCGGTCGGCGCCAACAGCGCCTTCAGGTCGAACTGGGAGCTCTCGACGGCGCGGGCGATCTCGGTGGTCGAGTTCCTGGTGCGCCAGGGCATCCCGCCGGAGCGCCTCGCCGCCACGGGCTTCGGCGAGTTCCAGCCGCTCGACCGGCGCGACGACGAGATCGCCTATCGCCGCAACCGGCGGATCGAGTTCAAGCTCACGGAAGGATAGGACGGCGCATGGCGCTCCATCGCATCATCATCGATTGCGACCCCGGGCAGGACGACGCTGTCGCCCTGCTGCTGGCGCTGGCCTCGCCCGACGAGATCGAGGTGCTGGCGGTGACCGCCGTCGCGGGCAACGTGCCCTTGGCCCTGACCGAGGCGAACGCGCGGCGGATCGTGGAGCTGGCCGGGCGGCCGGACATCAGGGTCCACAAGGGCTGCCACCGGCCGCTGGTGAAGCGGCTGGAGACGGCGGAATACGTGCATGGCGAGACCGGCCTCAACGGTGTCGAGCTGCCGCCGCCGAGCCATCCGCTGGCGCCGGGCCACGCGGTCGACGCGATCATCGAGCTGGTCATGGCGGCGGAGCCGAAGACCGTCACCCTCTGCCCGGTCGGGCCACTGACCAACATCGCCATGGCGCTGGTCAAGGAGCCGGCGCTCGCCGCGCGGCTGTGCCAGATCGTCCTGATGGGCGGGGCCATCGGCCTCGGCAACGTGACGCCGGCCGCCGAGTTCAACATCTATGTCGACCCGCACGCGGCGCGCGTCGTCTTCGAGAGCGGCGTGCCGATCACCATGTTCGGGCTGGATGTGACCCATCAGGTGCTGGTGACCCGGCCGCGGCTCGAGGCGATCCGGTCGCTCGGCACCAAGGTGGCGCTGGCGGCGGCCGGGCTGATCGACTTCTTCAACCGCTTCGACAGCGACCGCTACGAGGTGGACGGCGCCCCCCTGCACGACCCCTGCGTGATCGCCCACCTGATCGACCCGACCCTCTTCAAGGGCAAGCCCTGCCACGTCGAGATCGAGACCGAGGGGCGCTCCATGGGCCGCACCAATGTCGACTGGCACCCGCGCGAGCAGCGCCCGGCGACGGCCACGGTGATGAACGCGGTGGACGCCGACCGGTTCTTCGCGCTGCTGACGGAGCGGCTCGGGCGGCTTTGACCCCCTGAGGATACCGATGCTGCACGCTTTCTCCGTCATCGCTCTTCTTGCGCTCGCCTCGGATGCCGGGGCGCAGACCCCACCTTCGCCTACTCAGGTGGCCGCCTATGACGGGCTGCATCTGGCGGCACACCAGGGTGACGTGACGACGATCCGCGAGCTCGCGGCAGCGGGCGCCGATCCCGACGTCCGGGACGCCGCCGGCCGCACGCCGGCCCATGTCGCCGCCTTCGCCTCCGAGGACGATGCCCTGCGCGCCCTCGCGGCGGCGGGTGCCGACCTGAACGCGCTCGAGGGGCAGGCCTACGACGTGGTGACCATCGCCGCCGTGGCGAACGACCCCGAGCTGATGTCGCTGGCGATCGAACTCGGCAACGATCCCGGCCTGACCACCAGCCCCTATGACGGCACGGCCCTGATCGCCGCGGCCCATCTCGGCCACCAAGCGGTGGTGCGGCGGCTGATCGAGGCGGGAGCACCCCTCGATCACGTCAACAATCTGGGCTGGACCGCGCTGATGGAGGCGGTCGTGCTCGGCGATGGCGGGTCCGATCATCAGGCCTGCGTCCAGGCGCTCGTCGACGCCGGCGCCGACCCGTCGATCGCCGACCGCGGCGGGATCACGCCGCTCGAGCACGCGCGGTCGCGGGGCTACACCGAAATCGTCGAGCTGATTGCGGGCGCCGGCTGAGCGGCACGACAACCCTATCGCTCGTCGCCGACCACCGGCGGCAAGGGCTGCTGCTGGGTGACGCAGTGGATGCCGCCGCCGCCCTGGAGCAGGACGGCCGCGTCGATGGGCACCAGCTTGCGGTCGGGGAAAGCCTGGCCGATGAGCTTCTTCGCGGTTTCGTCGGCATAGTCCTCGAAGACCGGGACGATGACGGCCCCGTTGCAGACATAGAAGTTGATATAGGTGAGGGTGAGCAGGCGCCCGTCGGCCCGCTTCCTGGGCTTGGGCAGGGGCAGGAGCGTGATCTCGAGGCTGCGGCCCGCCGCGTCCGTCGCCGCCCGCAGCGTCTGGAGATTGCGTTCGAGGCCGGGCCGGTCGGCCTCGCCGGCGGTCGCCGGGTCGAGGGCCAGGACCTTGCCCGGGGCGGAGAAGCAGGCGAGGTTGTCGATATGGCCCCCGGTCTCGTCGTCGGTCAGGCTGCCGTCGAGCCAGATCACCTTGTCGATGCCGAGCAGGCCGTCGAGCTCGCGCTCGACGTCGGCGCGGTCGCGGTCGGGGTTGCGGCCGGCGTCGAGGACCGAGCGCTCGCAGAGCAGCGCCGTGCCCTCGCCGTCGACATGCACGCCGCCGCCCTCGAGGACGAGCGGCGTGGTGAAGGTCTCGGCGCCGACATGCTCGAGCATGCGCCGGGCCATGCGCGCATCCTCGACGTGGTCGGGATAGGTCTCGCCCCAGCCGTTGAAGGTCCAGGCGACGCCGCCGAGCCGGCCGTCATTGCTGACGAGGAAGGCGGGGCCGGTGTCCCTGACCCAGCTGTCGTCCTGCTGCATGGGCAGCACCGAGATGCCCTTGCCGCAGTGCAGGGAGGCATCGGCGGTGAGGTCGGGCCGGGCGAGGACGGTCACCGGCTCGAACCCGGCGATCGCCTGGGCGATGGCGGCGTAGGTGTGCTTCGCATCCTCGAGATGCTCGCCCCAGAGGGCGGCGCGGCAGGGCCAGGCGAGCCAGGTGCGCCGGTGCGGCGCCCATTCGGCCGGCATGCGAAATCCGTTCTGGCGTGGCGTGCCCAAATCGTCCCTCCGGCCTTTTTGCGACCCTGTCACTTTGCCCACCGCAAGGTTGCGGTATATGGCTTGCCGACGCAATCGGCGATGATGGGGAAGGACGCATATCGATGTCGAGCCGAATTGAGGAGCGCCTGGCCGAGCTCGGCCTGACCCTGCCGGTGGCGGCAGCGCCGGCGGCGAACTACGTGCCCTGGACCCGCAGCGGCGACACGCTCTACATCGCCGGCCAGCTGCCCTTCGAGAACGGCAAGCTGGAGATCAAGGGTGCGGTCGGCGGGGCCGTGAGCCTCGAGGACGGCAAGCGTGCGGCCCGGCTCTGTGCTTTGAACATCCTGGCCCAGGCCAAGGCGGCGCTCGACGGCGACCTCGACCGGGTGACCCGCTGCCTCAAGCTCGGCGCCTTCGTCGCCGCGGCGGCGGGCTTCGGCGATCATCCGCAGGTGGTCAACGGCGCTTCGGACCTCATGGTCGAGCTGATGGGCGACGCCGGCCGGCATGCCCGCTTCGCGGTCGGTGTCAGCGGCCTGCCACTCAACGCCGCGGTCGAGATCGACGCCATCCTCGAAGTGCGCTGACGGCGCAGTCTTGGCGACGGCGACCCACGACGCGAGCCTGGTCGGCCCGATCGGCGGCATTCCGGCGGCCGCCTGGGACGGCCTCTGCCCGGACGGCAACCCGTTTTTGCGCCATGCCTTCCTCGCCGCCCTCGAGGACTCGGGCTCGGCGGTGGCCGAGGCCGGCTGGCAGCCGCTGCACCTGACGCTCGGCGCGCCGGACTCCCCGACGGCCGCCGCCCCGCTCTACGTCAAGGGCCATTCCTACGGCGAGTACGTCTTCGATCACGGCTGGGCCGACGCCTATGAGCGGGCCGGCGGGCGGTATTATCCCAAGCTGCTGGTGGCGGTGCCGTTCACGCCGGTGCCGGGCCCGCGGCTCCTGGCCCCGGGCGACACGCTGAAGCTGCGGCTCGCCGCCGCCATTCGCGGGGCGACCGACAAGCTCGGGCTGTCGTCGGCGCATGTCAATTTCGCCGGCGAGGCCGAGGCGGCGCTGCTCGAGGAGGAGGGCTTCCTGCGCCGCCGCGGCATCCAGTTCCACTGGCACAACCGGGGCTATAGGGACTTCCAGGATTTCCTCGACACCCTGCGCTCGACCAAGCGGAAGGCGATCAAAAAGGAGCGGGCCGCCGTGGCGGCGTCCGGGGTGGAGATCCGCACGCTCACCGGCGACGACCTCACCGAGGCCGATCTCGCGGCCTTCCATCCCTTCTACGTCGCGACCGTCGACAAGCGCTGGGGCAGCGCCTACCTCACCGCCGATTTCTTCCGCCGGCTGGCCCGGAGCTTCGCCGAGCGGATCGTGCTGGTGACCGTCCGCCAGGGCGGCAAGCTGGTCGGTGCCGCCCTCAACCTGCGCAGCGGCGACACGCTCTACGGCCGCCTCTGGGGCTGCCGCCGCGAGGTCGAGTTCCTGCATTTCGAGGCCTGCTACTACCGCGCCATCGACTTCGCGATTCAGCACGGCCTCGCCCGGGTCGAGGCCGGTGCGCAGGGCATGCACAAGCTGCAGCGCGGCTACGAGCCGGTCTTCACCCACAGCGCCCACTACATCCGCGACCCGGGCCTCAGGGAGCCGGTGCGCCGCTTTCTCCGGCAGGAGTCAAAGGCCCAGGCGGCCGAGCTGGTCGAGCTGCGCGGGATGCTGCCGTTCCATCGCGAGCACGAGGGCTAACTCCTGCCCTCGATCGCGTCCGCAATCGCCCCGGCCAGGTCGACCAGCGTCGCCGCGAGGGCCGCAGCGCGGGCGTCGAAGGAGGCGGGGTCGGTGGGTGTGGCGGTCAGGCGCTCGCGGCCGGCGGTGGCGAAATCGTCGTTCGGCCCCTCGAGCAGGGTCCAGCGGGCGTCGAGCAGCGCTGTGCCGTCGGCGCCGGTCTCGAAGCGCAGCACCTCGACGACGACGCGGAAATCCGGCTCGCGGTCCAGCCGCACCGGGGTGGGCACGACATTGGCGCGGCCGAAGCGATCGCCGAGCGCATCGGTGACGACGCTGGTGACCTGGGCGGCGATGGGCTCGGCCCAGGCGTCCTGCTCGGCGAAGGCGACCTCGGTCGTGCCCCGGCGGACGACCATGGCCGAGCGGTCGGCATAGGCCGCCACCGTCGCCCGGTCGACGAAGACGACCGTGTCGCCGGCCGGTGCCGTCGCCGCCGGCGGGCCGGCATCCATCAGGTAGTAGCGGGACGGCGGCGTCCCGCCGCAGGCGGCGAGCGCCAGCACCGCGAACAAGGCAAGGCAGCGCCGGAGGAAGCTTCCCGTCATGGCACGGTCTCCGGGCGGCCGCGCAGGAGCGCGTCGGGGTGGCGCTCGAGATACTCGACCAGGAGCCTGAGCGAGCGGGTCGTGGCGGCGAGCTCGCGGCTGGTCTGCAGCAGCTCGCCCCACAAGGCTGACCTCGGCCCCATCGAGCGCTCGAGGCCGGCGAAGGTCGTTGCCCCGTCGCCGGCTGCCGTCTCGATGGTGGCGGCGGCGCGCAGGATGGCGTCGATCGCCGGCGTCAGCCGGGCGTCGAGACCGGCGGCGAGGGTCTGGAGCTCCTGCGCCGACTGGCCCACCGAGGCGAGCGCCCCTCTGACCTCCGGGCCGGTCGCGAGGGCGGCGAGCTCGTTGCCGGCGCGCTCGACGACGGCCAGCGCATGGGTCAGCTGGGGCCCGGTGGCGAGGTCGCGAACGGCGGTGACGGTCACCAGGACCTCGTCGGCGATCCGCTCGAGCGGCAAGGCTGCGACCCGGGCCACGAGCTCGCCCAGAGCCGTTTCCAGCTTCTGCCCCAGGGTCGGCGCCGTCGGGATCTCGGGGTAGCGGCCACCGCTGCCGAGCACGGCGGGCGGCGCTTCCGAATCGAAGACCAGGGCGACGCGCTGCGTGCCGCCGAGCGGCGACGCCTTCTCCAGCGTGGCACGCAGGCCCTTGGCCACGAGGCGCGCGGCCAGCGCCTCGACCGCCGCCGGGTCGGTCGGGCGGGTACCATCCACCTGGATCAGCGCCGGCACCACGTCGATCACCACCGGCACGTCCATGGTCGCCGCCTCGCTGTCGATGACCACGGCGATCTCGCGCACGGTGCCGATCCGCAGCCCCCGGACCGTGACCATCGAGCCCACCTCGAGCCCGCCCACATCCTCGGCAAAGCGGACGAGGAAGCGGGTACCCTCGGGCAAGGGTGGCGCCGGCTCGCCCGGATGCAGCACCCGGCCGATTTCCTCGACCAGGGCTTCCTGCGCCCCGGCCGGAAGTGCGGGTGCGCAGGCCAGCAGGACGACGAGGACAAGGCAGGAGCGGCGCCACGATCGAAGCATGGCGCGATGTTGCCGGTATCGGCCGGCATCGGCAAGCGGCCATCGGGCCGAGCCGCGGCCAAGCCCCGTTCGGGACGGGCGCTCAGCCCGACGGGTTCACCGCCGCCTTCGCGGCCTCGGCCACGAGGATCAGCTTGTAGGCATAGTAGTACTTGGCGATGTTCGCGACATAGGTGGTCGTCTCGCGGCCGATCACCTTCGCCGCCGCCACCTCCGACTCGCCGAACCAGATGTTCGGATCGAGCCCCATGCTCTCGGCCTCGGCCCGGATCTTGCCGAGATTGCCCGGCCCGGCATTGTAGCCGGCGAAGGCGAAGAGCGTGCGGTTGAGGTCGTCGAGCGCCGGGTCGTCCAGATACTGCTCGCTCAGGAAGCGCAGATAGCGGGCACCCGCGTGGATGTTGCTCTCGGTCTCGGTGATGTCCGGAATGCCGACATTCGGGTCCGCCGCCGTGCTCGGCAGGATCTGCATCACCCCGATGGCCCCCGCCGGGCTGCGCACGCTCTGGTCGATCCGCGATTCCTGGTAGCCCTGGGCCGCCAGCATCAGCCAGTCGAAGCCGTATTCGTCGCCGTATTTCCGGAAGAGGTCGGCGGCTGCCTGGAAGCGCTCGAAATCCTCGGTGGCGCGCGGATCGCGCATCCAGTCGTTCTCGGCATAGTAGCGCTTGAAGAGGATGTTGCCGGTGGCGGTCCCCTTCTCCACGGTTTTGGTGAAGCGGTTGACCACATCCTTTAGCTTTGGCGTGTCCCGGCGCAGCGCCCAGGCGATCGCCGCGTCCTCGCGCAGCGCCAGCTCGTCGTGCAGCGTCAGGCCCGGGATGATGTCGACCCAGAGCACGGCCTTGTGCTCGTCGACGACCAGCCAGGGCAGGATGCCGGCCGCCACCATCTCGAGCAGGTCCTCGTCCTCGAGATGCCCGTCGACGGCGACGAGCTCGATCGGCTCGAGGCCGCGGGCGGCGAGGTCCTCGTTCAGCTTCTCCACGCTCTCCCAGTAGCTGCTCGAGGCGCGCAGATGGACGGTGGTGCCGGCGAGATCGTCGAGGCTCGAAAGCTCTCCTGCCGCCGGTCCGCTGACCACCACCTCGCGCGCGCTGGCGAAGATGGGGTCGGCGAAGTCGACCGTGGCCTGCCGCTCCGGCGTGATGGTCAGGTTGGCGGCGGCGATGTCGCCATGGCCGGCCGCCAGCGCCGGCAAGAGCGTGTCGCGGTCGACAGGCACCATGAGGATGCGGACCGGCAGCGCCTTCTTCGTCTTCAGCTCCTCGTTGAGGAACTTCTCGAAGGCCTGCAACAGCTCGTAGGTAGCGCCGCGCTGGGTCAGCCCGTCGAGGAAATAGCCTGTCTTGCTGAAGGTCGTGAGCACCCGCAGGAGCCGCCGCTCGGCGATGCCGTCGAGATCGCCCTGCCAGACCGCCGGCAGCTCGAAAGCCGGCTCCTGCAGCTCCTCGAGGAGCTCGTTCTCCGCATCCTCCGCCACGGCCGCCTGCACGACGCCGAGAACCAGCGCCAGGACAAGCCCGATCGCGCGACAAACGCCCCGGTTGCACCGCATGTTTCGTTCCGCTGCAACATTCCGCCCGGATCCAATTATACATTTTCCGTCCGCCATTCCGCAACGGGCTGCCTCGGCCGGTCTGCTCCCGGAAAGCCGCAGCACGATGCTTGTGACCGGGCGGCCCGCATGCCACTTGAAAGGGAGCAATGTGGAGGCAGCACCAATGGGCGCCATCACCATCCCTGAGCCCGATCCGGGGATACTCGGCAAGCGCGAGCGCATCCTCGAAGGGCTGCGCGCCATCCTGCCGGGCGAGAACCTGATCACCGACCCGCGCGAGCTCGTCCCCTACGAGACCGACGGGTTCACGGCCTATGCGAGGGTGCCCATGGCCGTCGTCCTGCCCGAGACGACGGAGGAGGTGAGCCGCATCCTCGCCTTCTGCTCGGCCGAGGGGGTGCCCGTCGTGCCGCGCGGCGCCGGCACGTCGCTCGCCGGCGGGGCCATCCCGCGCGAGGACTGCGTCGTCCTCGGCGTTGCCAAGATGAGCCGGGTGGTCGCCATCGACTACGCCAACCGCACCGCCCGGGTGCAGAGCGGGATCACCAACATCGCCATCAGCCAGGCGGTCGCCGAGGAGGGCTTCTTCTACGCCCCCGACCCCTCCTCGCAGCTCGCCTGCACCATCGCCGGCAATATCGCCATGAACTCGGGCGGTGCCCACTGCCTCAAATACGGCGTCACCACCAACAACCTGCTGGGCGTCACGCTGGTCCTGGTCGACGGCACGGTGGTGGAGCTCGGCGGCGAGCAGCTCGACGCCCCGGGCCTCGATCTCCTCGGCCTCGTCTGCGGCTCGGAGGGCCAGCTCGGCGTCGTCACCGAGGCCGTCGTCCGCATCCTGCCGCTGGCCGAGGGTGCCCGGCCCGTGCTCTTCGGCTTCCCTTCCTCCGCGGCGGCAGGCGCCTGCGTCGCCGAGATCATCGCGCACGGCATCGTGCCGGTCGCCATCGAGTTCATGGACAAGCCGGCGATCGCCATCTGCGAGGCCTTCGCCAAGGCGGGCTACCCGCTCGATGTCGAGGCCATGCTGATCGTCGAGGTGGAGGGCTCCGACGAGGAGATGGACGCCACGCTGGCGCGGATCATCGAGATCGCCCGCCGCCACGACGTGGCGACCATCAAGGAGAGCAGGTCCGCCACCGAGACCGCGCAGATCTGGAAGGGCCGCAAGTCCGCCTTCGGCGCCACCGGGCGGATCGCCGACTATATCTGCATGGACGGCACCATCCCGACCGGCCGGCTGCCCGAGGTGCTGAAGCGCATCAGCGAGATCTGCACCGGCTACGGGCTGCGCGTCGCCAATGTCTTCCACGCCGGCGACGGCAATCTCCACC
>ERZ795053.4512-NODE-4512-length-15042-cov-9.302862_pt1 | contig 15042 bp, 13 predicted proteins | sample MGYA00375137_ERZ795053 | MGnify/ENA primary metagenome ERZ795053 (study PRJEB30182, sample SAMN05720284) | activated sludge metagenome | isolation source: Anaerobic digester | place: Hong Kong | collected 2014-12-17 ... | reverse complement strand
GCCTCCGTACGTGCGCTTCAACGTGTATACCTTACATAAGATTCGTAACACTGCAGATTCTTTCCCTTGACGGAACCATAAAACCTCCTATACTCAACTCTAGGTGTTACGTTACACCTACGGGCGCGAGCACTCGCGCCGAAAAATCGTTGGAGGTGGAAAGATGAGGAGATCGTTCGCTCGCATCGTCTCGATCGCCGCGGCGCTCGTATGTATCGCTGCCGTGGTATCCTGTTCTAAGCCCGCGCCCGAGCAGGCCAAGGACGTCGAAGTCAACATGTTCCAGCTGAAAGTGGAGATCAAGGACGCCCTGGACGGCTACGCCGCGTCCTATTCGGCGGCCCACCCGGGCGTCACCGTCAAGGTCGAGACCCTCGGCGGCGGCCAAGACTTCGGCGGAGCCATGAAGGCTAAGGCCCAGGCCGGCCAGATGCCCGATATCTTCGTGATCGAGGGCCTCGGCGGCTATAACGTCTGGAAGGACTACATCGCCGACCTGAGCGGCGAGCCCTGGGTCAAGGACACCGACCTGGCGATGAAGGTCGACGGCAAGATCGTCGGCTTCCCGGTCGCGATCGAGGGCTACGGCCTCGCGTACAACGCCGACATCCTGGCCAAGGCCGGGATCGACCCCGCCACGCTGACCACGCGCGCCGCCTACGAGAAGGCGTTCGCGAAGCTCGACTCGATGAAGAAGGAGCTCGGCATCAGCGCGCCGGTATCGATGGCAGCGTCCGTCGCCGGCGGCATGTGGTGGGTAGCCGCGCAGCATAACCTCGCCTGCTACTGGGGCGGCGGCCTGGCCTTCGACGATACCAGCGTCATAGACAAGGCCCTGAAGGGCGAGCTCGACGAGGCGCGCTTCACCCAGTACGCCAAGTACCTGCAGCTCCTGTACAAGTACGCCGACCAGAACATCCTCCTGAACGGCAGCTACGACGACCAGGTCGGCGCCTTCGCGCAGGGCAAGACCGCGTTCCTGCACCAGGGCAACTGGGTCGACCCGAACCTCAAGCAGCTCGGCGTCACCTTCCCGATCGGCTACGCGCCCCACGCCTTCCTCGACACCGAGGAGAAGGGCCTGTACCTGTTCGCGCCCAGCTGGTACTGCGTCAACTCGAAGAGCCCCAACGCCGAAGCGGCCAAGGCCTTCCTGACCGCGATGGCCACGACCCCCGAGGGCCACGACTACATGGTTAACAAGGCGGGCATGATACCGGCGTTCAAGTCGGTGACGCTCAAGCCGGCCGGCCAGCTCAGCCAGGCACTGATGGCCGCCAACGCCAAGGGCGGCAACTACGGCGTGTTCTTCGGCATGCTCCCCGACGGAGCCGGCCAGAACGTGTTCGGCCCGATCTTCGACCTGTTCGCCCAGAACCAGAACGACCTGCCCCGCTTCATCAGCGACATGAAGAAGGCCGTCGCCAACATCCCCAATATGTAATCATCCGATCGCAAGAGCCCGGCGCGCCGCTGACGCGCCGCGCCGGGCGACCATTCCACTCGTTCCGGGAGGTAGCCATGAGACGACACCGCCTCGTCAACGTCCTCTTCGTCGCCCCGTGCGTATTCGCGTTCGCGATGAACATCATCATCCCGTTCGGCTTCGGCCTCTACTACTCGATGACCGACTGGAACGGCGTGAGTTCCGATATCCATTTCGTCGGCCTCGCGAACTTCGCGGGCCTCTTCTCCTCGCCGGACTTCATCTACTCGTTCATCATCACGGTGGCGTACACCGCCATCAACATCGTGCTCGTCAACGCCGTCAGCTTCGGGCTGTCGCTCATCGTGACGAGCCGCATACGCGGCCGCAACTTCCTGCGGGCCGGATTCTTCATCCCCTACCTGATAGGCGGGATCGTGCTCGGCTACATCTGGCAGTTCATCTTCAACAACGCCCTCGTAGCCGTCGGCAAGTCCCTGTCGATAGCGGCGCTCCAGGCCTCGTTCCTGAGCAAGCCGGGCACCGTCATCTGGATAATGTCCATAGTCAACACCTGGCAGTACGCCGGGTACATCATGCTGATCTACGTCGCGGCGATCCAGGGCATCCCCGCCTCGCTGATGGAGGCCGCCGAGGTCGACGGAGCCAGCTACCCGACGCGCATCTTCAAGATACTCGTGCCGATGATGGCCAACGCCTTTACCATATCGCTGTTCCTGACGCTCACTACCTCGTTCAAGCAGTTCGACATGAACTTGACATTGACGAACGGCGGCCCCGCCACGCGGTTCATGGATACGCCTATCAAGGCGAGCCAGCTCCTGGCGATGAATATCTTCAGCACGGCGACCGCCAATCGCATGGCTGAAGCCCAGGCCAAGGCCGTCGTCCTGTTCGTAGCCCTCGTCGTGGTCGCCCTCCTGCAGGTGGCCGCCAACAAGAAGAAGGAGGTGGAGCTATGAACGGCGACGCGTCTCCCGTCGCGGCGCTCGGCTCCGGCAGCGCCCTCCCCGCGGGCCCGGCTTCCGGCCGCGGGCCGAGGCTAGGCAGGCTGCTGCTCGGCGCCTTCGTGATCCTGCTATTCGCGTTCTTCATGGCGCCGTTCGCGATGGTCGTGCTCAACTCGTCCAAGACCTCCCGAGAGATCATCTTCAACGCCATAGCCCTGCCCGAGAGCTGGGGCCAGCTCCTGACGAACGTCAGGCTCATCTTCACGAACCCGACCGTCGACTACCTGGGCGCCTTCTGGGACAGCACCGTCATCACCTTCCTGTCGCTCGTGGTGATAGTGCTGTTCTCGTCGATGTGCGCCTGGGTGCTCGTGCGCAACAAGACCGTATGGTCGGCCGTCCTGTTCATGGCCTTCGTGGCCGCGATGGTCATCCCGTTCCAGGTGCTGATGTACCCGCTCGTGCGCTGGATGCGCTTGATCGGCGACGCGATACACTTCAGGCTGCTCGGCACCGTGCGCGGCATCGTCTTCTCGTACCTGGGCTTCGGCTGCCCGCTGTCGATATTCATCTTCCACGGCTTCATCAAGAACATTCCGTACGAGCTTGAGGAGTCCGCCACCATAGACGGCTGCTCGCAGGCCAAGACCTTCTTCCTGATCGTCTTCCCGCTCCTCAAGCCGATCATCGTCACGGTCCTGATCCTGAACGGCATCTGGATCTGGAACGACTACCTGCTGCCGCTGCTCGTGCTCGGCTCGAACGGCGTCGTGCAGACCATACCGATAGCGGTCACGGCCTTCGCCGGGGCCTACCTCAAGCAATGGGACCTGATCCTGACCTCGACCCTGATCGCGATGCTCCCCATCATCGTGCTGTACCTGTTCGCTCAGCGCTATATCATCAAGGGAATGGTCGAAGGCGCTATAAAATAGACGGAGGAACCATGAAGATCGTACTAGTCGGCGCGGGAAGCGCCCAGTTCGGCTGCGGGACGCTCGGCGATATATTCACCAGCAAGCGCCTGGCCGGCTCGGAGATAACGCTGCACGACATAAACGCCGAGGCCCTCGGCGCCACGCTCGCGTCCGCGGAGGCGACGGTCAGGGCGCACTCGCTCAAGTTCGCGGTCAACGCGACGACCGACCGCCGCGCGGCCTTCAAAGGCGCGAATTTCATCATATCGTCGATCGAGGTCGGCAATCGATTCACGCTCTGGGAAGAGGACTGGAAGGTACCGCAGCAGTACGGCATCGGCCAGGTCTACGGAGAGAACGGCGGCCCCGGCGGCGTGTTCCATTCGCTGCGCATCATACCGCCTATCCTCGACATCGTCCGCGACGCGATGGACGTCTGCCCGAAGGCCTATATCTTCAATTACTCGAACCCGATGACGGCGATCTGCACCGCGGTCAAGCGCGCCTTCCCGGAGGCGCGCTTCATAGGCATGTGCCACGAGATAGGCTGGCTGACCCGCTGGCTGCCTCGCATGCTGTCGATGAAGGCCGAGGACATACGCTTCAGGGCCGCCGGGCTGAACCACTTCAGCTGCATGCTCGAGGCGAGCGACCGCCGGACCGGCCGGGACCTGTACCCGGACGTGCGCGCGAAGGCGCCGGCCTTCTTCGAGCGCGAACCCGGCTACTCGGACATGCTCGACTCGTACCGCGAGACCGGCTCGCTCGAGGAGTCGGAGAAGTACGAGAAGTCCGGCTCCGCGAAGCCGAGCCGCTACGAGTGGGCCGACAGGCGCATCGTAAAGTTCATGCTGGAGAACTACGGGCTCCTGCCGATCACGACCGACAGCCACTTCGGCGAGTACATCTCCTGGGCGTCGGACGTGGTGGACCACCGCGGCATCCTGGACTTCTACGACGTGTACAAGATCATGCTGTCGCGAGCGGTCGAGCGGAAGATCAAGCTCGAGACGACCGAGCGCGTCGTGCCGATCATCGACGGCATACTCGGCGACGAGGGCTTCGAGGAGGCCGCCGTCAACCTGCGGAACGACGGCGCGATCGCCGACCTGCCCGACTGGATAGCCGTCGAGGTGCCGGCCGTTGTCGGCGCCGCCGGCGTGAACGCCGTCAAGGTGGGCGAGCTGCCCAAGGGCTACGCGGCCCTCTTGCGATCGTACTGCGGCGTCTACGACCTGACGGCCGAGGCGGTCATCCATAAGCGCAGGGACTACGCGATCCAGGCGATCCTCGCCAATCCCGTCGTCAGCAAGGCGGCGAAGGTCGGCGAGCTCGTCGACAGGATGATAGCGCAGCAGGGGCGCTGGCTGGGCTACTTGCGCTGACGGCGCGGTATCGAGCACAATACGGCCCTTCGTCGCCGGCGGGCACCGCGCCGGCGACGATACACCGACAGCGATGGCGACCATTAAGCACATAGCCCGCCTCGCGGGCGTCAGCCCCACGACCGTCTCCAACGTGCTGCACGGCAATACCGCCAAGGTGTCGCCGGCGGTGCGGGACCGCGTCAGGGCCATCGTCGCCGAGGAGAACTACGCCCCGAACCAGGGAGCGGTCATGCTCGTGCGCAACCGCTCTCGCATCGTCGGGGTGATCCTGTTCATGGAGCCGCGCTCGGGCAGCACGGCGATAGAGGACCCGTTCGTATCGACCATCATCGGCACCCTCGAGTCGGAGATACGAGCGGCCGGCTACTTCATCATGCTGCGCGCCACCTCGGACAAGGACGAGGTGCTCAGGCTGGCGGCCACCTGGAAGCTAGCCGGGCTCGTGATGCTCTGCGTGCCGAGCGAGATATCGAGCGCCATCGTGCGCCGTATCGGCAGCCCCGTCGTCTTCGTCGACTGCTACTTCGCCGACGACGGGCAGGCCTACCACTCCATCCGGCTCGACGACGAGGGCGGCGCCTACGGCATGACGGCCTACCTGCTGTCGCTCGGGCATCGCGGGATAGCCTTCATGGCCAACGCGGCCGACTTCCCTAGCGTCGACAGCGCCCGCTACGACGGGTACCGCCGCGCCTTCGGGGAGGCGGGCCTGGACGCGCCCGGGGACGGCCTCGTGACCGTGCCAAAGGACCTCGACGAGCGCCTGGCGATGTACCGCGCCCTCGCGTCCGAGCCGCGACCGTATAGCGCCCTCTTCTTCTCCGCGGACTTCTACGCCGTCGAGGCGATAGACTACCTATCCGGCCTCGGCGTCTCGGTGCCGGGGGACCTGTCCATCGTCGGCTTCGACGACATCTGGATAGCCCGCCTGTCGCGCCCCCGGCTGACCACCGTGCACCAGGACGTGGTCGCCAAGGGCAAGGCCGCCTCCGGCATGCTGATGCGTCTCATCCATAAAGAGCCCGTCGACGACTCCGACGTACGCCTGCCTGTGCGCCTCGAGATACGGGAGTCGGCGGCCGAGGCGAAAGCCCCGTAGGGGGGCTTCTCAGGCGCTTCCCGTCGCGCGCTCGATCGCGATAGCCAGCTGGTCGGCGCACGACGTCCGCTTCGGACCGCACCTGATGCCCTTGAGCTTCACGGCCGCCTCCGCCGCCGGCTGATCCTCGAGCAGGCGAGCTATCGCCTTCAGGTTTCCGTCGCATCCGTTGAAGAAACGAATATCCCGCAATCTGCCGTCCACTATCCTGAACGTTATCTTCGTCGAGCAGGTACCGACCGTTTTGAATTCGAACATGGGCATAGCTTATAACGCGCGGCTCGACCGCGCGTCCAGGGGCTACGAGGCGCCGAGTTGAGCCGCTTGCGAGCGCGCTCGCAAGTCGGTTCGAACCGGCGCCGCTAACGCGGCGCGAAGCGTCCGCGTTAGCTCCTCTTGTAGTTCCTGATCTTGTTCCTGATGTATGCCGACAGCTCGTCCTTGTGGACGCGCTCCTGCTCCATGGAGTCGCGGTCGCGGACGGTGACGGTGCCGTTCTCCTTGGTGTCGTAGTCGATGGTGACGCAGTACGGGGTGCCGGCCTCGTCCTGGCGGCGATAGCGCCGGCCGATGGCGCCGGACTGGTCGTAGTCGGTGGCGTAGTCGTGCTTGAGCTCGGAGCGTATCTCCTGGGCCAGCTCGGCGAGGCCGTCCTTCTTCATCAGGGGGAGGACCGCGACGGTGATCGGGGCGAGCTCGGGATGGAACTTCATCACGGTGCGCCAGTCGTCGTCGTTGCCCTTGTCGGCTACCTTCTCCTCCTCGTAGGCGTCGCAGAGTATCATCAGGAGCTGGCGCGTCAGGCCGGCCGAGGTCTCGATGATGTACGGCACGTAGCGCTCGTTGCCGTTGTCCTGGTCGATGTACTGGAGGTCCTTGCCGGAGTACTCCTGGTGGCGCTTGAGGTCGAAGTCGGTGCGGTTGTGCACGCCCTCGAGCTCCTTGAAGCCCATCGGGAACTCGTACTCGATGTCGTAGGCGTCCTTGGCGTAGTGGGCCAGCTCGTCCTTGCCGTGCTGGTGCCAGCGGAGCTTGTCCATGCGCACGCCGAGCTTCTCGAAATAGGCCCAGCGCTGGCCGCGCCAGTAGTCGAAGTACTTCTCGTCGTCGCCGGGCTTGACGAAGTACTGCATCTCCATCTGCTCGAACTCGCAGGTGCGGAAGATGAAGTTCTTGGTGACGATCTCGTTGCGGAAGGCCTTGCCGACCTGGGCTATGCCGAAGGGTATCTTCATGCGGTTGGACTGGACGATGTTCTTGTAGTTGACGTAGATGCCCTGCGCGGTCTCCGGCCTCAGGTAGATGAGGCCTGTGCCGTCGTCGACGGGGCCGATGTGCGTCTTGAACATCAGGTTGAACTTACGGGTGTCGGTCAGCTCGCCGCCGCACTCGGGGCATTCCTTCTTGGCGAGCTTGTCCTCGGGTATCAGGTCGGCGCGGAAGCGCTGCTTGCACTTCTTGCAGTCGACGAGGGGGTCGGTGAAGTTCTCGACGTGGCCGGAGGCCTCCCAGGTGCGCGGGTGCATCAGGATCGCGGCGTCCAGGCCGACGATGTCGTCGTGGAGCTGGGTCATCTCCTTCCACCAGAAGCGCTGGATGCGGTTCTTGAGCTCTATGCCGAGGGGACCGTAGTCCCATGCGCCGGCCTGGCCGCCGTAGATCTCGGAGCTCTGGAAGACGAAGCCCCTCCGCTTGGCCAGGGAGGTGATCTTCTCCATCGTCACGTCGCGGGTCTGTTCCTGTGCTGCCATGGTGTACTCCTTGCCCCCCGTGGCGCGAGGGGACTGCCCTGTACCCCGCTCGCCGGTCGGCGCCGCTCAGGCGCGCCCCGCGGAGGGCCTAGAGGCTGGGTTTAGTGTCGCCCGCGGGTGCGGCCGGGGCCGCTTACGCGGGCGCGAGCGGAGTATAGCAGGGGCGTCGTCACCAGGGCAATGGCCGGGCGATACGACGGGTAGAAACGAACCTCGCCGCCTTAGGAAACGCTCGGGCCGAGTCGCGGAGGACTGTTTCGCTGAAACCGAACGATTTATTCCATCCTCTGTGCTACTATTTACTTACTATCTTTATTATCTATAGAAAAGTCCCGAATGAAAAAGACAATCGCATGCGGCTCGCTCCTCGTCGCGGCGCTCCTCCTGGCCGCCTCCTGCGCCTCGCCCTTCGTGATGGACGCGAAGTCGCTCAAGGGCCAGACGATCTCGTACTACGGTTCCGACGGCCACGACGTCGATACCTTCGCCTTCTCCGCCGACGGCCTGTCGGGCACCTGGGTACAGGAGAAGTACAGCCTCGCCTATCCCGACGCGGCCGCCGAGGCGAGCGGAGATTACTCGGAGATGACCTGGTACCGTAGGGGCGGATTCAAGGCCTCGTTCACGTATAACCCCGAGACGTTCGACATCGTCGTGAAGACCACCGAAATCTACGGACGCTCAGCCGAGGCGATCGACGCCGATACGTACTACGCCTCCGATTACGCGTACCAGACGCCGGCGGCGTATTACTCTCTGAATGACAGCGTGTCGTATTCGGCCTATGCCGTCACCACGACGACGAAGGCGGTGTTCACCCAGGACATCTGCTCGCTGCTGTTCCAGAGCTACGGCAGGGCCAAGGCGATGGCCGCTTCCGAGTCGCTCGAGACCGCCATGTTCGGCGACGGCGGCTCGTGGTCATACGACTACGTCGAAGCGACGGCGTATACCCTTACCGGCGGACAGAACGGCGGATCTGTCGATACGACGACCGCCTCGCTGACGCTGAGCGCGACGAGCCTGTCGTACGGGTACGTCGAGACCGTGGTCGAGACCCTCGGAGGCGTCGAGACCTCGCGCTATACGGAACGGTCGAGGACCGACTACACCGTCGGCGCCGCCAGGCTCGTCGGCTCGACCGACCCCGACGATAGCTTCGACGACGTGTGGAAGGAAGGCAACGCGGTGACCTTCTCGCTGACCATGACGAGGGACGAGTACTGCTACTATAACGGTACGACCGAGCCCGACGCCCCGGCCGCCGACGCCGACGGCTATAACTCCGTATCCGGCGCCAACGCAGACGGCGAATACTACTACAGAATCGACCTCGTCCCCTACGGTACGTCGATGAGCATAGCCAGGAACGAAGGCTACGTAGTCGATCCGTCGTTCCTCAGCTACGCCGGCAGGGAACTCTAGCCTACAGGGGCCGCCCTGGAAGCGTCCGGGGCGGCCGGTCGGCATCGGCTGGCCGCCGCGCTTAGCCGATGCCGACTCCCGCTATCGCGTGCCGCCTGAGTTCGACGACCCGCACGGGGGCGTCGGAGAAGAGCTCGATGCCCGTATGGCCGTCCGGCGCGTAGACGAGCGAGGTCATGGCGACGGCGCCGCCGTCAGCGAAGGCCTCGAGGCTGCTCCGGTCGAGCAGCAGGCGGAGCCGTAGCAAGCCCCCCGGAAGCTCGAGCCGGGTCGTACGGACGTCGCATCCGGCTTCCTCCCGGTCGAGGGACGCGATCCTCACGGCCGCCCGCGAGCGGTCGAGGATGAGCGACGCGTTCCTCCGGTCGTAGCGGAGCGTCGCGCAGGACCGGCCGGGGCCGTCCCCGGGAGCGAGGAAGAGCCTAAGCCCGAACTCGGACGCTCCCATCAGGTCCGCCGTCAGCTCTATATCGCAGACGTTCCCCCGCAGGCCAGGGACGCTCGCCGTCCCGTCGACGATGAAGCCTCCCGCCTCGACGGTATCGGTCCGGTAGCGCTCCAGCTCGGTCACGGGCCGCTGGAGCAGCCGCCCGCCCTCGTACGACAGCTCCCTCGGCACGGTCATCGCGCCGGCCCAGCCCTCTGCGGCCGTCGGCATGGTCCGCTTCCACATCTGCATCCAGGCGACGAGGACGACCCTGCCGTCGGGCTCGGTAAGGGTCTGGGACGCGTAGAAGTCGGCGCCTCCGTCGAGCTCGCGGTATCGGCCCGGGCCGTCGTCCGGCTCGAAGCCGCCGCGCTCGGTATCGAGGGCGCCGGGCAGGTAGACGGTCGAGTGCAGGTTCTCGAATTCGTCGTCGTCGTTCCTAGGAAGCCGCATCGGGCTGGCGAATAGGACGTCCTTGCCGCTAGGGCGCGCGTAGTCGGGGCACTCGAAGACGCCGCCGTCCGGAAGGACGCCGCGCAGCAGCGGCCCGACGTAGCGCCAGCGCTCCAGGTCGTCCGAACGGTAGAGCGACACCTGCGTCCCCCGGACGCGCCGCGCATTCCAGTCGCCGCCGACGACGCAGTAGTACGCGCCGCCTAGCTCGAAGATCTTTGGGTCGCGGAACGCGCGCGCCGAGCCGCCCGGCGGTAGCGAGCGTCGGCCTATGACCGGGCGCCGCTCCTTGGCGAACGCGATGCCGTCGCGAGAGCGCGCGAGCATCTGGTACTGGCCGAGTACCGATACGCCGGTATAGAGGAGGCATAGCTCGCCTGCGCGCTCTATCGCGCTACCCGAGAAGCAGCCGAGCGCTCCGTCCCAGAACGAGTCCGGCCCGATGGCTACGGGCAGGCGCTCCCAGCGTATCAGGTCGTCGGAGACGGCGTGGCCCCAATGCATGCGGCCCCAGCGCGGCGCCCGGGGGTTGTGCTGATAGAACAGGTGATAGCGCCCGCCGAAGCGGCAGAAGCCGTTCGGGTCGTTCATCCAGCCCGACGGGGGCGTCAGGTGGTACTCGTGGCGGTACACTAGAGCGCCGTGTCCCTGAGGCCGAGGACCTCGTCGCGTAGGCCGGGGTCGCAGTCACGGCCTTCCCGCGTCGCGGCGAGGTAGTCGAGCAGCTTGGCGTGGCGCTCGCTCGTGATCGGCCATCGCAGCATGACCGCTATGCCGAGGCCGAGCAACAGGAGGGGCGCGAGCGCTATCGTGAGCCGGACGGCCCATACGAACGACTCGGGCTGGGCCTGGAACGACAGCGTCTCCCGAAGCCCCTCGACCCGCCTGACGGGCGCGACGAAGCCGGCCCAGCCTATCGCGAGCATGAAGGACGCGTTGGCGCCGGCGGAGGCTACCTTGCGCACGAAGGTCTGCACGCCGGAGAAGGTACCCTCGACCCGGCTTCCGAAATACAGCTCGCCGACGTCGCTGACGTCGGCGAAGAGGCTGTTGAGCAGGACGACCGGGAACGCCATGGCGACGCCCATGGCGGCGGCGACGAGGTATACCGCGAAGCCTGGGCTATCGGGTCCGATCAACAGGGTCGCGAGCCCCGTGATCATCCATAGCGCCGAGCCGAGCATCGTCGCCGCGGCCTTGTTCGTCAGCCTGACGAGGGGCGCCGTGAATAGCGCGGCGATTATCTCGACGACGATGAGGACGCCGAGCACCGAGGCGAACTCGTCCGGCCGGCGGAGCACGTAGGTCATGTAGAACTGGAACGAGGTCGTGATGAGGTCGAGCGACACGAACACGGCGAGGTAGACGACTATGAGCATGCAGAAGCTACGCACCTTGAAGGCGTTCAGCATCGGCGTCCACCAGTCCTCGCGCGGCGGGGCCGCGGAGAAGTCCGCCCGCTCCCTCGTGCCGAGGACGACGGCGATGTACGGCAGCGCGAAGACGAGCCCGATGACGACCGCCATCGCGAGGTAACCCGAGGCGTAGCTCCCGGTGCGGGCCGATACGTACTCGACGATGGCGAGCGGCAGCAGCGCGCACATGAGCGACGAGCCGAGCGAGAACATCATGCGGACGGTATTGATGGAGTTGCGCTCGTAGTAGTCGAGGGATATCTCGGCGGCCATCGACATGTACGGCACCATCACGAGCGTCGTCACCGTGTTGTAGAAGATATAGCCCGACGCGGCGAACAGGACGCGCAGCGCCGTCGACTCGGCAGCCAGGGGATACCATACCCATACCATCGATACGACGATGAGCGGTATGCCGGCGATGAAATACGGCTTGCGGCGCCCCAGGCGCGTCCTCGTGTTGTCGGTGATGAAACCCATCAGCGGGTCGCTGACCGCGTCCCAGAGCCTCGCGACCATCATGATGGCGGCCGCCCACGCCGTAGGTATGCCGAGGACGTTGGCCAGGTAGAAGGCGTAGAGGAAGTTGATGATATTGAACGACCCGCCGCCGTAGACGTCTCCGACGCCGAAGGCTATCTTGGTCCGTAACGGTACGTGCTCAGCCATGGTCCCTCCATAGTGCGTTCTATCGTTCAGTCTATCTCGAGCCTGCCGACCTCGAACATACGCGAGTCTACGCTATCCTCGTTCTCCCTGGATAGGTCCGAGACGCGGCCCGCGGCTATGGCTATCTGCTCGGCGCCCGGACGATCGGCAGTCCTGTTTATAGTATTTATTCTATCTTGACTTTTTTATATATTTTGCTAATCATATTGCCTTGGAGATACTCTATATCGAGACGATCACGATAGCCGGGCACCTCGCCGTTGCGCTCAGGATGCCCATGCGCGATACTTGATCGTCGAGGGTACATCCCACAAGGAGAAGGACATGAAGAGATTCATCTATGTCGCGATCGCAGCCTTCGTTCTTTCAGCCGCAGGTTGCGTTTCAACCCCAAAGGCCAGCGCCGTTCCGGCCCCAGTGGCGTCCGCCGCGGCCAAGGACTCGCCCATATCGATGGCGCAGCTCGACGAGTACCTGTTCCGTTCCGACGTCATGGTCGTCGACCTGCGGAACTTCGAGGAACGCTTCAACAGCGGGTACATCGCCGGCACCGAGTCGCTTCCGTTCTTCCAGTTCCTGGAGGGCCGCATGGTGACCCGCGGGCTCGTGGACGGCAAGCCGACGTCCTGGGATATAAGCAAGGCGGAGATCAACGACGGCTTCGTCTATTCGAACTACTTCAAGCCCGGCAAGACCGTCATCCTCTTCTGCGCGTCCGGTACGCGAGCCGCCTTCGTAAAGAGCATCCTCGACGCCAAGGGCTATACGACCTTCAACCTCGGCGCCTTCAAGGATTATAAGGGCGTCAACAAGGTGCTCGGTGACGGCGAGTATAAGCTGCCCACGGGAGGCGGTCATTGATGAGAAGGCTAGTCATCGCGGCCGCGATAGCGGCCTTCGCCCTGACCGGGTGCGCGACTACCGGGTCCGATTCAGGGACGGCCGGCGCGCTCGGCGTTGAGCAGATCCTGCCGTACGTTCATATCGACGGTTTCGGTACGCCGACTGACACGCCGGCATGGATAGCATGGGAATTCGAGGCGCTCTCCTACGTCAAGTACCAGGTAGCCTATACCTCGTGCACCTGCCGTCCGGAGTCCGTGAACGCCAGGTCGCTCCTGTACGTAGAGGTAACCAAGGACGAGCGCGGGGGCAAGATCCGCAAGGTAACCTTCGACTACTGGGGAGACAGTCCCAAGTTCCCCTCCGGCCTAACCCGCCAGGACGTCGAGAAGGGCTTCATGAAGACCCTGCCCGGCAACCGCGCCGATGGTATCGAGGCGATCGACGTAGTCGCCGGCGCGACGGTCACTACCGTTAACCTGAGGCAGATACTCGACGCGCTACTCGACTACCACGACGCCAAGTATCCCGCCGTAGGCATGAACGACGACAACGACGCCGTCGACGCCACCAGCTCCGCAACGAGCGAGGGCTGGGAGTAGCGGTCGGGCCTCGATCGTTTCAAACGCCGGCCGGTCAAGTACCGGCCGGCTTTTTTACGCTTCGGAGCGCTAAGCGACGAATCAGTCTATCTTAAACCTGCCGACCTCGAGCATGAGCGAGTCTACGCTATCTTTGTTCTCCCTGGATAGGTCAGAGACGCGGCCCGCGGCTATGGCTATCTGCTCGGCGCCCGCGGCCATCTCGGCCATGCTGCCGGTGACCTCCTCGGTGACGCGGCCGAGCGACGCGCTCTCGCCGAGCACCCCGCGGCCACCCTCGAGCATGCCCAGGATATGCGGGTCGCCGTCCGGGTCTATCCGCTCGTCGCGTCTTGTGGGTATTTGCGTATCGATATTGCCAGGACTATTCAATTGTGCTACGCTGTGCCCATCGCGCACCTGCGGTCAGGACGGTTCGCCCGTCTGAAGCCAAGGGCCGGATACGCCTCCTCGACTCCCCCCCTTGTCGTCGCCGGTATACCCGTAGCCCGTCCTGATCGCGGTGCCTTTCTATCGAGGAGGCATACATGGCGGATAGGTCCGTCGGCGTCATCGCCGTCATCATCAAGAACAGGGCGGCCCAGGCCGCGAAGGTCAACGAGGCCTTGACCGAGTACGGGGACATGATCATAGGCCGCATGGGCCTGCCCTACCAGGAGCGCGACCTCAACATCGTCACGCTCATCGTCGACGCGACGAACGACCGCATAGGGGCGCTGACCGGCAGGCTCGGCCAGCTGCCCGGCGTGACGGTCAAGTCGACGCTGGCCAAGCTGTGAGCCGCGCGATGGGTACCACGGCGACGACGACGCGACCGGCCGGCGCGGCCGAATGGCAGCGCTCGCTTATACGGCAGGACGAGATCGACCGCTACCTCGACGACGGCCGCGACTTCATAGACGAAGCGGCCATCGAGGAGGCGCTCGAGCGCGGAAGGGCGCTGACCGGGGACGAGCTGCGCGCCCGGGTCCGCCAGGCGATAGGCAAGGCCTATTCGATCAAGCTGATGGACGACGACGAAGTGGCCGCCCTCCTGGCCGTCCGCGATCCGGAGCTCCGCGCCGAGGCTATCGCCGCGGCCGAGGCGATCAAGGCGAAGGTCTACGATAACCGCGTCGTCACGTTCGCGCCGCTGTACTGCGGCAGCAAGTGCGTCAACGGCTGCAAGTACTGCGGCTTCCGCGCCGACAACGGGGCGGTCGAGCGTCGCGTGCTGACGATGGACGAGATCAGGGCCGAGGCGGAGGCGCTCGCCGGGACGATAGGCCACAAGCGGCTCGTCGTCGTCTACGGAGAGCACCCCGAGACCGACGCCGACTATATCGCCGAGAGCATGCGGACCATCTACTCGGTCAAGGTCCCGGCCCGCAAGGGTACCGGGGAGATCAGGCGGGTCAACGTCAACGCGGCGCCGCTGCCGATAGAGGGCCTCAGGAAGCTCGGGGCCGCGGGCATCGGCACCTACCAGGTCTTCCAGGAGACCTACCATAAAGCGACCTACGCCGACGTGCATCCGGTCGGAACGCTCAAGGGGAACTACCGCTGGCGGCTCTACGCCCTGCACCGCGCGATGGACGCCGGCATCGACGACGTCGCGGTCGGAGCGCTGTTCGGGCTGTACGACTGGCGCTTCGAGGTGATGGGCCTCGTCGCCCA
>ERZ795053.4510-NODE-4510-length-15047-cov-19.814101_pt1 | contig 15047 bp, 11 predicted proteins | sample MGYA00375137_ERZ795053 | MGnify/ENA primary metagenome ERZ795053 (study PRJEB30182, sample SAMN05720284) | activated sludge metagenome | isolation source: Anaerobic digester | place: Hong Kong | collected 2014-12-17 ... | reverse complement strand
GCCTCCTTCGTCGGCTTCAGGAATGACGTATCCTTTTGGAGGAGTTTTTTGGTTATCGACGTTGCTTTTCCGGAGGAGGGGTCATCCCTGCGAAAGCAGCTTGCCTGTCCGGCAGACAGGGGATCTCTTTCTGATATATTGACCAACAATTTATTTGAGTGAGCGGTAGCTGAAATAAGAGGTCCTGATAGCCTCCTTCGTCAGCTTCAGGAATGACGTGTTCCTTTGATGGTACTCTTATTGTACTTGAACCGAATCAACGATCCAATGACCAGTATCTCACTACCCACTACTCAATACTTAATACCTTATACTAATAATTCTGTACATAATAGGCAAAGTACTTGCACACATCAATGGCATCGAGGTACACTTCCGTGTCTTTGTAATCAGAACGGAGCAGATCAAATCGGGTTCGGTAGTCCAGGGTGGTCTCTACGTTATCCGGTGCTCCTGATATGTACATCATGTTCTGTTCACACTTGGCAGCCAGGAATACATTGTAGGCCGCAAATTCCCGGTCGCGGGTAAGTTCTGCAGCCTGATCATAGTAGAACAAAGCTTTGGTGTTGTCAAACACGCTGTTGGGATCATCATCTGCAATGGGCCAGATATGCTCATCGCCATTCCAGCTATAGTAGTCGAAGAAAGTCGTATTGAGATAATAGCTTGTGGCCATCCAGCTGTTACCAAAATGACTGATGTTGTAATAGATATTTCCCAGCAGGTGACAGGCCTCTGCTTTCTCTTCACCGGTGGTCTGTTCCACTTTTTTCTCGAGGCTGAGGATATCATTGCAGAGGTCCATTTTATCGTAGTGTCCTTCAAAGGCCATATGATCACAATCATGGCAATCATAGTAATGGATCTCTTTCGGATCTGCATAGAGTTCCATGACCTGTCCGCCGCCGTCTATGATCTCCTGGAGTGTTGCTTTCGCCGCCTCCCATTGCTGGTAGTGCATCTGCACAGTTGCTTTCATATCGAGCAGATCAGGCAGCTGGTTGCTGTACACATCGTGCAGGAACTGATCCATCGGCGATAGATTCTTATCCCTGAAAAAAGCGATCATCTCATCTACCGGATAGTCCAGATAAATGGCCTGCGGATCGGTGTATTTTGCCTGATTCATGCAGATCTCTGCCCTGACCGGATCTTCGATGTTCAGCAGGAACAATTTATACATGGCCAGGCGATAGGCATCATAGCCGAACATATCCGGTGCTTTGACCAACTGCTTCAATCCCGGCAGGATCTTTTTTTCTACCGAGGCATCCATATGGTCCACAGACCTGAGCGTATTCAATGTCTGCAGCGCTGTGATCTGCCACTGCATGCGCTCGTCATTTCCTGCCTGTTTTGACGCGATGGCAAGCGCTGCATCACAGGATGCTTCATCGCCGGAAAGGAAATACAGAAAAGCAGAAGCACATTGCCAGAATGCCACATGATCAGTCTTACCTGATGCAATACCAGCTTGCAAGATCTGTTGCAGTCTTGCTATCCGATCACTGGTTGCAGGTGGCAGCCATGGAGCATCAGTCTGCAGGCCAAAGTCCCGTTCAGGAAGATATTCTCTTTGTATCTGCTCTGCCTCACGTGTAATGAGCAGTTCCAGTTCCGGAGCTGCAGGATCCAGTTGCAACAGCGCTTCCATACACATGGGTGCTGCATTCGGTTGTTTGTATCCAGCCATCAGCCAGAGGGTCTTTTGTTCCTGTTCATTGCGGCACATAGACAAAGCCTGCTGCCAGGTAGCGTCGCTGTCGATATAAAAATCACGCAGGGCGTATTGTCTTTTCGCTCTGCTGTGTTCAAACACCAGCGCATTGTAGTATGCCGCAGATGCAAATTCGCCCTTGCGCAGGTGCGCTCCTGCCTTCAGCGAAAGGCACCACCAGTACAGATCATTGACGGAAGCAGTATTCTTTGCCAGTTGCTCGAACAGCAACAAACAATCATCAAAGTTTCCTGCATAATGCGCCAGCCTGATGGCCTGAAAAGCATAGCGCTGCCGGATGCCGGGATCATTCTCCTGTGCTTCCAGATCCACAGCCTGTTCCTGCAGGATATGCATGGTCTCCAGGTCCTGTGTCTCGTTGCTCCACCAGTCCAGTTCCTGTACATAGGGCACCACCTCGTGCGCAAACAGCAGGTACTTCAGTTCATTGAGTCCTTCTCCTTTCTGCCATCGTTGAGCGAGGGGATTACTCCATTTCTGCGACTTCTTTTTACTGATACCATCATCCCATAGCTGCTTCAGATCTGATGGATCAGCATAGACCATTTCACTGATGAACGCTTCTGCATATTTTCCCTGATAATAGTCAGACCAGAAACGAATGTTCTCCTCTTTCTGAGAATACAGGTTGTAGTCAAAAGGTGTATCTGTAAAGTCGCCGAAATCCAGTGCATGTGCTGAATAATAGAACCATGCCCATTCGGGAAGATCTATGATGTACTGGTTGTAGGGACGATAAGAGATCTCATCATCATCATAGAACCAGCCACAGGAATTGCCTGTCTGGGCTGGAAATAAGATGAGCAGGCTACTCAAAAGCGGAAAAGACCGAGTCCAGTTCTTCATGGGTATAGTGTTGGAGGATGACGGGATCTGTATGGTATAAAATTACCGAAAGCGGATGGTCATGCAAATAAGGCGACAACTGTTCTGCCGACTTCAGACCAAGCTCAGGCGACATGCTCTCTATCCGGATGGTATCGCCGGGCTGTACGAAACGTCCGCGGAAATAACCTTCTCCTGTTGCAGCAAAATGAGTGTCATCGACCGTGGTGAACAGCGACTCTTTCAATAATTCATCGGCATACAGGGGATAGAATATCTGCTGCAGTTCCCTATGGTGGAAGTAGAGTCCCCAGCTGAACAGGGCAATGCCCGCATCCAGAGGAATGGGATAATGATCTGTCTGTTTCAGATAAGCTTCAGCAGTGGATGGATCATATATGGAATGTGCTGCATCGGGGTCTTCTATGTTTCCCATGTTGTAGAACATGAGCAGGCCACGGTCAACCGGAGGTACTCCTGTTTGTTGAGGATAGGCATACTGATGCAGGCGAATGGTAGCACTCCAGATCGTTTCTTCAAACCTTTTGTAGGTCTGCATCTGTTTCAGGAGCTGAAAGTATTTATCTCTGGTGCCTGCGGTCCAGTCGCAGTCTATCTGGATGATGGCGGGCGGATCTTTGGACAGGCCTGTATGGATCTGATCCATCAGTTTGCACATGCGCCAGGCGAGGTCATTGACCCCGTCCATGTCCAGGTGCTCCAGTGTTTCATTGGTCAGGAAGATGACCGGATGTATGGACAGTTCATCCGGCACCTGCACGGTCTGTAACTTCGCCACCGGACGAGGTTGCGCCGCCTCCTCATCCCAGATCACATCAAAATATTTCACATACAGGTCATGTACTCCCAGTGATGACAATTCCTGTATCTCCTCTGTACTCAGATCCAGCGTTGTCTGCCAGTGATAGAAGCTGCGAATGACCTCCTGCTGCTTATCTGCACAAGAAGACCAGGCCCAGAAAATGGGAATGAACAGGACGAAAAATGCTCTGGAAACAGGCCGGTGCATGCCTGTCTAAGGTAGTCAATGCAGTTCAGTCATCGTCGTCGTCCCGGTGATCATTTTGCATAACGGGGGTGCTGCCACCTCCATCTGCGCTGATCTCCGGGTGACGGATCAGTCCGCCGCTATGTCCCACCATGGTCATGAAGTAAGAAGAAGTAAAAGCTGCAATGGCTACCAGCACAACTGGCAGCATGGGCTGTACTTTCTTACTGCGCATCCATAGCATACCGATGAGGGCTATGATGCCGGCTCCGACAGTTACACGCATACCTGTCTGTGCCTGATGTTCATGGACATGGATCTGCTGATGATCTACACCTGCCAGTTCTTCCACAGTTTCCTCTGCACCCTCTCCGGTTTGAAAGGCCGGAATGGCCGATATGCCCGCCAGTACCAATACAAACATGGCTGTTTGCACAAAACCCTTGTTACGAATAAAGAAAGCCAGAACCATTAAACCTGCAGCAGTAATGCTGAGAATGATCGGGAAATGGTTGAAGAGAAGATGCCATTGGGCGCTTGAGAATTGCATAATGTGAATTTAGATATTATTCATATACTGGACGCAGACCGGTGGCGGTCATGCGCAATTTCCGATTGAACAGCTGGTCGTGGTCCAGGTCTTCGGTGTAATCGTTGTAGCGCAGGAAGTCATCGATGCGGCTGTCCAGGATGATGGTCTTGTCCATTGGTACCCGGACGATCAGGTCCACCTGCTGCCCTCTCCATAATTCACCTTCCTTTAGTTTGACCACCGATGGAATGCGGATGATGGAATCGATCTGCCCGAGTTCATAGCTGACCTGTGAAGCCCTGCTTCTTGCCTCGTCACGGCTGTCGCCATGTGCAGATCTGATCAGGGTGAAACTGTAGAGTGTATCATCACTGCGTTCGATGGTGATGTCGATGTCATCATAGATGCTTGCTTCATCATACACTTCCACGTGTTTCCAGTGGCTGCCTTTAGACCATTCACGACGAATGGCGTCTTTTTCAGAATCGTCCACCTGCAGGATCAGCGGACCTGCAACGGGTTGTACCACGCTGATCCTATTGGTTTGTTTGCCGTCGTATTCAAAGTCCTGTGCAAGCTGGATGCCTACCACGGTCACACCGGTCAGGCACACCAGCCACAGCACCAGCATGGTCCAGTCAAATGCCTTGAAATTCAGTCTGACATTCAGCAGGAATTTGACGCCGCGAACCAGCAAGGACAGGAGCGGGATAGCTGCCAGAGCGATACCACCAAAGATGAGGATCTGTCCCTGACGCAGGGTCTCAAAGAAATGACTTGTCAGAAAATCTATGTGGGCTGCAGGTTCACCTACATCTGTCAGGAAGACCACCGCAATGGCCACCAGCGATGCCAGACAGGCCAGCACGATCAGGAATACAAATATTTTAAATATGAAACGCACCACAGGTTTGATGGTCTCCACTATGTTCTCCAGAAACTCACCTACTGAGTTACTTGTGCGTCGCATATTCTCTTCAGAGAATACCTGTTTCATCTCATCACCGATCTCATTCGCTTTGGTGCGTATCTCACGGGCACCACCTTTCACAGTTCTTTCAATGTTAGATACATTGACCCGTTCTCCACGCATCTCCAGTTTTTCACTGGAGGTTTTCGCTTCCGGCATGATGACCCACAGAACTATGTACAGGAGTATTCCGGAGCCACCAAAGAAGAATGCGGCTACGAACAGCAGGCGGATCCAGAGTGGGTCGATATCAAAGTAGGCACCAAAGCCGGCGCATACACCACCCAACTGACGGTGTTCACCATCGCGGAAAAATCTGCGAGACCGTTTTCTCCCCGGGTTTTCTTCACTGATCGGTTCATCGGCCGTTTCAAAATCATCCGGCCTACCCATCTGTTCGATGACGTGATCCACATCAGCCATCATGACCGCACCATTGGTACCGGTGCGTTCAATGAACAGTTCGGCAATGCGGGCTTCGATATCGTGCAGGATATCTTCCCCACCTTCCTCCTGCGCATAGCGATTGCGGATGGAGCTGAGGTACTTGTCTAATTTATGGTAGGCACCTTCGTCGATCTGAAAGACCAGTCCGCCGATGTTCACCTGAATGAGCTTGTTCATTTTACTGCGTAGTTAACGTGGTTTACAGGTTCAGCTGCTTTTTTTTTACCGGAAGCAGGCACCAGTATCCAGAGGATCAGGTAGATCAGAAAACCGGCTCCGCCCAGGAGTACGGAGACCACGAAGGCCAGTCGTACCCACAGCGGATCGATATCAAATCGGTTTCCGATACCGGCACACACACCAGCCAGGATCTTGTTGGAAGTGTCGCGGGTAAAACCCGGGAAACCCCTGTCGGAAGCGGCTTCATAGGTCCTTCTTTCGTCGGTATCAAAATCTTCAGGTTGCCCCATGGTCTGGATGACACGGTCCACCATCGGCAGGCTGACAAAAGCCTTATTACCCAGTTCATCGGTCAGCAGTTCAGCAATGCGCTGTTCCATGTCTGCGATGATCTCACCTCCATCGGCACCCTGTTTCCTTCTGATGTGATTGAGGTAGCGATCCAGTTTCCTGTATGCAGGTTCTTCCATCGGGAATACCTGTCCGCCAATATTGGCCTGTAATATCCTGTTCATTGTTCCATGGTTTTAAGGTGTTTCGAATTGACAGCAACTGCATGTGCCAGTTCCTGCCAGGTCTTGTGGAGTTCGGTGAGGAACTGCCTGCCCTTGTCGGTGAGCTGGTAGTACTTTCTGGGCGGACCCGAATTACTTTCCACCCACTGGTAGCTGAGCAGTTCCATGTTCTTCAGCCTGTTGAGCAAGGGATAGACGGTACCTTCTGCCACCAGCAACCGGCTGTCTTTCAACCGGCCGATGATGTCTGAAGGATAGATCTCGCCCTCACTGATGATGGCCAGGACACAGAACTCCAGCACACCTTTGCGCATTTGGGCCTGTGCATTTTCTACGTTCATGATGCAAAGCTATGACATACTATGGTACTATGCAATACCTAATACTATGTTTTTACAAGTATTTGGCGTTAAAAACAGTTAAGGCCACCTTTTGGTGGCCTTAACTGTATGATAATCAATGTATAAGGGAAATGTTATTGAGCCCAGTACCAGCCCCATCCATCCACTTTTCCGTTTTGGCTGATCCAGACGAGAGCATAAGAGAGGGGGAAAACGAACACCTCATGATCGCTCTCAAGCAGAATGGTGGCATCTTCGGGGTATTGTTTCTGCAGGTCTCTGACATCAGACCTTTGGCTGATACCCTTATCATGCGGGGGAAGATCGCCTGGAAGGGTCTTCACCATTTTAAGGGTGCGGAAGGCCCTATCCTGGAATTTGAATTTCACTTCGAAGATCACGTAACGGCCGATGGTATCGCAGAACAACAACAAATTCTGGCTACGTTCATCGGTTCGTGATCCATCGAGTGCAGAGATCCCTGAAAAGTAATCAGGTAACAACGTGCCGTCTATGGTCTCGGAAATATCTGCCAGCACAGGCAGGTCTATTCCTACCGGCATCAGTTTGCCGGCGGCCACTTCTGCATTTCGTTTTGCGGTCAGACTGCCGGCAGCATCTGCTTCTTCCAACAACTCCACCGCCTGGTCGTGTTTGCCTTTCAGCCAGGCAGCCAGTCCGCGGAGCTCGAGTTCCAGTGCTGTATTATCCGACAGTTCTGTCAGTTCATCCAGCACATCGGCCATACTTCCCTGTTTACCCAGCAGCATCAGCGCCACACAGAGATTGGTCATGGCGGGCTGGTAGGCAGCGTCCATTTCCAGTGCAGACTCCAGCAGGTTCTTTGCTTCCTGCAAGAGGCGGGCTGCTTCTTCGGGCAGTTCCATACCAGCACCACGTGTGGACTGGGCATCATACAATACAGAACCACTTTCAATCACCAGAGGCCATCTGAATGCAGCAATGGTATCATTGAGCATGGTAATGGCCTGCATGATGCGTACCACGGCCATGTTATTATACATTTCTGTGGTTCGTATATTATTGTCAGTGATATGCTGGAAGGCATAGGCGGCACCTCTCAGGTAGGTAAGTTGTTCCTTCCCGGAGGCCGACATGCCCAGCATAAGCATCATCTTGCCGGCTTCATACATGGGCAGCAGGGCGGCCACATCTCGTGCTGCAGTGCGTGCGATCTCTTTTCTGGCATCCAGAGAAGGATAGCGTTTCATTTTGAAGGGCAGGTTGTACCAGCGGTAGATGCTGTCTATGACCGCATCGGCAATTCTGCCTGTCTGGTAGCCAGCAGAAGTTGCATAGAAAATGGCGTATAGGTCTGCCTGTGTTTCCTGATACTGCAGTTGCAGGGTATCGCTGTCTATGCCTTGCAGTTCCTGACCCCAGGAAGCATCGCCGTATGGCAGGGCGAATTCACCTGCCCAGAAATGCTCCATGTAATAGTGCATCACTTCATGGGCGAGGATATGTGCCAGGGCGTTGGCAGAATCTGCACCAAAACCTCTCATTCGCTCCAGCAGTCTGCTGTCCACTTCTATTGTACCGTTGGCATAGGTGGAAGCCACGCCGTTCATGTTGCTGACCCAGACCAGGTGTGGTGGTGTTGGAAGGTCTCTGTTCACTGCCAGGAGAATGCGGGCAAAGACCTCATCGCCGTAGTTGGCCTGCGCTTTGTTCCAGGCAAAAGCGGAACAGCAAAGCATCAGTATGATCAATTTGATTTTCATGGCTTTGCTGTTCCGTTTGCTTGAATGAATATGTTTGACTGTTATTTACCGGGCACTTCGATAGAAGATCCTGATGAAGGGGCGTTGTTGCTCAGATCGCCGTTCATGACAGAGGTACCGGGAGAATAGGTCGGATTGACCTGGCGCAGATATACGCCGTCTTCGTAGTACTGAACTACCATGTTTCCGGATTTCATGACCAGCACATAACCGTTCAGGGTACCACCTTTGAATTCGGCCAGGGCCATAGTTCCATCGCCATAATCATATCTTGCCACACCAAAGTTGTAACCCTGTTTCCAGTTGCTCTTCACCTTGGTACCATCGCCATAGGTCATGGTTCCGAAACCATCTTCCACACCATCCTTGAATTCACCTTCGTAGGTTGCACCACCTTTATAAACCCGCTTACCTTTTCCGTACAGACAATCGCCATCGGTACAATCGGCAGAAGCGTATGCAAGTGCAGAAGGTTCGGGCAGGCTGAGTTCACGAACAGCGAGGAGAGACTGATCAGTGGCATACCCGTATGACTGGCCACTCATCATTTTTCCGTAAGACCAGCTGCCGGCATCCACTTTACCATTGGTATGGATGAGCATGCCTACACCGTTGGGAGAATCATCGCTCCATTCGCCCACATAGATATCGCCGTTGGTATAGGTCATTCTTCCCAGACCTTCGCGAACATTGTTCTTCCAGCTGCCTTCGTAAACGGAGCCATTGCTGAAGGTATAGCGACCGAAACCTATGCGGCTGAAGTCCTGTGCCAGTGCACCGTAGTAGGTATCACCATTGGTATATGACCAGTTGGAAAAACCGCTTATCAGTTTATCATTGTCATAGATACAGGTTCCGTATTCACCGTTGGGCAGATACCGGGTTCCTTCACCCTGACGCTTGTTCATGCTCCACTGTCCGGCATATACTTCGCCACTGGCCCAGGTATAGATGCCATATCCGTTGAAATTTCTTCCACTGAAGTGACCTTCGTAACGATCGCCGCTGGCAAACTTGTAAATGCCATAGCCGTTGTCACAATCGCCACTTACACAACCAGAAACATTGTTCATTTCTGCATCACCCAGTCCACCCAGTTCGAGTGCATAAGCTTCGTAGCAGAACAAGGCCCAGTCAGCATATTTCACCCACACAAAACCTTTGTTGCCAAAAGCTTCACCCCAGCTGTTCATGACTTCAAACGCACCACCGTATTTATTGTCGTCGTAACCGATGATGGTCATGGCGTGCATCTGGTGCATCCCTTCATTGCTGAGTACAGCCTGACCGGGATTTTGTTTTTCATCATAGGTAGGTTCCCAGAAGGAAGAGCGGGCAGCAAAGAAAGAGGCAGGAATAAAAGAACCGAAAATGACAGGGGTTCCGAAAGTGATGGCTGCTTTGATATCGGTATAATCAGGAGTGGCTTTGCTCTTCATATAAGTGGTAAGGGCAGCTGCGGTCATGTCGGCAGGAATACCCGCACCTTCGTCATACAGGATATAGGCATCATCTATCCTGAAGTTTCCTGCATCATTGATCATGTCATCAGAGATGAGGGCCCCGCAACCGATCACCGGAGAATAAAAGCGTTTGGCACCGGTTTCCATCAGCAACAGAATAGACAAAGGAATGGAACTTCCACTGGAGCAGGAAGCATCAGCCTTCACCTGGTTATAGACGAAGTAAGGACAGAATGCGATACCGGTTATGATGTTCCTGTTGGTGATACCCATGTTATAGGCATAGGCAGTACTCATAGCAGAATATGCTACGGCCCAGGAAGTACAGGTACCATAGTTGCCCTGGTTCTTGGCATAGGGTGTATGGGCTTTCAGAGAGAAGCTGGAAGGCAGCTCGCCGGCATAGCCTTTACCAGGCTTCTTATAGGAAAATTCTTTGGCGGCTTTACCGTCATAAAAAAGGCCTGTTCCATACTGGGCAAATGCTGTGCTGCTTACAAGCAGGAGGCCCAATGTCAGAGTCAAAAGGTGTTTCGTTTTCATTTTGTGTTGTTTAACCTGTAGATGGCTGTGTTTTGTATTTTTCACACGAAATTCAAAGTTAAAAAAAGTTAAGAGCGGCATGCGACTATCCGGTTTGATGATCTTAAGTATTCTCCTCAGCACAATAGTCTCCTCTTTATGGGCCCAGGAATATCCGGAAGAGGTGACCCCCTGTCTGGACAAACTGACAGCAGGCGAGATGGAAGCTGCTTATGACCTGTGTATCACCTGTAACCGGGCTGCCATGGCCCATGAAGGTCTGGATCCGGTAGTGGTCATGAACGGGCTGATCGAGACCTCCAACCAGTACTATTTTGCCGGTTATCTGGATGCTGCTATGGTTTTCAATCAGATGGCTCTGGATCATGCAGATTCACTCCAACTTCCTCATGACGAGAATTATGCCAGTTATCTGTTGAATCTGTTTGCCATTGCCTTTCAGAGTGGAAATAAAGAGATCGTGCTCCGGAAGGGACAGGAAACAGCGGCACTCATTTTACAGTTTGCCGGCAACACACCTGAACTGGTATATGTCCATACGGCCATGGGAGTTGCTTATCTGGCAGATGGTCAGCTGGCAGAATCTGAAGAAAATTTTGAGCTGGCTTCTGCATATCAGCTTGAACTTGCCGGAATGCCTGATTCCACCTATTTCAATATACAGTTGCAACTGTCTGATGTATATGAAGCCGGCGGCGATCTGAACAAAGCCATACAGCATACGCAAAAGGTATTGACCGGAATCAAAGAAGCCGGATTGCAAAACGAAGCCCTGACAGCAGATGGCACCTTGAATCTGTTCTACCTTGCCTTTGTAAGTGGCAGTACCGAAATGGTGCTTCAGAAAGGACCGGAAACAGCCCGGTTGCTGGAAAAAGTTTACGGCAGTACTCCGGATCTGGTATGGGTCTATACTGTATTAGGCACAGAGTATCTGCTGCGCAGCCAGTTGGCAGAATCTGAAGAAAGTTTTGAACTGGCCTCCGCTCATCAGCTGATCGTTACCGGTGCACCTGATTCCACCTATTTCAGTTTGCAGTTGAGGCTCTCTGAGGTGTATCAGTTGTATGGTGATCACGTCAAAGCCATAGAAAAGGTGGAAGAGGTGATGGCAGAAATGGAGGCTGCCGGCATGCATAACAGTGCCCTGCTGGCAGACAGTTACGATCTGATGATGCTGGCAGCAACCGAGCTGAATGATGAAGCAGCGCTGGTGGAATATGTGAACGGCCTGATGGAAGTGATAGGTGAATTACCCATTGATGTCATGGCTTCCAAGTATTTTAATATGGTCATAGCCATCAACCGTTTCGATATCGCGAATGGCACCCGGGTCATTACAGAATACGGACTGGACACGATCACCTTTCAGGTGCTGGAGGCGGTCGGTAAGCTGGATATTGATCCGATGATCCTGAGCAATGGTTATCTGGTGCTGGGGAATATCTATCTGATGGATGGATTATATGACAAGGTATATGTGAACTATGACAAAGCTTCCTCTCTGGTAGCTGAACGATACGGCAAAGATTTTCTGTATATCACCTACCGGAACACCATGGCCATTTGTGCTGAAAAGCAGGGGCAACCTGAGCTGGCAAAGTCCATCTATGAAGATAATTTTCAATTGACCGAACGCATCATACAGAACAACTTTGCCTATCTGCCGGAACAGGCACAGGCGCAACTCATCCAGAACATGGGGTTTGTGCGAACCTGCTTTGCCTCTTTCACTATGCGTTATGCAGAGGTTTATCCTGATATGCTGGCGGCTCTGTCAGAAGAGGCGTTGTTGTTTCAGGGAGCTGTATTGCGCAATGCATCCGGAATACGCAACAGGTTACTAACCGGAGGTGACCCGCAAGATGCCGAACTGGTGGACAACTGGCTGCGCATGAAACAGCAGGCAGCTGCAGTGCGCTTCAGCAATCCTGACCAGGCCGATGCACTGGATAAACAGGCTGAAGAACTGGAAAAGAAATTTTCACTTGGTATTAAGCGGAAAAGCACTGAACAGGAAGCCCTGCATTGGTCTGACCTGCAGAATGAGATGTTGGCCGGCACAGCTGTGGTGCAGTTCCTGCGGATAGAAAGCGATGGGTATTTTCGTACAGGTCCGGCACAGTATTGTGCACTCGTTACCCGATCAGGCCTGGAAAGACCCGAACTGATAACCTTGTGTGATGAAGAACAACTGGCCAGCCTGCTCAGCGCAAGAGAGAATGAACCGGCAGGAGATCATGTTCGGCGGTTGTATCTCTATCCTGATCCGCTGTTTCCGGAAGATACGACAGACTATCAGGGTGACCGTTTATACCAGATGATCTGGCAACCACTGGAAGCTTCTTTGACCGGAACAGATACGATTCATTTTGCTCCTGTGGGATTGCTGCACCGCATCGCATTTCAGGCTTTATCTGATGGCGATAGTTTACTCCTGCAGCGGTATGTGATGTTGCAGGAAAAGGATCCCGGCATGCCGCCCTCATCTTTTGAGTCTGTACGTTCCATTCTTGCTGTGGGCGGAATTGATTACGGCTTGAGTGAAACAGCAGTGGCCGTGGCCGATGACAGAGGAAGCGGTTGGTCGCCGCTGCCGGGTACCAGGCAGGAGGTTGACATGATAGCCAACATGGCCGAAGCAAAACAGATCAGTTGTACCGTGCTGACCGATGGCAAAGCCAGAGAAGACATACTGACCGATCAGCAACTACTTTCAGCAGACGTACTTCATCTGGGCACTCATGGTTTCTTTTTACCGGCCGAGCCAAACCCTGTTCCTGAAGCCGGCGACCCGGGATATCAGTTTCGCACAGCAGAGAGTCCGCTCATGCGCAGCGGATTGTTGTTGTCAGGTGGCAATACCAGCTGGATACAGGGCAGTACCGGCAATGTTGATGGCATACTGACCGCATCAGAGATCTCCAACCTCAACATGCTGGACATAGAACTGGTAGTGCTCTCTGCCTGCGAAACAGGGTTGGGTGATATACAGGGCGATGAAGGCGTTTACGGTTTGCAGCGAGCCTTTGCTATGGCAGGAGCCCAAAACCTGATCATGAGTTTGTGGAAGGTACCTGACCGGTACACAGCAGAACTCATGACCAGATTTTATACCTATCTGCTGGAACCCAGCGATCCTGCCACAGCACTCAGGCGTGCGCAACTTGATCTGAGCACCCGAACGGATGTCTATAACTGGGCAGCTTTTGTGCTGGTGCGTTAGTGCGCTTCCGGATGCGATGCCATCAGATGGAAGTGCCTGAATTCATTGCGCAACTCCAGGAAAAGGTTCTCATAGGTGTTGACCTTATCCCGAAGATGGTCGTGGTCGGGTAACGGCACATTCAATACTACCGGGTCTTCATCAATCATTTGTTTCAGTTCATGATCGGCTGCTTTCAGATCATGAAACAATTCATCGCTTACTTCATTCTGCCGTATGAACATACTTTCAAATTTCTGAATATACGGCATGACCTCACGGGAAGGTCCGGCTTGTAAGATTTGCTCCAGCTGATGTTCAAAGATCCTGGTTTCATCACGCACCAGTTCCACCAATTCTTTCCACTTGTTGATGTCTGCATGTAATTCCTGCAGCTTTTTTTGTTCAAAGTCCATGACTGTAAGGTTTACTTGTTTCAAAGTTGAACGAATAACAGTGAGGTAGTGGTAATTAAAGTTGCGTAAAAAGGAAACTATTGTCACCAAATGGTACGGGCAGGCCAAAGGCCTGCCCGTACACTATGAAGCACTCAACACCTGTTAATCGTCGTCGCCGTCATCATCGCTTCCACCACCATCATCGTCATCTTCATCATCATCATCGCCACCACCATGATCATCGTCATCGTCGTCTCCATCATCATCGCCACCACCATGGTCATCGCCATCGTCATCACCGTCGTCATCTCCAGAATCATCGCCATCGTCATCACCGCTGTCATCGCCGCCATCTCCGCCACTATCATCGCCGGAGGGGTCATCGGCACCACCGCCACCGGATCCGTGGTCATCACCTGATGGATCATCTGTTCCACCGCCGGTTCCGCTGTCATCGCCGGCCGGATCATCAGTACCTCCACTAATGCCGCTGTCCAGTGTAGTTGGATCGGTTGCAGATAACATTTCTGAAAGGTCAGATTTGCTGCAGGCCACCAGTGTGCCGAGCAGGAAAGCCAGCAGACCGGCTTTTGAAATTACATTCATGATTCGCATGTTGTATTGATTTTGGTTAATGTGAAATAATAGAGCGGAAACTGAAGGAAGAACCTTTATCATCTTTTCCGAAAACACAGATATTGCTTGGAACATCTTCAGCATCCTGATAGAAGTAGCAGTACCCGTAACTTCCGTTTTCCAGATCGACCTTTTGATGTGCCGGTTCATCAGTACGAAGGAACGGAGTTGTAGAAATGCTACACTTAACCAAAGGAAGCCCTTCGCGGTTATAGAGTATGACATCCTGTACATGCACCATATGAAGCCATGCACCGAAGCGGTGCAAAGATGACCTCAGGATATGGATGACCTGATCGTTCTTTTTCGTTCTCATGTTCCAAAAATGCACCGGAACAAACAGGCAAAAAAGAACATCTTATTGCCATTTTCATCCATATATTCCGGATTTGGCCGGCAGTTATCTGCATATACTGATCAAATCAGCTGAAAACAGCGGTTCCCGGGTGGTTCAGAAGGGGACAAGAATCCGGCAGTTCCGGAAAAACGGCCTAATA
>ERZ795053.4508-NODE-4508-length-15051-cov-19.869232_pt1 | contig 15051 bp, 12 predicted proteins | sample MGYA00375137_ERZ795053 | MGnify/ENA primary metagenome ERZ795053 (study PRJEB30182, sample SAMN05720284) | activated sludge metagenome | isolation source: Anaerobic digester | place: Hong Kong | collected 2014-12-17 ... | reverse complement strand
CCCCCTGATACGCCAGATTGGTGAGACGCGACGGCATTTTGATGCCCGCCGCGCCAAAGCTGAATTCATGATGCAACACATCAGCAGTTTAAGGTAAAGTTCTGTCAATCATGGGAGATAGAGTGCTTCCGGGATGAACGCCAATCCTGCCGCCAACCTGATCGGCATCACCGGCATCGCGCGCCGGCTGGTGCTTGATGGCATTCTGGCCGAGCCCGATGCCCGACGGGCGCTGGACGAGGCCACCAAGAACAAGAAGCCCGTCACCACCTACCTCCTTGAGGAGAAGCTGGCCACGACAGGCGATATCGCCTACGCCAATTCTGTTGAGTTCGGCGTACCCCTGTTCGACGTCGGTGCGATGGACCTCAACCAGACCCAGGTCAAGCTGGTCAACGAGGAGCTGATCAACACACACCAGGCTCTTCCGTTGTTCCGCCGGGGCAACCGCCTCTATGTGGCGATTGCCGACCCGACCAATACCCGTGCCTTGGACGAGATCAAGTTTCAGGCCAACTTGTCGGTCGAGCCCATCCTGGTCGATTCACAGAAACTCGGGCGTGCCATCGAACAGGCGATGTCGGCGATGGACTCCTTCAACGATGAAGTTGAAGGCGCCGAGGGCTTGGAGAACCTTGAAATTGGTGAAGACGACGACGACCGGAAGGAAAGCGGTGTCGACGCCAAGGGCGATGACACGCCAGTCGTGAAGTTCGTCAACAAGGTGCTTGTTGATGCCATCAAGAAAGGCGCTTCGGATATTCATTTCGAGCCCTACGAGCACGAGTATCGCGTTCGCCTGCGCATGGATGGCGTACTGACTCAGCTGGCCAAAGCCCCCGTCAAACTGCAGCCGCGCATTTCGTCCCGCCTCAAAGTGATGGCGCAGTTGGACATTGCCGAACGCCGCGTCCCTCAGGACGGTCGTATCAAGCTAAATCTGTCCAAGACCCGACAAATGGACTTTCGTGTCAGCACATGTCCGACACTGTTCGGCGAGAAGATCGTTCTGCGACTGCTCGACGGCAGCGCTGCCAAGCTGGGCATCGACAAGCTCGGCTACGAGGACGAGCAGAAGCAACTCTACCTGGACGCGCTCTCCAAACCCTATGGCATGATCCTGGTTACAGGCCCGACCGGCTCCGGCAAGACGGTGTCGCTTTACACCGGCCTCAACATCCTGAACACGGAAGAGCGCAACATCTCGACCTCTGAGGATCCAGTGGAAATCCGTGTGCCAGGCATCAACCAGGTACAGGTCAGCAACAAGAAGGGGATGACATTCGCCGCCGCCTTGCGCAGCTTCCTGCGTCAGGACCCAGACGTGATCATGGTCGGCGAAATCCGCGACCTGGAAACTGCCGAGATTGCAGTCAAGGCGGCGCAGACCGGCCATCTGGTGCTCTCCACCCTTCACACCAACGATGCGCCGCAGACGATCGCGCGCCTGATGAACATGGGGATTGCGCCCTTCAACATTACTTCCTCGGTCACGCTGGTCATCGCACAGCGATTGGCGCGTCGATTGCACGACTGCAAGGAAAAGGTCGACCTGCCGAAGAACGCGCTTCTGGCGGAAGGCTTCACCGAGGAAGAAATCGCCGCGGGCATTACCATCTATGAAGCCCGGGGCTGTAGCGAATGCAACGACGGCTACAAGGGTCGAGTCGGCTTGTATCAGGTTATGCCGATGAGTGAACCCATCCAAAAAATCGTACTGGAAGGTGGCAACGCGATGCAGATCGCTGAAGCTGCTGAAAGAGAAGGTGTTGCGGACCTCCGCAAATCTGCGCTCAAGAAAGTGAAAGATGGCGTGACAAGCCTTACTGAAATCAACCGCGTGACCAAGGACTGACCATGGCCGCTACCAAAACAGCCGTTCGCGGCAAGGCTTCTGCCCGCAACCAGAACCCATTGCAGCCATTCGTCTGGCAGGGAACCGACAAGCGGGGAACGAAGGTCAAGGGTGAGGACCTCGCGAAGAACGCAAACCTGCTGAAAGCAGAGCTGCGGAAGCAGGGTATTACTCCCACAACGGTCAAGCCAAAACCGAAGCCTTTGTTTGGTAGTACCGGGCAACGAATCACGTCTCGCGAAATCGCAATCTTCAGCCGTCAGCTCGCCACAATGATGAAAGCAGGCGTACCGATGGTTCAGGGATTCGAAATCGTCGCAGGTGGCCAGAAAAACCCGCGAATGAAGGAGATGCTGGACACGATTCGTGCTGAGATCGAGGCTGGTGCAAACCTCCATCAAGCGCTCGGAAAATATCCCGTCCAATTCGACGAGCTATTCCGCAATCTGGTGAAAGCCGGCGAGTCAGCAGGTGTGCTCGACACTGTTCTGGACACGATCGCAACCTACAAAGAAAACACAGAGTCACTGAAAGGCAAGATCAAGAAAGCCCTGTTCTATCCGGCTGTTGTTATCGCAGTGGCAATCCTTGTTTCTGCGGTCCTGCTGATATTTGTCGTTCCTCAGTTTCAGCAGGTCTTCGACAATTTCGGCGCAGAGCTTCCCGCCTTTACCCAGATGATCGTGACAGCTTCAAACATAGCCGTTAAGTTCTGGTGGCTTTGGTTGATGGTCAGCCTCGGCATCATTTTCGGGTTTATCGCACTTAAGAAGAGATCCACGGCCTTTGCTCATTTTCTGGACAGGATGGTCCTCAAACTGCCGGTTCTTGGTCAGATAATGCACAACGCAGCAATTGCTCGATTCGCCAGAACCCTAGCTACGACGTTTGCGGCTGGCGTTCCATTGGTCGAGGCATTGGAGACTGTCGCAGGGGCAACGGGCAACACCGTTTACGAACATGCCGTTAACCGTATCCGCGAAGACGTCTCAGTCGGTTACACGGTCAACATGGCCATGCGACAGACTGGCATTTTCCCTCATATGGTGGTGCAGATGACCGCCATTGGCGAAGAAGCAGGCGCGCTCGACACAATGCTCTTCAAGGTCGCCGAGTTCTATGAGGAAGAAGTCAACAATGCCGTCGATGCGCTGGCCAGCTTGATTGAGCCGTTCATCATGGTCTTTATCGGCGTCGTGGTAGGTGGCATGGTCATCGGCATGTACCTGCCGATCTTCAAGATTGCCTCCACGATTTGAGAATGTTTTGCTCGAATTAGCGGGATATCTTGCTTCAAACAAGGCGCTGCTGATCGGCAGCGCCTTTCTTTTCGGGCTGCTGGTTGGCAGTTTTCTCAATGTGGTAATCCTGCGGCTGCCGGCTTGGCTGGAGTGGCGCTGGACGTCGGACTGTCGGGAAATGCTCGAACTGGAGCCGCTCGATGCGGCTGAGAAGCCGCCCGGCATCGTCGTGCAGTCGTCGCGTTGTCCGAAGTGCGGACACAAGCTGGCGGCCTGGGAAAATATTCCACTGCTGAGCTTTCTACTGCTTCGTGGTCGCTGTCGCGGCTGCAAGACGCCGATATCCTGGCAGTACCCGCTGGTCGAACTGCTGACCGGCGTGGCATTCGCCGTGGTGGTCTGGCAGTTCGGCGCCACCTGGCAGTCGCTGGCGGTGCTGGTGTTCACCGGCATGGCCATCGGGATGTCGGGGATCGATATGCGAACCACCCTGCTGCCTGATGGCATGACGCTGCCGCTGCTGTGGCTGGGCCTGCTGGTCAGTCTGGTTCCGCTGTTCGTTTCGCCTGCCGATGCGATCATCGGCGCGGCCGTCGGTTATCTCAGCCTGTGGTCGGTGTACTGGGGCTTCAAGCTGCTCACCGGCAAGGAAGGCATGGGTTACGGCGATTTCAAGCTGCTGGCCGCCATCGGCGCCTGGTGCGGGGTCAATGCCATCCTCCCGGTCGTGCTGATTTCATCGCTGATCGGCGCAATCGTCGGTGGCGCGTGGCTGGCAATTCGTGGCCGGGACCGTGCCACGCCAATTCCCTTCGGCCCCTTCCTGGCCGCTGCCGGCTGGGTGCAGCTGGTGTTCGCGCCGGACCTGCTGGGTGCCTACATGGGAGCCGTGGGGCTGCAGTGAAGCAGCGACCCTTCGTTATCGCGCTGAGTGGTGGCATCGCCTCGGGCAAGTCGGCGCTGGGCGAGCGACTGATTGCGCATGGCCTGCCGTTGTTCGATGCCGATATCGCCTCGCGCGAGGCCGTCGAACCGGGCCAGCCGGCCCTCACGGCTATCGTCGAACGGTTCGGCCCGGAAATGCTGCAGGCCGATGGCAGGCTGGATCGACGCGCGCTGCGCCTCCGGGTGTTCGGTGAAGGCGCCGATCCATCGGATCGGCGCGATCTGGAAACCATCGTCCACCCGGCGGTGCGACGGCGCCTCAAGCAACAGGTCAGTGAATGTAAGGGGCCTGCTGCGGTCCTTGCGATTCCACTCCTGGTTGAAGCCTGGGATGACTACAGCTGGGTCGACCGCGTGCTGATGGTGGATGTCCCCGTATCAGTGCAGGTATCGCGCCTGACACGGCGCGACGGTGTCGACGAGTATGCCGCCCGACGCATGCTGGCCGCACAGTCATGCCGCGAAAAGCGCCTCGCGCTGGCGGATGATGTGGTGACAAACGACGGACCGCTGGAAGCCCTGGATCGCGCGGCTCGACGGTTGGCCGCCTTCTATCGGGAACTGGCCCTCGCAACAGCCTGAACGCCAGTCAGCGCCACAACGACGCATCGACGTCCCGATCAGGTTTCCCAGAAGCTACTGATTCCCGCCACGCCCTGGGCGCCATGCTGCCTTGCAGCGGCGAGTTGGTCCGGGTGCAATCCGCCAATCGCGAACAGTGGCAGCGAACAATTCTCCCGAAGGCGTTCAAATGCTTGCCAGCCGATTCCCGATTGCCCGGGGTGCGATGACGTGTCGTGGATGGCGCCAACGACGGCGGCATCCACAGACAGCGCCGCAGCCTGTGCCAACTCATCCGCGCCATGGCAGGACGCGTAGACGCGTTGAGCGGGCGGAAGCGGCCTGGCGTCAAAGCCGGGCAGCTGTGAACCCCGAAGCTGCACCCCGATGCCGAACGCCGTCGCGAGAGCTACGTCGGCATTGACCAGCAGACGGCTCCTGGCGTTGACGGAAAGCCGGAGGCAAAGCCGTGAAACGACGTCCTGAAGCTGGCTTGATGACAGAGACGGCAGACGCAGCTGCACCAGACAGTCGGAATCCGCCAGATAGCGGCAAACCGTTCGCTCGAATCCCGTGCCGCAGGCGTCGAATGGCAGGTTCGGGGTCACTCGATAGATGCCCGGTTGATCGAGCACGGCCAGCACCGGCAGGTCGGCATCCGGCATCTCGTAGCTTCGCAGTCGATCGGGTGGCAGCCAGGCAAGCGCCTGCTGTTCGCGGCCGCGGGCAGCGCCACGCCAATCGTGAAGCCGGCGCACGTCCAGCACGATGCGCTTGTGTGGATACGCGTAAGGCACGCGGATCAGCGGGCTGCTTTCTCCGGCCTGGATGCCCAGCTCTTCCTCAAGCTCGCGTGCCAGCGCCGCTTCCGGTGTTTCACCCGGATCCACCTTGCCGCCGGGGAATTCCCAGCGCCCGGCGAAGTCACCACCTTCAGCGCGCCGGGTGAGCAGCACGCGGCCATTGGCATCCTCGATCAGCGCCGCAACGACGTGGATAGGCGGCGCCAGCGACGAATCAGGATTGGCGGTTTCATCAACCACGCGGCACCGCACGGCTCACTCGATTGCGGCTATGCACGATATCCACTCTCAAGCCAGGCAGATCCGTCTCCGCAAACTGTCCCCTTTGGCAAGGGGGCGCGCGGACAGGCACGAGGATCAGCGACAAGCCCCGCGGGAGCCGATTTCGCGTAGCGGAATCGGCGGACGTCCCGGCCAGCGGGCCTTACGACGGTCAACTCAGCTAGCTGAGTTGACCATGGCAGTGCTTGAACTTTTTGCCGGAGCCACAGGGACAGGGATCGTTGCGGCCAACCTTGGGGGCCTCGCGAACCGCCGTCTGCGGGCCGCCCTGCTGTAGTACAGCTTCGGCCTCCTCGTCGGCGCCGTAGCCGCCGGCATCCGCATGCTCCATCTGCATGCGCTGCGCGGCGAGTTGCTGGCGACGCTGTTCTTCCGCCTCCATCCGCGCGACTTCTTCCTCGCTGCGGATACGCACGCGGGCGAGCACGGTCATCAGGTCCTTCTTGACCTTGTCCAGCATCTCGCCGAACAGCTCGAAGGCCTCGCGCTTGTACTCCTGCTTGGGCTGCTTCTGCGCATAGCCGCGCAGGTGGATGCCCTGGCGCAGATAGTCCATGCGCGCCAGATGCTCCTTCCAGTTGGAGTCGACCACGCTCAGCATCAGGTGCTTCTCCAGCTGGCGCATCATCTCGCTGCCGAGCATGGCCTCCTTCTCGCGGAAGTAGCGCTCGGCGGCTTCCTGCACGTGGCGCTGGATGCCTTCGGCGTCCAGTTCTTCCTCGCGCTCGGCCAGTGACTGCAAGCGGACCTCGATACCGAAATCGTCGGCCAGGGCACGCTCCAGCGTCGGCAGGTCCCACTGGTCGTCGACCGAGTTCGGCGGCACGCTGGCGTGCACCGCATCGGCGAACACGTCCTCGCGGATGCCGGCAACGGCATCGGCCACGGATTCGGTTTCCAGCAGCTCGTTGCGCTGCTCGTAGATCACCTTGCGCTGGTCGTTGGCGACGTCATCGAACTCCAGCAGGTTCTTGCGGATGTCGAAGTTGTGGGCTTCGACCTTGCGCTGCGCCTTCTCGATCTGCTTGCTGACCAGACGATCCTCGATCGCCTCGTCTTCCTTCATGCCCATGAAGCGCATGGCGCGCGCCACCCAGTCGGCAGCGAAGATGCGCATCAGGTTGTCTTCCAGCGACAGGTAGAAGCGCGAGGAACCCGGATCGCCCTGACGGCCGGAACGACCACGCAGCTGATTGTCGATACGGCGGGATTCGTGGCGCTCGGTGCCGATGATGTGCAGGCCGCCGGCATCCAGAACCTGCTGGTGACGCTGCTTCCAGGCTTCGCGCAGCTTGGCGACCTGCGCCTTGTCGGCGGCCTCGCCCAGCTCCTCGATCTCCGACTCGACGTTACCGCCGAGCACGATGTCGGTACCGCGACCGGCCATGTTGGTGGCGATGGTCACCGCACCCGGCTGACCGGCCTGCGCGACGATGTGCGCCTCGCGCTCATGCTGCTTGGCGTTGAGCACTTCGTGCGAGATACCGGCGCTATTGAGCTCATTGGACAGCAGCTCGGAGGTCTCCACGGACGTGGTACCGACCAGCACCGGCTGGCCGCGCTTCTTGCATTCCAGAATGTCGTCGATGATCGCCTTGTACTTCGCGTCGCGCTTCAGGAACACCAGGTCGGCATTGTCACGACGCACCATCGGCTTGTTGGTCGGGATCACCACCACTTCGAGGCCATAGATGCTCTGGAACTCGAAAGCTTCGGTATCGGCCGTACCGGTCATGCCCGACAGCTTCTTGTACATGCGGAACAGGTTCTGGAAGGTGATGCTGGCCAGCGTCTGGTTCTCGCGCTGGATTGGCACGCCTTCCTTGGCCTCGACCGCCTGGTGCAGACCATCGGACCAGCGGCGACCGGCCAGCGTACGGCCGGTGAACTCGTCGACAATGACCACTTCGCCATCACGGACCAGATAGTCCACGTCGCGCTGGAACAGCGCATGCGCGCGCATCGCGGCATTCAGGTGATGCACCAAGCCGACGTTGTGGCCGGCATACAGCTCGTCCTCGGGCGCCAGCAGGCCGGTGTTGCGCAGCAGGCGCTCGGCATTCTCCATGCCCTGCTCGGACAGATGGACCTGCTTGCCCTTCTCGTCCACCCAATAGTCGCCGTCGCTATCTTCCTTCTCCTGTCGCTTCAGGCGCGGGACGATCTTGTCCATCTTCTGGTACATCTCGGGCGAGTCGTCGGACGGCCCGGAGATGATCAGCGGCGTGCGCGCCTCGTCGATCAGGATGGAGTCGACCTCGTCGACGATGGCGTAGTGCAGACCACGCTGGAAGCGGTTCTGCGCATCCAGCGCCATGTTGTCGCGAAGGTAGTCGAAGCCGATCTCGTTGTTGGTGGCGTAGGTGATGTCGGCGTCGTAGGCGGCCTTCTTGTCGCCATGCGGCATGCCGGGATAGACCACGCCGACAGTCATGCCGAGGAAGCCGTGCACCTTGCCCATCCATGCCGAGTCGCGACGCGCCAGGTAGTCGTTGACGGTGACCACGTGGCAGCCCTTGCCCGGCAGTGCGTTCAGATAGGTTGGCAGGGTGGCGACCAGGGTCTTGCCCTCACCGGTGCGCATTTCGGCGATCTTGCCCATGTGCAGCACCATGCCGCCGATCAGCTGGACGTCGTAATGGCGCATGCCCAGCACGCGCTTGGCGGCTTCACGCACCGTCGCGAAGGCTTCCGGAAGCAGCTGGTCGAGCGTTTCGCCCTTTTCCAGTCGCGCACGGAACTCGGCGGTCTTTCCCTGCAGTTCGGCATCGCTGAGCTTTTCGAACTCAGGCTCCAGCGCATTGATTTTGTTGACGTTCTTGTCGAGTTGCTTGAGCAGGCGTTCGTTGCGGCTGCCAAAGACGGAAGTCAGGACACGGTTGAGCATGGGAGAAATTCTTGATTGGTGGATGCGCCGTCGCGCCACAGTCCAGGCCGACCGCAAAGGAGAAGGCCGCATAGGCGGCCAAGCGCATCATTGTAACGTGGGGAGCGGGTCACAGTCTTTCAAGCGCCCGTCAGGCGCGACTGACCCGGATGGCCTGCCGGACCCGGAAATTCCCGGAATGGCGGGCGGGCGGCGCCCGGTCGGGGCCGCGGGATGTGCTGGCAGCGTTAGCCGCGAGCGGACTTGAGGTACTGGTAGGGATTGACCACGCGGCCGTTGACCCAGACCTCGAAGTGCACATGCGGGCCGGTGGAACGGCCGGTGGAACCCATCTTGGCGATCTGCGTGCCGGCGTGCACACGCTGGCCGGGCTTCACCATGTTTTCCTGGTTGTGCGCGTAGCGGGTCATGTAGCCGCCACCGTGGTCGACCTCGACCACATTGCCGTAACCGCTGCGCTTGCCGACGAAGGAGACCACGCCATCGGCAACCGCCAGTACCGGCGCACCGCGGCCGGAATGGAAGTCCAGACCCTTGTGGAACTCACGCTTGCCGGTGAACGGGTCGGTGCGATAGCCGAAGCTCGACGAGGCATAGCCGCTCTCGATCGGGCGCAGCGACGGCATCAGGCTGCGATCCACATCGCGATCCAGCAACAGGCTTTCCAGCAGGTCCATCTGCTCGGCCTGCCAGGAGAACTGCGCGGACAGGTCATCCATGGACTGCAGCAGGCTGCGTTCGGTGATCGGCATCGCGCCGGCTTCTTCCTCGGGGCCGCCCAGAGCCGGCGCCTCGTTGAAGTCGAACTCGCCCTGATCCAGCTGGCCGACGCGGGTCAGGCGCTCACCCAGGGCATTCAGGCGGACCGCCGTGGCCTGCAGCTCGGCCATGCGCACCGCCAGTGCATCGACGTCGCGCTGTGTTTTCCGCTTGGCATCGTCGAGTTCCTGCTGCTGCTGCGTGACCTCGTCGCGGAGCAGCGACAGCTCGGCCAGTGCGTTGGCGTTGTCACCGCGGAGCAGGTAACCGATGCCGGCGCCGGCGCCGAGCAAAACGGCGATGAAGGCACCCAGCATGGCCGCGACCCGGGGATCGCGCAGCGCCAGCTTCTTCGGCGCGGTCAGGAATTTCGATACGATGATGACGTTCATTCGACCCCGGATTCTCTTTCAAGCCATGCCGCCAGACAAAAAAGCCGGCCCGAGTTCGCTGAACGAGGCGCTCTCGAACGGACTTGGCGGCATCATCGAGCGCGCCGAACTGATCAATGCGCTCGACCGGCAACTTCGCCAGTCCCTGCCGGAAACCCTCGCCAGCCGCTGCAGGCTGGCCAACGTCGATACCGACAGGCTTGTATTTCTGGTCGCCTCGCCGATCTGGAAGACCCGGCTGCGGCTGCATTCCGGCGACCTGCTGGCCGCCGCCACCGCGCTGGGACTCAAGGTCCGCGAGTTGACCATCAAGGTTTCGACGACGCGACTTGCTGACGGTGCCGTGGAACCACGGCCAACCATCCATCCCCCGCGGGTGTCGTCACCCGATACACCACTTTCCTCGGCGGCCCGCCGTCATCTCGGCGATGCCGCTGCCGCCATCGGAGACCCGGAACTCCGGGAAATCCTCCGGCGACTGGCTTCCCTGCCAGACCCCCAGTGAGCGTTGAAAACGCCTACCGGGGTCGGAACCTAACACGATTCTGCCGGCGATTGCGCGTGCTTCGTCACGAAGCCGCGCGCCAGCGTCGACAAATTACAGCGCCTGCGCCGGATGGGCGTAGGAAATCGGCGCACTGACCGGATCGTCGTAGGTCACTTCCTCCCAGGCGCTGCGATCGGCCAGCAAGGCGCGCAGCAACTGGTTGTTGAGACCATGTCCGGACTTGTAGCCGTAGAACGCGCCAACCAAGCTGTGACCCAGCAGGTACAGATCGCCGATCGCGTCGAGGATCTTGTGCTTGACGAACTCGTCCTCGTAGCGGAGGCCATCGTCATTCAGCACACGGTAGTCGTCGAGCACCACCGCGTTCTCCATGCTGCCGCCCAGCACCAGGTTGCGCTCACGCAGCATTTCGATGTCGCGCATGAACCCGAAGGTGCGGGCGCGACTGACTTCCTTCACGAACGAGGTCGTCGAGAAGTCGATCTCGGCATTCGACGTGCCCTTGGTGAAGATCGGGTGATCGAAATCGATGGTGAAACCGACCTTGAAGCCATCGAACGGCTCGAAGCGCGCCCACTTGTCGCCATCCTTCACGGTCAGCGTCTTCTTGATGCGCACGAAGCGCTTGGGCGCGGACTGTTCCTCGATGCCAGCGGACTGGATCAGGAACACGAAGGGACCAGCCGAACCGTCCATGATCGGCACTTCGGCCGAGGACAGGTCGACATAGGCATTGTCGATACCGAGACCGGCCATGGCCGAGAGCAGGTGCTCGACGGTGGCGACACGGACACCATCCTGCACCAGCGTGGTGGACATGCTGGTCTCGCCAACGCGCTCGGCGCAGGCCTTGATCTCGACCGGCTCGGGCAGGTCGACGCGGCGAAAGACGATGCCGGTATCCACGGCAGCGGGTCGAAGGGTCAGGTAGACCTTCTCACCGGAATGGATGCCCACGCCGGTGGCGCGGATCACGTTCTTCAACGTGCGCTGCTTGATCATGTGGCTGGATGTCCCGACGGAATGCGGCAAATTGCGCCAAGGTTAGCACGCGATTCCGGCCGGCTGAAAGGGAATTGCAACAATTTGTTGTGAATTTACAACAACTTTACGCGGTGATTGAGCGTTCGTTCACGTTTGCGCGAAGGCACCTCGATCACGAACACCTTCGCTGATGCGTTGCAGGGAAACCACAGGATTCGCCCGAAGCGAAGGGTCGGGGCGGCACGACACCCACGGAGGGGAGTGCCGTGCCGCCGACCCCAGGTGGCCGGGCGGTGCCACCAGACCGCATCGCGCGACACGGTCAACACTGCTGCATGGATCGACGCGGTGAGTTCAGCGCGACAACGGCGCCACCGCACCGGGAATCCATCCCCGGCCCGATCCATGCGGATGGACTTTCCTCAGTCCGCCTGGCGGCGCAGGAACGCCGGAATATCCAGGTAATCCATGCTGCCAGCGGCGGGCTTGCCAGCTTCCGCCGGCGCCGCCTCGGTACCACGTGCTCCCACCGCACGATGATCGGTCGGCAGCTCGTTGTCGAAATGCTCGACCTGGCCGGTGGTGCCGTTGCGCACCAGTTTGATCGGGCGCTCCTGCACCGCTTCGACCGGCTTGGGCTGGGCGATCGCGCCACGGTTGAGGCCGGTGGCCACCACAGTGACACGGATTTCGTCCTGCAGATCGTTGTCGATGACGTTGCCGATGACCACGGTGGCATCTTCCGAGGCGAATTCCTCAATGGTGCGGCCGATCTCGTCGAACTCGCGCATCGAGAAATCCTGGCCGGCGGTGATGTTGACCAGGATGCCGCAGGCGCCGGACAGGTTGACGTCTTCCAGCAGCGGATTGCTGATCGCCATTTCGGCGGCGGTCATGGCACGGTCCTCGCCGCGGGCGCGGCCGGAACCCATCATCGCCATGCCCATTTCGCTCATCACCGTACGCACGTCGGCAAAGTCGACGTTGATGAGGCCGGGACGCACGATCAGATCGGCGATGCCCTGCACCGCGCCCTGCAGCACGTCGTTGGCGGCACGGAAGGCCTGCACCATGGTCGCCTCGCGGCCCAGCACGGTCAGCAGCTTCTCGTTGGGAATGGTGATCAGCGAGTCACAGTGGTGGCTCAGCTCCTCTATGCCCTTGAGTGCCACCTGCATGCGACGACGGCCTTCGAACGGGAACGGCTTGGTGACCACGGCCACGGTGAGGATGCCCATCTCCTTGGCCAGCTGCGCTACCACCGGCGCGGCGCCGGTACCGGTACCACCACCCATGCCGGCGGTGATGAACACCATGTCCGCGCCCTTCAGGGTTTCCTGAACGCGTTCGCGATCTTCCAGCGCGGCCTGACGACCCACTTCCGGATTGGCGCCCGCGCCCAGACCCTTGGTCACGTTGCTGCCCAGCTGCAGCAGCGTCTTGGCGCCGACGCTGGAAATCGCCTGCGCATCGGTGTTGGCGCAGATGAATTCCACGCCGTCGACGTTGTTGTTGACCATGTGCGACACGGCATTGCCACCGCCGCCGCCCACGCCCACGACCTTGATCACCGCATTCGGTGCAGTCTTTTCGACGAATTCGAACATCACTTGTTTCCTCCGTAAACCGGATTGCTCCGGTGTGTGCCCTGTAATTGTTGCGACCGGACTTGGCCGCGGTTGCCCCGGACACGCATCCGGCTTCCGGCCGGACACGTCATGGCCACGACGGCATCCATCCGCCGCGACGCATTGCTGGATGCGGCGATTGCTACATCCGTCTTTGATTGAGTGGTAAGCGCGGCCATCGGCTAGAACTCACCCCGGAACCAGTTGCCCAGCCGCGACCAGAGACCGCCAACCCGCCCGGCGACCGCTCGCGGACGACGCGGGCTTTCGATCTGCGCACCGGCCAGCAGCAGGCCCACGCCGGTGGCATGCACCGGGTTGCCGATCACTTCGCCCAGTCCCTGCACGTACTGCGGAATGCCCACGCGCACCGGCATGTGCAGCATTTCCTCGGCCAGTTCGCAGACGCCTTCCATCTTCGACGCACCACCCGCCAACACCAGACCGGCGCGCACCAGGTCCTCGAAACCGCTGCGACGCAGTTCGGCCTGCACCATCTCGAAGATTTCCTCGTAGCGGTTCTGCACCGCCTCGGCCAAGGCCTGACGCGCCAGACGACGCGGCGGACGGTCGCCGATGCTCGGCACCTGGATGGACTCTTCCGCCGTTGCCAGCTGCGCCAGCGCACAGGCGTAGCGCACCTTGATTTCCTCGGCATGCGGCGTCGGCGTGCGCAGCAGGTGTGCGATGTCATTGGTGACCTGATCGCCGGCAATCGGCAGCGACGCGGTATGGCGGATGAAGCCCTGCGCGTAGACGGCGATGTCGGTGGTACCGGCGCCGATGTCCACCAGCGCCACGCCCAGCTCCTTCTCGTCGCTGGTCAACACCGCATGGCTCGATGCCAGCGAGGACAGGATCAGATCGTCCACCTGCAGCCCACAGCGGTTCACGCACTTGCCGATATTCGCCGCCGCCGACTGCGCTCCCACGACCAGGTGCGCGCGCACCTCCAGTCGCACGCCGGACATGCCGACCGGATGACGGATGCCTTCCTGCGAGTTGTCGATCATGTATTCCTGCGCGATGGCATGCAGGATCTTCTGGTCGCTGGGAATCGCCACGGCCTTGGCGGCTTCCAGCACCCGATCCATGTCGCCATAGCTGACCTCGCCATCGCGGATCGGGACGATGCCCGGCGAGTTCTTGCACTGCGTGTGGCTGCCGGAGATCGACGCGTAGACGCTGCGGATCTCGCAGCCGGCCATCATCTCGGCTTCCTCGATGGCGCGCTGGATGGAGTTCACCGTGGACTCGATGTCCACCACCACGCCACGCTTGAGGCCATGGGTGACGTGCGAGCCCATGCCGATCACCTCGATCGGCTCGCCGGGCGTGTACTCGCCGACCAGCGCCACCACTTTCGAGGTGCCGATATCGAGTCCGACGATCAGCGATTTGTCGCCTTTGCGGTTCATGTCTGCGGGTTTGCCTCGGATTCGTTGTCGTTCTCGCCCTCGCCTTCGCCCGGCGCGGCGGTCACCGGCTGCCAGCTAAGGGCGAAACCGGTGCTGTAGCGCAGGTCGGCGCGGGCCAGCGCGCGTGGTTCATTGGCCGTCAGTGCCGGTAGTGCTCGGGCAAAGCGGCGCAGGCGGGCGTCCGGCTCGCCACGGCCGATCACCACGTCACCACCATCGGCCAGACGCAGGCTCCAGCTGCCGCGCGCATCCAGGGTGACGCCGATCACCGTGCGCCGCGACGGCGCCAGCAGTTGTCCGGCCTGGCGATAGAGCTCGACCACGTCGGCAATGCGAGACTCGGGACCATCCAGCCAGGGCAGCGCATCCGGCAGTCCGGCCTGCGGCGCATCGAACAGCTCGCCACTGGCCGACAGCAGGCGATCCTGCCCCCAATGCGCCACTGCCTTGCGCTCGCTCACGCGGATGATCAGCGTGTCCGGCCACTGCTTGCGTACTTCAGCGCGCGCCACCCAGGGCAGCGCCTCGACCCGGTCGCGCAGGCGATCCAGGTCGACCGCGAAGAAGCCGATGCCGGACTCATCCATCACCGTCTCGCGCAGCAGCTGGTCGCTGACCTGGTTGAATTCGCCGCTCAGACGCAGCTTCTTCAGCGGCCAGCGATCGGCCGCGAACCAGCCGTTGAGCAGGCCAACGATGGGGGCCAGCACCAGCAGCACGGCCAGCGTCCACACGGCGAAACGGGTCACGCCATTCATGCGCCGCCTCCGTCGCCATCCAGCGTGGAC
>ERZ795053.4507-NODE-4507-length-15052-cov-16.422484_pt1 | contig 15052 bp, 10 predicted proteins | sample MGYA00375137_ERZ795053 | MGnify/ENA primary metagenome ERZ795053 (study PRJEB30182, sample SAMN05720284) | activated sludge metagenome | isolation source: Anaerobic digester | place: Hong Kong | collected 2014-12-17 ... | reverse complement strand
GCCGCCTGGGTGCCGTCGTCGACCGCGTCCGGCGCGTCGTTGACCGCCGTCACGTGCACGTACACCGTCGCCGTGTCGCTGCCGCCGTGGCCGTCGCTGACCGTGTAGGTGATGGTGGTGTCGCCGTTGAAGTTGGCCGCCGGTGTGAAGTTCAGCGTGCCGTCGGCGTTGATCGTCACCGTCCCGTTCGGGCTCGAGGCCGCCGTCACGCTCAGCGGGTCGCCGTCCGGGTCACTGTCGTTGCCCAGCACGTTGATGCCGGTGGCCGCCGTGTCTTCATTGACGGTCACCGCCGGCGCCGCCTGGGTGCCGTCGTCGACCGCGTCCGGCGCGTCGTTGACCGCCGTCACGTCATTGATGTGCACCGTCGCCACCGATGAGACAGCACCAGCGTTGTCCGTGACGGTGAAGGTCACCGCGTTGACCGGACCGTTGTAGTTGGCCGCCGGCACGTATTGCACCGTCGCCGCCTGCGCCACCGTCAGCATCGTGCCCAGCGGCACCACCGCGTCCAGCGTGCCGTTGCCGTCGCTGTCGTACATCAGCTGGCCCTGGCTCGCGCTCGGACCTCCTGTCACCGTCACGCCCACCACCGTGCCGTCGCTGTCGGTTCCGTTCAGCGGCACCCCGATCGGCGTGTCTTCCACCGGACTGATCGTCGCCGCGTCGGCCACCGGAACCGCATTGGTGCCGACCGTGACGGTCAGCGTGCCATCACTGGTGGTGGTGCCATCGCTGAGCGTGTAGGTGATCGTCACCGGCCCGCTCACCCCAGACGCTGGCGTGAAGTTGATGGTGCCGTCCGGGTTCACGCTCACCGTGCCCAGCGCCGGGTTGACCGTCGCGCCTGTGACGCTCAGCGGGTCGCCGTCCGGGTCGCTGTCGTTGCCCAGCACGTTGATGTTGCTGACGGGTGTGTCATACGGCGTGCTGGCGCTGTCCGGGTTGGCCACCGGCGCGTCGTTGACCGCCGTCACGTCATTGATGTGCACCGTCGCCACCGATGAGACAGCACCAGCGTTGTCCGTGACGGTGAAGGTCACCGCGTTGACCGGACCGTTGTAGTTGGCCGCCGGCACGTATTGCACCGTCGCCGCCTGCGCCACCGTCAGCATCGTGCCCAGCGGCACCACCGCGTCCAGCGTGCCGTTGCCGTCGCTGTCGTACATCAGCTGGCCCTGGCTCGCGCTCGGACCTCCTGTCACCGTCACGCCCACCACCGTGCCGTCGCTGTCGGTTCCGTTCAGCGGCACCCCGATCGGCGTGTCTTCCACCGGACTGATCGTCGCCGCGTCGGCCGTGGGCGCGACGTTGGACGGCGACGGAGCGGGAGCCGGGCTTGGCGACGGAGCGGGCGCCGGCTCGGGGGCAGGCGCAGGAGCCGGTTCAGGAGCTGGCGCGGGCGCGGGTGTCGGGGCAGGCGCGGGCGAAGGGCTGGGAGCCGGTGAAGGACTGGGCGCCGGCGAAGGCTCGCCTGAACTGCCGCCGCCACTTCCGCCCCCGATGGCGGCACCCATCAGCAGCGCGCCGCCAATGATCGCCAATGGCGACACCCCCGTCCCAGCCGCGGGCCACAGCGCAGCCGCGAAATGATCGCCCCCCAGCGCCTGACCGGCAAACCCCTGGTCGAACAGGTGACTGATCGCATCCTGCTCCAGACCGGTTTCCGGCACGTAGCTGTAATAGAAGCCGTTTTCGGCCCGGCCAATGACCATGGCCGCGCCAGGATCTCCGTAATAGTCCTTGATCACGACATCGGGCTGGCCGATGTCCGAGCCCTCGAAGGCCACGTGCAGATCGTTGCCGACCCGCTTGGTCGCGATGTTTTCCGGCGCGTGTTCCGTCTGTTCGTCGATCAGCTCGTAGCGCACGTGCTTCTGCGCTTCGATGCGCAGCGCCTTGCCTTTCGCGCCATCACCGGCCTCGACGTGGTACTGCGCAACCGTCTTCGCGGCGTCGTTGACCTTGATCTGGACTTTCATGCTTGTTGTTCCCTGAATTGCTTATGCGGGCGCTTGCCGGTTCCGCGACTTCAACCTTTGGCACAGCCGTTGCGCACCACACGCGGCAGCGTGTGCGACTGCAGCAGGCGCAGGCTTCCCACGCCTTGCAGCGCGCGGCCATCGACGGCCTTCACCACGGCGCTGCCCGAGGCATCTTCCGCAACGCTGAAGTACTGCATGGGCTGGTTGCTCACGACCATCGGCAGGCCTTCGCCCTTCGTGCTGTAGCGCCGGTAGGCATCGTCGAACTGGACTGCGAAACGATGCGTGCCCGGACACAGGCTCTGCTCGGTATAGGTATTGCCCACCAGCGACGCCTGGTATTGCCCGTTGATGTAGACATTGACCGGCAAATCGACCTTGGCCGGCGAGCCACCAGCGCGGAAGAACACCACACGCACGGCCGAGGCCGGAATGTCACCCACGGGGTCCGCAGGTGACGGAGCCACGCTCTCGGTCATACGCCAGTGCTCGAACTGGTCGGAAGACGCACAACCGCACAGGCCACCCGTCAGCACAACCAAGGTGCAAAACACCGAACTGGAAGCACGCCAGCCCGTACTGCGCATGCGGGAAACCGCGAAATCGATTGTCACGAGCTTTTCTCCCTTCGCTCCATTGCGGGTTGCGGTTGCTTTCCACGGCTCGGCGTGGCGCCGCCCCTACAAAACCCTGCTACCACAAGGACAATACCACATTTTAGGTAGAACGATCCGTATAACCACGTAACAACACGCATGGTTTGGCGTTCATGGGCACCGTTTGTCGCGCAAATCGGAAAACAGTGACATGCGCCACAGGCAGCACGTGCGTCAAAGGCACCTGATTGCGCCCTGACTTTGCGTTTCCGTTACAAGACTGTGAATTGCTTCACGTTGCAACCCGAGGCCGCGCCGATCACGAAACCAGGTGCCGCGCCAGATCGACGTATTCCGCCACCGGCACTTCTTCCGCACGCCGCTGCAGATCGAACGAGCCAGCGAAGGCACGCGCTTCCAGCCACCGGCCCAGGGTGTGCCGGACCAGCTTGCGGCGCTGGCTGAAGGCCACCTGCACCAGCTCGGACAACACTTCCACATCCAGCGGCGCCAAGTCCGGGCGCGGCAGCATGCGAACCACGGCACTGTCCACGCGTGGCGGCGGGTCGAAGGCCTCGGGTGGCACGAACAGCACGTCTTCCATCGCGTAGCGCCACTGCAGCATCACCGAGAGCCGGCCGTAATCGGCCGTGGCCGGCGGCGCCACCATGCGGTCCACCACCTCTTTCTGCAGCATGAAGTGCTGGTCCTCCACGTGCGTCGCAAAAGGCAGCAAATGGAACAGGATGGGCGTGGAAATGTTGTACGGCAGGTTGCCGACAACTCTTATTTTTGTAGCTGTCTGCGCCCGCGTCACCTGGGCAAAATCCACTTTCAGTACATCGGATTCGATCACCGTGAGCTGGGGGTGGGCGCGCAGCCGTGCGGCCAGGTCGCGATCCAGTTCGACCACGCAGAGCCGGCCGAGCCGCTCCACCAGCGGCTGCGTCAGCGCCGCCAGCCCGGGGCCGATCTCCACCACCGCCTGCCCGGGCCGGGGGTCGATGGCGCGCACGATGGCGTCGATGACCGCCGGGTCGGTCAGGAAATGCTGGCCGAAGCGCTTGCGCGGGACGTGTTTCACGGCCGAGGCGAGGGCGCCGTGTCCCCCTTTCCGGTAGCGTTCAGGCAAAAACCGCCGGCGACGGCCGCAGCACAGGCGCGGCTTGATCCCTCGCGGCGCGCCCACCTTGGACGCCAGGAGAGCCCCACCACAGGAGGCAGCGTCATCGCGGCGGGTCGCGGTATTCGACGTAGGCGCGGCCGCGCACTTCCTTGGCCCAGGTCTCAAACGCTTCCTGGGCCTTCTTCTCGCGCAGCACGTTGCGCGCGAGCTGGCGCTGCTCATCCGGGGTGAGCACCTTCTCGCGCCGGCCCTCAACCTGGATCAGGTGCACGCCGAAGCGGGTGGTGACCGGATCGCTGATCTGCCCTGGATCCAGGTTGTTCATGGCCTGTTCGAACTCGGGCACGAACTGGCCAGGGTTGGCCCAGCCCATGTCGCCGCCGTCGGAAGCGCTGCCGTCGTCCTGCGAGTTCTTGCGCGCCAGTTCGTCGAAGGTGGCCTGCCCAGCCAGGATGCGGCGCTTGAAGTCGGCCAGCCGGTCGCGCGCCACGCGCTCGCCCTGCGAAGGCCCGACTTTCAGCAGGATGTGGCGCACGTGCGTCTGCGGGATCTTCACTTCCGGCAGATCGCTGTTCTGCTTGCGCTCCAGCACCTTGAGGATGTGGTAGCCCGCACCGGACTTCACCGGCCCCACCACGCCGCCCACGCGCACACCGCGCGTGCTCTGCAGGAACAGCTCCGGGTATTGGTCGGCCAGGCGCAGGCCCAGCACGCCGCCGTCGCGGCCGCGGTTGTTGGCGTCGGAGTACTCGGTCGCCAGCTTGGCGAAGTCTTCGCCGGCCTTGGCGCGCCGCGCCACCTCGTCGGCGCGCGCCTTCAGGCGGGCCTCTTCCTCGGGCGTGCTGCGCTCGGGTACGGCCACCAGGATCATCGCCAGGTTGAGCTGCTGCTCGCCGACGCGCGCGCCGGTCTGCTCGCGGATGTAGGCGTCCACATCGGCGTTGCTGATCTGGACCTTGGGTTCGATCTCGCGCTCGCGCAACTTGGCCAGCAGCACCTGGTTGCGCACATCGTCGCGGAAATCCTTCAGCGTGATGCCCTCGGCCTGCACGCGGCGATGCAGTTCCTCCACGCTGGGCAGCTCGTTCTGGCGCGCGATGGACAGCTCGGCCTGGGTCAGCGCCGCGTCGTCCACCTTCAGGCCCTGTTCGCGCGCGTACTGGAGCTGGGCGCGCTCGGAAATCAGGCGCTCCAGCATCATCTTGCGCAGCTCGTCGATCGGCGGCAGCGGAATGTTGCGCTCGCGCGCTTCGCGCTCCGCGCGGGCGACCCGGGCACGCACCTCGTTGTTGGTCACCGGTTCGGTGTTGACCACCGCCACGATGTAGTCGGCCTCGCGCGGGCCCTGGCGGGCGGCGGCGGGCGCTGCCGCAGAAGCCACCGGCGCCGCGGCCGGCGCTGCAGCGGATGCGGCAGGCTTGGCCGGGGCGGCCGCCGGCTTGGTGGCTTTCTTCTTCGCGCGTACTGGCTTCTTCTTGGCCGCGGAGGAGGTCGTCTTGTCCTGCGCCTGCGCCGCCACCGGCAGCGTGGCCCCGATGCCGATGGCCAGCAGGGCGGCCGACAGCCAGAGAGCCACCCGGGCTCGGCGCGGCGAACGGGCGTGATGGAGTTGCGGCAGTTCAGTCATATTGGGTGAAGCGGCTCGGCGAGACGACTTCCTCACGCAGCAGGCGGTAGTTGGGAATGTTGTTGCGCAGGGTGCGCAGCGGGTTGTTGCCCACGCGCGAGAACCCCACGAATTCCAGCTGGAACATGATACTTTTGTTGGCGCTGCCGGTGCTGGTCTGGAGCTTGCTGAACACCACCCGGCCGACCCAGCAGCCGGCGTCGTATTCCAGGCCCAGCACCGCGTCGACCAGCTTGCTGCCGGCCAGATCGTAGTTGAGGCGGCCCACGCTGTACCAGCGACCGGCTCCCAGGCCGCCGCCGTCCACGCGACTGGAGGGTGCTCCGCCCAGCGGCCATTGCCATCCCAGGTCGACCTGGCGCGTGCCCAGATCGCGCTCGCGCCGGTAGGCCAGGGCCAGCGTTCGGTAATCGCCGGGCGAGTAGCGCGCGCCGAGCGTGGTGCGGGTGGACTGGTGCTTGTCCGGGTCGTACTGGATCACGGAATCGAAGCCCCAGTGCTGATCCCAGTTGATGGACGCGCCGAGCATGATGTCCGACAAGCCCTTGGCGGCAGGCGTACCGCCGGGCAGCGTGACCTGCTGGCCAGAGAAGCGGTAGCGCTGCGCGATGCCCAGGCGCACGGCCTCGGCCCCGGTTTCCGGATCCAGCAGCCGGCTGGTGAGGCCGAAGGTGACCAGGTTGTTGTCGACGATGCGGTCGTGCCCGGCAAAGGCGTTCTCCGACCAGATGGTGGCGAAGTTGAAGTCGTAAACGCCGGTGTCGTAGTTCGGGATCAGGCTCTGGTCGCGGTAAGGCGTGTAGACGTACTTCAGGCGCGGCTCCAGCGTCTGCCGGAAGGCGCGGCCGAAGTAGCTTGCATCGCGCTCGAAGACCAGCCCGCCGTCCAGGCTCAGCGTGGGAATCACGCGGTCCATGCTGCTGGCGCCGTTCGACAGCGCGGAGCCGAATTCGTAGTGGCTTGCATGCACCTGCATCCTGGGCGTGAAGAAGCCCCATGGCCGCAGGAACGGCCGCGACACCTGCGCCAGCGTGTAGATGCGGTCGGCGTTGGGCTGCCCGGTGAGCGCGGTGTCGCCACGGAAGCGCGTGTAGTCCGCCTCCACCGAATAGTCCATGCCCGCGTAGCCGTTGTCGCGCCCCCAGCGGCCATTGAGCTGCGGCAGGCGGTCGTAGGGCGGCACGATGGGCGAGAGCGGGTCCTGCAGCGCCTGCCACTTGAGCGCGCGCGCCGTGAGCGAGAAGTCGCCGCGCCCCCAGGTCAGGCTGGCATCGTTGGCCAGCAGGCGCGTGGTGAGCGACAGACCGCGTTGCGGGAAGTCGCGCCAGTAGTTGTCGTCGCTCACCCGGTTCAGGTTGAGGTTCAGCCCCAGGCGACCGATGGCGTCGATACCGCTGTCGAACGAGCCCGTGTGCCGGGCGAAGAAACCCCAGCGCGTCTCGTGGCGCAGTTGGTCGGCGGGCAGCAGGTTGCCTTCCATGATGCCCGAGTAGTCGGACTCCAGGTAGCGGAACTGCCCGCCCAGGTCGATGCCGCGCTTGGTCATCACCTGTGGGATCAGCGTGAGATCGCGGTTGGGCGCGATGTTCCAGTAATAGGGCACCGCCAGCTTCAGGCCGGCGGTGTTGTCCAGCCCCAGCGTGGGCGGCAGCCAGCCACTCTTGCGCCGCTCGGTGAGCGGGAAGCTCACGGACGGGATGGGGATCAGCGGTATGCCCTTGAACTCCAGCGTGGCGCCTTCGGCGCGGCCTTCGTCCAGCTCCTGGTCGATGTCGAGCTTGGTCGCGTGCAGGATCCAGTCGGGCATCCAGTCCGGGCCGTCGCGTCGGCAGGTGGTGTAGCTGGCATTGCGGATGGCGGCGCGGTCCGGGTCGATGAAATCGATGCGCGAGCCCTCGCCGTGGCCGCCGTTGACCAGAAACTGGTAGGTCGGCTGCAGCACGAAGCCGTTGAAGGCCTCCACCTTGATCTCGCCCTCGGTGCCGGTGTAGCGGTCACCGTGCGAATTGATCTGCACGTGGCCCGTGGCGGTGGAGATGTCGGTGGCCTCGTCGTAGGTCAGGCGGTCGGCGCGCACCGTGAGGCCGGGGCGGCGCAGCTCGGCATCGCCCTCGATCACGGTTTCGAGCTGGTCGCGTCCGGTGATGTGGTCACCGCTCACGTGCAGCGGCGCCTCGCCGCCCTCCGGCACGGTTTCCGACAGCATCGGCGTGCTGCGCAGCGCCAGCGCGTCGGCGCCTTGCGCCCAGGCAGGCATGCCGGCGCCCAGGGCAACCACGGCCCATGCGGCCAGCGCCACGGCGCGCGGGCGCCGGCTGCCCGGCCTGGCGGCGTTCGACTTCAGCAACGGAGACACAACAGGCAGCGGGCGGGCAGGCGCATCGGCAGGGCTGGGAACAGGGGCGAACGCCGACGGGCCAGCCGCGCAGGCGAACCTCCCCGGAGGCGTTTGTAGAATCGATTATCCATGAGCGCCCCCACCGTGCCCAGCGCCGCGCCCGCCACCGGCGCAGCCACCGACTCCGCTTCCGTTGCCTGGGCCGAGCCGGCGCGCGGCGAGGCCTTTGCCAGCTGGCTGGCGCAGGTGGCCCCGGCTCACGGTCTGGTGCCGGGCAGCCTGCGCATCGCCTCGGCCGACGCCAGCTTCCGCCGCTATCTGCGGCTCGACACCGAAGCAGGCGACACCCGTATCGTGATGGACGCCCCGCCGGCGCACGAGAACTGCGCCCCCTTCGTGCACGTGGCGCGGCTGATGCAGCAGGCCGGCCTGCACGCGCCGCAGGTGCTGGCCTGGGACGAGCCGCAGGGCTTCATGCTGCTGACCGACCTGGGCTCGCAGACCATGATGGCCGCCATCGAGCCCGAACGCCCAACCGCCAACCGCCCGCTGTACGAGCAGGCGCTGGACGCGCTGCTCGCCTGGCAGCTGGCCTCGCGCCCGGGCGAGCTGCCGCCCTACGACGAAGCCCTGCTGCGGCGCGAACTGGCGCTGTTCCCCGACTGGTACCTGGCGCGCCACCGCGGCGTTGCCGTGGAAGGTCAGCTGCGCCAGACCCTGGACCAGACCTTCGATCTGATCGTCGCCCGCAACCTGGCCGCGCCCAGGGTCTACGTGCACCGCGACTTCATGCCTCGTAATCTGATGGTGCCCCCACGCTCCCCCGCTGCGCGCGGTGCGCTGCCCCCCGAGGGGGCCGTCGCCGCCTTGGGGCGACCCGGCGGCGGCGAGATGGCGCCGCACACGAACGCTGCGCCGTCTCAGCTGGGCGTGCTGGACTTCCAGGACGCCGTGTACGGCCCCGTCACCTACGACATCGCCAGCCTGATGCGCGACGCCTTCCTCTCGTGGGACGAGGAGTTCGTGCTCGACATCACCATCCGCTACTGGGAACGCGCCAGAAAGGCCGGCCTGATGGATTTCGAGGACTGGGCGAGCGACTTCGGCAGCTTCTGGCGCGCGGTGGAGTGGATGGGCCTGCAGCGGCACCTGAAGGTGGCAGGCATCTTCGCCCGCCTGACACTGCGCGACGGCAAACCGCGCTACCTGGCCGACGCGCCGCGCTTCATCGGCTACATCCGCCACGCCGCCAGCCGCTACCGCGAGCTGACGCCGCTGCTGCGCCTGCTGGACGAGGTGGAAGGCAGCACCGCCGCCGTGGGCTACGCCTTCGGGCGCGTCTGAGAGCGTGACGAGCTCTGAGGCCGAATTTCAAGCCAAATCGGCCTCCAGCCCAATAATGACGGGCGCAGACAGCTATCAAAACAGGAGCTATCGGCGGCGCTTCGGGCCGTGGCAGGGCCACAGCAGCGTGATGCCACCGTCCGACGGCAGCAGCTCGCCCAAGGGCCGGCAGCGGCCCTGGGCGCACCAGCTGTAGTCCGGCGTGTAGCGCGAGCGGGTCAGGCGCATCGGCCCCTGCGGCTGGTTGGCCGGCGCGTACTCGTACCAGCCGTGGCGCAGCACCGCGTTGGCCGGCGGCTCCATGCCGGCGCCGGTGCCGCGGATGCGGGCCTTCTCCAGCGTCAGCACCGGCGCACCGCCCGGCCCGGCGTGCACGCGGTAGTCCTCTTCCCATCGGGTCTTCTCGATCGAGTGCGTCCAGGCCAGCGTGAACGCGGTCTGCGGCACGAACACCACGTGCGGCGCCCCCGCGCGCGCCGGCGGCACCATCGGATCGGCCCCCTGCGGCATGCTGGCCGCCAGCGCCAGGCAGACGCCGAGCACGCTGACGCTCATGTCCCGCGCACCCCCGCTGGTGCGGCACCCGCCAGGCGGCGCGTGCGCCACAGGTGCCAGGCGACGAAGGCGGCGCTGGCGGCAAAGCCGATCTCGTCGGTGGCCGGCAGGGCCGCCACCAGGAAGCAGGCCGCGGCGATGGCCACGATGCGTTCCAGCCAGTTCAGCGGCGAGAACAGAAAGCCGATGGCCGCGCCGCCCCACAGGCCGATGGCGACCAGCGCCTTCAGCACCACGTAGGCGGTGGCGCCCCAGCTGTCGCCCTGCAGCATCAGCGCCGGCGAATACACGGCCATGTACGGCATGATGAAACCGGCGATCGCCACCCGGATGGCGTTGATGCTGATCTTCAGCCCCGTCTCGCGCGCGATCGGCGCGGCGGCGAAGGCCGCCAGCGCCACCGGCGGCGTCAGGTCGGCCATGATGCCGAAGTAGAAGACAAACATGTGCGAGACGATCAGCGGCACGCCCAGCTCCAGCAGGATGGGCGCCGCCAGCGAACTGGTGATGATGTAGTTGGGGATGGTGGGGATGCCCATGCCCAGCACCAGGCAGGTGACCATGGTCAGCACCAGCGCCAGCATCAGGCTCTTCTGCCCCAGCGCGATGATCTGCCCGCCCAGTTCCGCCGCCACCCCGGTGAGGTTGATGACCCCGATGATCACCCCCACCAGCGCGCAGGCAATGGCCACCGGCAGCGCGTGGCGGGCGCCGTCCACCAGCGCCTGCACCGCCAGCCGGCGCGCGTCCTGGCCGGTGCGCAGCACGAAGGTCAGCGCCACCAGCAGCGCGATGACCACGAAGAACGCCCCCACGCCGAGCTTGAAGAAGCCCGCCGTGGCCAGCGCCAGCAGCACCCAGAATAGCACCCGCAGCGCGGTCCCGCGGATGCCCTGCATGCAGGCGGCGGCGAAGATCAGGATCGCCGTCAGCGCCAGCCCCACGGTGCCGGAGAACAGCGGCGTGTAGCCCGAGAACAGCAGCCCCACCAGGCCGATCAGCGGGATCAGCAGGAACCACTGCCGCCGGATCGCCGCCCAGGGGTTGGGGCATTCGTCCTTGGGCAGGCCCAGCAGGTGCTTGTGGCCGGCTTCCAGGTGCACCATCCAGAAGGCGGTGACGAAGTACAGGATGGCTGGGATCAGCGCCGCCTTGCAGACCTCGATGTAGGGCACGTTGATGGTCTCGGCCATGATGAAGGCCACCGCCCCCATCACCGGCGGCATGATCTGCCCGCCCATGCTGGAGGTGGCTTCCACGCCGCCGGCGAAGGCGCTGGAGTAGCCGAAACGCTTCATCAGCGGGATGGTGAACTGCCCGGTGGTCACCACGTTGGCCACGCCGGAGCCGTTGATGGTGCCCATCAGCCCCGAGGTCACCACCGCCACCTTGGCCGGCCCGCCGCGCGTGTGGCCCACCGTGCCCATGGCGAAGTCGTTGAACAGGCGGATCATCCCCGCCTGCTCCAGAAAGGCGCCGAACAGGATGAACAGGAAGATGTAGCTCGACGACACGTAGGTCGGCGTGCCGTAGATGCCCTCGGTGCCGAAGGACAGCGTGCCGACGATCTGGTCGGCCCCGTAGCCGCGGTGCATCAGCGGCCCCGGCAGATGGTTGCCCCACAGCCCGTAGGCCAGAAAGATGGCGCAGATCAGCGGCAGCGCGATGCCCATGGTGCGGCGCGCGGCCTCGAACACCAGCACCAGCAGCACGATGCCCACCACCCAGTCGGCGCGCGTCAGGTCGCCGGCGCGCTGCGTCAGGTCGGCCTCGAACACCCACTGGTAGAGGCCGGTGGCGAAACCCGCCAGGCCCAGCAACCAGCCCAGCGCCTTCATGCCGGCGCCCGCACCGCCCTTGGTGAAGCCGGGGTGGACCAGGAAGACCATCAGCAGCACGAAGCCCACGTGCACCGAGCGTACCACCTGGCTGGACAGCGGGCTGAACGCCGCCGTGATGACCTGGAAGGTCGAAAACGCCAGTGCCACCCAGAACACGGCCGTGGTCCATTCGAGCCGGTCGTGCGTGGGCGTGGGCAGCTCGTCGGCGGCGCCAGGCAGGGCGCGCTCTTCCAGCGTCTTGAGATCGGCGGTATCGGTCATGGGATCCTCGGCAAAAGTGCAGCACACTTCATGCCGCAACGCAAAAACCGGCGCCAGGCGCCGGTCTTCAAGCCATGAATGCTATTGAACTAGAAGCGAACCCGGGTCACTTCTTGATCAGCCCCACCTCGCGGTAGTAGCGCTCGGCGCCCGGGTGCAGCGGGATCGGCATGCCGGTGAGCGCGTTCTCCAGCTTGATGTTCTTGGCCGCGTTGTGCGCCGCGTACAGCGTGTCGAGGTTGCCGTACATGGCCTTGACCATCTGGTAGACCAGCTCGTCCGGCACCTTGGACTGCGTGACCAGGAAGTTGGGGATGGCGGCCGTGGGCACGTCGGCGGTCTGGCCGGTGTAGGTGTTGGCCGGGATGACGGTCGGCACATAGGCCGGGCTGCCCACCTTGGCCACCACCTCCTTCGGGATCGGCACCACGTGGATCTTCACCGAGCTGGCCAGGTCGCGGATCGAGGCCACGCCCAGGCCGGCCGACTGCAGGGTGGCGTCGAGCTGGCGGTTCTTGATCAGCTCCACCGATTCGCCGAACGGCAGGTACTCGGTCTTGGCCAGGTCGTTGTACGACAGGCCTGCAGCTTTGAAGATGGCGCGCGCGTTCAGCTCGGTGCCCGACTTGGCGGCGCCCACCGACACGCGCTTGCCTTTCAGATCGGCCAGGGTCTTGATGCCCGATTCCTCGCTGGCGACGATCTGGATGTAGTTGCTGTAGGTGGCCGAGAAGCCGCGCAGGTTCTTCAGCGGCGTCTTGAAGCCGGCCTCGGCGTCGCCCGCCCAGGCGTCGGCCACGGCGTCGCCCAGGGCCATGGCCAGCTCGCCGCGCCCCGCCTGCAGCAGGTTCAGGTTCTCGGCCGAGGCCTTGGTGACCTGCGCGGTGGCCCGCGCGTCCGGGATGGCCTTGCCGAAGATCTGCGACAGCGCCACACCCACCGGGTAGTACACGCCGCTCTGGCCGCCGGTGAGGATGTTGATGAACTGCGGGCCGGCCGCGCTGGCCGCGCCAGCAATGGCCAGCAGGCCGGCGGCCGCGCCGAGGGCCAGTTTCTTGTGCAACTGCATGGGAATCCTTTCAGATGTGAACCGAAACGATTCAGGTTACAAGTTGCGGCGGCGCATGACCATCGGGGATTCACCCCAGAAATGTTACAAATGAGCGGCGCGAAATTTATGGGTCAAAACGGCCTTCAGCCCAAGCACGGCAGCCGCAGACAGCTACAACTAAAATAGCATCAGCGGTGGCCGCGGGCCGCCCGAACCGCTACCATCCGCCGCTGTCGTTTACAACAACCAAGGATGGAGTGGAAACCATGAGCCTGTTCAGCTGGACCGAGCGGCCCGCGGCCGCGTTGCAGGGTGGGGGCGTGATCGCGCCGGACGAGCGCCTGCCCTGGGCGCAGACCGCCGCGATGGGCGTGCAGCACGTGATCGCCATGTTCGGCGCCACGGTGCTGGCGCCGATCCTGATGGGGTTCGACCCCAACCTGGCGATCTTCATGAGCGGCATCGGCACGCTCATCTTCTACTTCATCACCGGCGGCAAGGTGCCCAGCTACCTGGGCTCTTCCTTCGCCTTCATCGGCGTGGTGATCGCCGCCACCGCCTACGCGGGCAAGGGCCCCAACGCCAACATCGCCGTGGCGCTGGGCGGCATCATCGTCTGCGGGCTGGTCTACACGCTGATCGGCGCGCTGGTGCAGGCCATCGGCACCGGCTGGATCGAGCGGCTGATGCCGCCGGTGGTCACCGGCGCGGTGGTGGCGGTGATCGGCCTCAATCTGGCCGGCGTGCCGGTCAAGAACATGGCGGCCAGCAACTTCGACAGCTGGATGCAGCTGGTCACCTTCGTCTGCGTGGCGCTGGTGGCCGTGTTCACCCGCGGCATGCTGCAGCGCCTCTTGATCCTGGTCGGCCTGCTGCTGGCCACGCTGATCTACCTGGTGCTGGCCAACGGCATGGGCCTGGGCAAGCCGATGGATTTTTCCGGCATCGCCGCCGCGGCCTGGTTCGGCATGCCGCACTTCACGGCGCCGGTGTTCGACGGCAACGCCATGCTGCTGATCGCCCCGGTGGCGCTGATCCTGGTGGCCGAAAACCTGGGCCACATCAAGGCGGTGACGGCCATGACCGGCCGCAACCTCGACCGCTACATGGGCCGCGCCTTCATCGGCGACGGCGTGGCCACCATGGTCAGCGGTGCCGCCGGCGGCACCGGCGTGACCACCTACGCCGAAAACATCGGTGTGATGGCCGCCACCCGCATTTACTCCACCGCGGTGTTCGTGGTGGCGGCGCTGATCGCGCTGCTGCTTGGCTTCTCGCCCAAGTTCGGCGCCTTCATCCAGGCCATCCCGCTGCCGGTGATGGGCGGGGTGTCGATCGTGGTGTTCGGCCTGATCGCCATCGCCGGCGCGCGCATCTGGGTCGACAACCGGGTGGATTTCGCCAACCCGGCCAACCTGCTCATCGCCGCCATCACCCTGGTGCTCGGCACGGGCGATTTCACGCTCAAGTTCGGCGGCTTCGCGCTCGGCGGCATCGGCACCGCCACCTTCGGCGCCGTGCTGCTGCACCTGCTGCTGCGGCCCCAGGCGGCGCAGGCCCAGCCCGCCGCGCCCCTGCGCGACTGATCACCCCACGCACCCGGAACGGCCCGACGCCTGCCGGCGCCGGCCGGCCCGGCGAGGCGCGGTTTTCCTACACGCGCGGTGATCGCGCCGCTCCACCATGGCGTTTTGGCCCGAGGCCTTTGCCCTGAGGAGTGACGACATGAAGACCTTCAAGCCCGCACGCCACGCCGTGCTGCCCGCCCTGGTGGCGGCGGCCGCGCTGGCCGGCTGTTCCATCGTGCCCAGCGACCGCGGCGTACCCGTGCGCACCGCGCAGGCGCAGATCAACGCCACCACGGTGGATCAGCCGCTGGCCAGCCATCCGGTGACCGGCATCGTGCGCTTTGCCGAGATGAAGGACGGCGGCGTGCGCGTTTCCGGCGAGGTCAAGAACCTCAAGCCCAACAGCGAAGTGGGCTTTCACATCCACCAGAATGGCGACTGCACGGGTGACGGCACCGCTGCCGGTGGCCACTTCAACCCCGGCGGCATGATGCATGGCTCGCCCGGCCACGGCCACGCCGGCGACCTGCCCATGCTCAAGGCCGACGCCCTGGGCACCGCCACCATCCAGTACGTGAGCCACGAGATCAAGCTCGCCGGCCCCGACGGCATCATGGGCCGCGGCGTGATCGTCCACCGCGACCCGGACGACTACAAGACCCAGCCCACCGGCAACGCCGGCCCACGCCTGGCCTGCGGGGTGGTCATGACGGGGAGCTAGGCCCACCCCCCTGAGTCGCTGACGCGCCTTCCCCCCTCT
>ERZ795053.4506-NODE-4506-length-15055-cov-8.354200_pt1 | contig 15055 bp, 15 predicted proteins | sample MGYA00375137_ERZ795053 | MGnify/ENA primary metagenome ERZ795053 (study PRJEB30182, sample SAMN05720284) | activated sludge metagenome | isolation source: Anaerobic digester | place: Hong Kong | collected 2014-12-17 ... | reverse complement strand
AGCAGGTTGCGCTCGACCTCCTCGGGACCCCATCCGGCATGGTGCGGCGACCGGCGCAGGAGCCACAGCATCTCGCCCATGGAGCGAAACCGCTCCGCGGCCTCGGGCCCGGGGCCGTCGCCTTCGTAGAACCGATCCTCGGGCATGTCCGCCTCCCGTGCCACCATGACGACAGAAGACACCGGATCCCGCGCCCGCGCAGTGACGCCCGTCACAGGCGCGCCGCCCACGGGCGGATGATCGGCCGGGGCAAGCAGCCTTGCTTTCGGCAGGGCACGCGACACGATCCCACCGCATGAACGGGAGGGTTTCGCTACCTCGCCCGCGCGTCAGCGCGCAGTGTGAAGATCGAGTTAACGTTATAGAAATTATATAGCTATTTCAGTATGTTGTTCAGATGTGCGCGCGCGCACGGCCCCGCGCCAGCCGGACGGCACCCTAAAGCTCCGCGACCTCCGCCAGCGCTTCGGGATCGGCGATCACCACCACGCCGCCGTCGAGCCGCACCAGCCCCTCGTCGGCGAGCGCCCGGAGGTGCCGGTTGACGTTCTCCCGCGCCAGACCAGAGAACTCGCCCAGATCCGATTGCGACAGCGGCTCGGTGATCCGGACCGCCCCGCCGGCCTCCGGCCGTCCCCATTTGTCGGCGATCCGCATCAGGCAGCGCGCCAGCCGTGTGCGCGCCGCCACCTGGGTCTGGTCCTCGAACATCTCCGAGGCGTTGCGGGCCTTGGCGCAGAGCTCGGCGATCAGCCCCATCATCGCCTCGGGGTTCTGGGCGAGGAAGCTCATCACCTCCGCGCGCGGCAGGCTGACCAGGGTCACCGCCCCCGCCGCCGTGGCATCGGCGCTGCGGTCGAGGTTGTCGAGCACCGCGATCTCGCCCAGCACCTCCCCCGGGCCCATATGGGCGAGCACCGAACGCCGCCCGCCCAGCGCGGTGACGCTGACCTCCACGCGACCCTCCTCGATCAGGTAGAGCGCGCGCCCCGGATCGCCGCGCAGGAAGATCGCCTCGCCGGCGCCGTATCGCCGGCGCGTCCCGCGCGAAAGCAGGGCCTCGCGCGCCGCGCGGTCGAGCAGGCCGAGCCAGCCGCCCGGCGCAGCATCGTCCTGCCCGCCCACGGCCGGCGCCCGGTCAGACCAAATCCGCCGGCAGCACGGCCTCCGGCATGTTCTGGTAGCAGACCGGCCGCAGGAAGCGCCGGATCGAGAGCGTGCCCACCGAGGTCGCGCCGAAATTGGTCGAGGCCGGATAGGGACCGCCGTGCACCATCGCATCCGCCACCTCGACGCCTGTCGGGAAGCCGTTGGCGAGGATCCGCCCGGCCTTGCGCTCCAGCACCGGCAGGAGGCTCCGCGCCGCCTCGCCGTCCTCCGCATCCATGTGCAGCGTGCAAGTGAGCTGCCCGTGCAGCGAGCGCGCAATCGCCTGCATCTCGTCGAAATCGGCGGCGCTGACCACAAGCCCGAGCGGCCCGAAGACCTCCTCGCCCAAGACCTCGTCGGCGAGCCAGTCGCGCCCGGTGGTCGCGAAAAGATAGGGTGTCGCGTTGCGCAGATCGCAGGTCGAGGTCAGCACCTCGCGCACGCCCGAAGCGGCCGAAATCCGGTCACGCCCGGCGCGGAAGGCCGCCGCGATGCCGTCGGTCAGCATGGTCTGCGCGCCGACCGGCTCCAGCGCCGCCGCCGCGGCCTCGGCGAAGGCCCGCGCCTCGGGCCCGTCGATCACCACGGCGATGCCGGGATTGGTGCAGAACTGCCCCGCCCCCATGGTCAGCGACCCGGCCCAGCCCTTCGCGATCTCCGCGCCGCGCGCATTGAGCGCCGCGGGCAGCAGGAACATCGGATTGACCGAGCCGAGCTCGCCGAAGAACGGGATGGGCTCGGGCCGCGCCGCGCAGAGATCGAATAGCGCGCGCCCGCCAACGAGCGAGCCGGTGAAGCCCACCGCCTTGATCAGCGGATGCTGCACCAGCGCATGGCCCACGTCGCGCTTGCCCCCCTGGATCAGCGAGAAGACGCCCGCGGGCATGCCCGTCGCGCGGATCGCCGCGTCGATCGCCTGCGCCACGATCTCGCCCGTGCCCGGATGCGCCGAATGGCCCTTGACCACCACCGGACAGCCCGCCGCCAGCGCCGCCGCGGTGTCGCCGCCGGCGGTCGAGAAGGCGAGCGGGAAGTTCGACGCGCCGAAGACCGCCACCGGGCCGATGGGACGCTGGATCATCCGCAGATCCGGCCGCGGCAGCGGCTTGCGATCGGGCAGGGCCACGTCGTGACGGCGGTCGAGATACTCCCCCTTCTCGATGTGGCGGGCGAAGAGGCGCAGCTGTCCCACCGTGCGCCCGCGCTCGCCCTCGAGCCGGGCTTCGGGGAGCCCGGTCTCCTGGGTGCCGATCTCGGTGATCGCCGGACCCCGCGCCTCGATCTCATGGGCGATCGCGTCGAGGAAGGCCGCCCGTTCGCCCCGGCTCGTCGCGCCATAGGTCTCGAAGGCCGCCTCGGCGGCGCGGGCGGCACGATCGACCAGTTCGGGCGTTCCCACCGCGAAGCGATGCGCAGGGCCATGCGCCGGGTCGGAGGAGAACTCCGCCTCCGCCCCCACCCATTCGCCGGCGATCAGGTGCTTGCCGGTGAGCACGGCGCGTTCAGCGACGATCTCGGTCATATCAGGTTCCTCTGCGAAAGGTTGCGCATCAGCGCCGCGATCCCGAAGGTCCATTCGGGGCATTCCGTCGACAGGCGCACGATGTTGGTGAGGCGGCCGAGGCCGGGCGCGGCGATGCTGACCCTGTCGCCCACCTTGTGGGTGAAGCCCTCGCCCGGCACGTCGCGATCCTCGGTCGGCGCGAAGAGCGTTCCGAGGAAGAGCATGAAGCCGTCGGGATACTGGTGGTGGCGCCCCCGCGTCTGGCGCACAAGATCCTCCGGGTCGCGGCTGATCTCGCGCATCGAGCTGTGCCCGGTCAGCAGGTAGCCGTCCTCGCCCTCGACCTCCAGCGTCAGCTCCGCGCGGCGCACGTCGTCGAGGCCGTATCCCGCATCGAAGAGCCGGATCATCGGCCCGATCGCACAGGAGGCGTTGTTGTCCTTGGCCATGGGCAGAAGCAGCGCCGAACGTCCCTCCACGTCCCGAAGGTTCACGTCGTTGCCGAGCGTCGCCCCCACGATCCGCCCCGTGGAGGCGACCGCGAGCACGATCTCGGGTTCGGGATTGTTCCAGGTCGAAGCCGGGTGCAGCCCGACCGCCGCGCCCGGGCCCACCGAGGAGAGCACCTGCCCCTTGGTGAAGACCTCCGCATCCGGCCCGATCCCGACCTCCAGGTACTGGGACCAGAGCCCCTCGGCGATCAGCGCCGCCTTGACCCGCGCCGCACCCTCCGAGCCGGGCCTGACGTCGCGCAGGCTGTCGCCGATCGCGGCCGCGATCCGTGCCCGCACCGCCTCCGCCCTGGCGGGATCGCCGGCGGCGCGCTCTTCGATGACCCGCTCGACCATGGATTTCGCGAAGGTCACGCCGCAGGCCTTCACCGCCTGAAGATCGCAGGGCGCGAGGAAATGCGAACGCCCCTGCCCCGGCGCCGCTGCCGCGATCTCCGCGAGGCTCCCGATCGCCGCCCCGTCGGCCGAGGCGACATAGGCCGCCGGATCCGCCATCTCGCAGACATCGCGCACGGTCGGCGCCTTCCGCGACGTGATGTCGATGACCTGTCCGTCGCGGATCGTGACCACCGAAGGCCCGCCGGCGTCTTCCGTCCACACCCGCCCGAGAAGGCAGCTGCCCGCCGCATCCTCGCCCAAGAAATCCGTCATGCCCGCACCCTTCTCCGCTGGCCGCTCCCGTCTTACCGGCGCAGGCCCCGCGCTTGAAGCCCCGGAGCGATATTTTGCCCCGGAGGCGGCGCCCCCGGGCCGGCCGGGATTCCCATCCCGGTCGCGCCCCTGTACGGCCCGCGGCCGGTCGCCTATGAAGCTTCGGTCACGAGGCCCGGATCGGGGACGTCATGCTGCGCACACTGGCCCTTCTGTTCATCCTCGTCGCGGGCGGGGTCACGGCCTTCTTCGTCTTTCATCACCCGCCGATGCGGCTGATGCCGCCGCCGCTTCTCTACCAGACCGACGGCCAGCGCATCTTCGACGCCAGCCCCACGCTCGACGTGGACAGCCGGATCGATCTCTTCTACGTGACGAACCGCCTGCCGGTCGGAACGCAGGGGTCGCGGATCTACACCGTCGCGCCGGATCGCCGCCTGCACTTCGGCACCGCCACGCTCAGGATCGGCGAGGACGACACCCCGGTCGAGCAGATCCTCGAATGGAGCAAGCGGGCCGATACCGGCGACCGGCCCTTCATCCGGCTGGAACGCATGCAGGAGGCCGCGACGCTGCCGCAGGGCGCCGAACCCGACGCGGACACGCTTGCGTGGTTCGGGTCGGTCGATGCGGCGCTTGCGGCCAGCCGCAATCGCGACGTCCTGGTCTATGTGCACGGGGCGAACACGACCGTGGAACGCGCCGCCGGCCAGGCTGCGCAGCTGCGGCATTTCGCGGGCCGCGATTCGGTCGTGGTGCTCTATGTCTGGCCGACCGCCGAGAATTTCCTGCGCTACTCGCGCGACATCGAGAACGCCTTCGGCGCCTCGCCGCATCTCGCAGAATTCCTCGAACTGCTCGCGGCGCATACCAAAGCCCGCAACATCGACGTCTTCACCTATAGCGCCGGCGCAACCATCGGCAGCGATGGTCTCGCGCGACTTGCGACGGACGCACCAGAGGCCGCGGAGCGGCTGGGCGAGATCTACCATGCCGCCCCCGATGCCGATTTCCGCGGCTTCGTCGACGACCTCCAGCGCTATTCCGGATATGCCGAGCGCGTGACGACCGCCGTGAACCTCGGGGATTCCGCGCTGCGGCTCGCCGGCGCCGTCAACCGCGCCTCCCGCGCCGGCCGGCCCGACCTCGCCGAGCTGACGCCCGCGGCCACCGAATGGCTGCTCGCCGCCGCCGCCGAGGACGAAGGCGTCGACATCCTGCAGGTGCGCCCGGAGAACATGCCCGACCTCGCCGCCACCTCGCATACCTTCTGGTACGATGATCCCTGGGTCAGCAACGACCTCCTGCTCGCCCTTCTCTTCAACCTCGGGACCGCCGAGCGCGGCCTCGAGCCCGGCACCGGCACCTCCGGCACCCGCTACTGGACCTTCCCCACCGACTACCCCGAGCGCATCGCCGCATTGGGCAGGCGGCTCGCCGCGGCCGCCCGCATGCAGGCGACGCCCTGAACGGGCTCAGCGCTCGGTAATCCGTCGCAGCAGGTCACCGTAGCTCATTTCGTGATCGAAGGCGCCGGTACGCAGGAAGATCACCGCCTGGGCGATCACCAGCGGGTTGTTCATCATGAAGGTATGGGTGACCGGCAGCACGATATGGTCCGTCATGCCCTCGACCCGGGTGCTCTCCACCGACACGGCCCCGTCGTCCGGGCCCGGCAGGAAGGCCGAGAAGAGCGGGTTGACCGACCTGTCGCCGGCGATCACGCCGAGCTCGAAATCGACCGGCCCGAGCTTCGCGCTGATCCCCTCCGTGCCGAGTTCGGTTCCCGCCGGCCCGGTCAGCATCGGAAAGATCGCGAGTTCCCCGAAGGTGTCCACGACCTCCGAGCCCTGGTTCGGCGGCGCGAGCATCACCGCGCGCCCCATGTTCTCCGGCCGATTCTCCCGCATCCAGCCGCGCAGCAAGATGCCGCCCATCGAATGCGTGACGAAATTGACGCGTTCCTCGCCGCATTCCGCGACCGCCGAGGTCACGTAATCCATCAGCCCCTCGATCGTCGTCTCTGTCGAGGGATAGCCCAGGTTCACCAGCCGGAACCCGGCCGCCCCGAGCATCTCCTCCATGACGAGGAGCGATGTCTCGCTGCGCCCCAGCCCGTGCAGAAGCACGACGCAGCCGCCCTCGGCTGCGTCCCCCTCCGCCTCCATCGTCTGCGCCTCCGTCGCCATCGGCTGTGCCAGCAGCACGAGGGCCGCGAACCCGCCCAGGACCGCCGTCAGGATGGGCCGCCTGCCCGCCGCCGACCCGGGCGCCGGACCGGATTGCCCCGATCCCGGCACCGGCGCTTCACTGCAGGACGAGCGTTCAGACATTCACAGACTCCCTAGGGCGGAGGAACCCCAGCACCATCTCCGCGGTATCCCGCTCACGCCGGGCCAGCCATTCGGCATCTATGGGACAGTCGAACACCACGCGCAACGTGTGCTGGTTCGAGATCGGGAAATAGCAGAGCGAGGCGATGGCGATATAGAGATCGACCGGATCGACGCCGCCGCGGAACGCGCCCGCTGCCGCCCCGCGTTCGAGGATCTTCTGCAGCTGCGCCACGAGCGGCGACTGGATCTCGCTCACGTCGCGCATCTGGCGGATCGTGGCGCCGCCGCGCAGGTTCTCCGTGTTGAGCATCGAGACGAACCAGGGCTTGGAGCGGAAATGCTCCAGCGTGAAGGCGACAAGCGCGCGGATCGCCGTTTCCGGATCCTTGCTGTCGAGGTCGAGCCCGTTCTCGCCGGAGCGGATCTGCACGTAGGCCTCGCGCAGGGCCGCCATGTAGAGCGCGTCCTTGTCGCCGAAATAGCTGTAGATCAGCGGCTTGCTGACCCCGGCGCGGGCGGCGATGGCGTCGATCCGGGCGCCCGCATGGCCGAGCTCGGAGAATTCCTCGAGCGCCGCGTCGAGGATCGCCCGGCGCGAGCGCTCGGCGTCGCGGCGCTGGGGCGGGCGGACGGCGCGCGTCATCGATCCGCCCCCCTGGCCGCCGGCAAGAGCCTGCCGAGCGCACGCCGCACCGCCGGCAGGCTCGCGAGGATGGTCAGCAGGATCAGCGCCACGAAGACCGCCGAGATCGGCCGGGTGAAGAAGGGCGTCAGGTCGCCGTCGCTCAATGTCAGGCCGCGGCGAAGGTTCTTGTCGAGCAGATCCCCGAGGATGATCCCGAGCACCAGGGGCGGCATCGGGAAGTTCATCTGCCGCAACACGAAACCCGCCACCCCGAACCCCACCATGACCCAGACGTCGAAGAGCCGCTGGGTCAGCGCGAACGGCCCGATCACGCAGAGCGCGAAGACCACCGGCATCAGATATTCCCGCGGCACCTTGAGCACCTGCACGAAGATCCGCGCCAGCGCCAGGCCGAAGACCGCGATGGCGATGGTCGCGAGAAACAGCATCGCCGCCACAGAATAGATGAAGTCGGGCTGCTCGAGCATGATCATCGGCCCGGGCCGGACGCCGTGAATGAAGAGCGCGGCGATCAGCACCGCCGCCGGGGCCGAGCCGGGCACGGCCAGGGTCAGCGCCGGGATCAGCGCGCCCGGCACCACCGCGGAATTGCCGGTCTCCGCCGCGGTCAGCCCCTCCTTGGAGCCGTTGCCGAACTCGGCGCGCTCCGGGCTCAGGCGCCGCGCGGCGGCATAGGAGGCCCAGGCGCCGATGTCCTCGCCCACGCCGGGAATGATCCCGACCATGGTGCCGATCACCCCCGAGCGCCCGATGGTCCAGCGGTATCGCCAGAGGTCCGCCAGCCGCGGCAGCACCCGGTCGGCACCGCGCCTGAGATCCGCCACATCGGGCCGGCGCCGCCACATCACCGTGAGCACCTCGGCGAAACCGAAGGCCCCGACCATGGCCGGGATCAGCCCGATGCCGCCGTTCAGCTCGCTCAGGCCGAAATTGAACCGGACATGGGCATGGATGCCGTCCGAGCCCACCATCGCCACCATCAGCCCGAGGATCCCGGCGATATAGCCCTTGATCGGCGCGGCGCCGCCGGTGAGCTGACCCGAGATCACGATCCCGAAGACCGCGAGCCAGAAGAACTCGAAGGATCCGAACTTCAGCGCCGCTTCGCCGAGCGGCGGGGCGAGCAGCACCAGGAGCACGATGCCGACGATCGTGCCCAGCGCCGACCCGGCCGTCGCCAGCGCCATCGCATAGGCCGCCTCGCCCCGCTGGGCCAGCGGATAGCCGTCGAGCGCCGTGGCGGCGCTGGCCGGCGTGCCGGGGATGTTGAGCAGGATCGCCGTGCGCGAGCCGCCGTAGATCGCGCCGACATACATGCAGATCAGCACGAGGATCGCCGTGTCGCGGTCGAGCGTATAGGTCAGCGTCGTGAGCAGGGCCACACCCATGGTCGCCGTCAGGCCCGGCAGACTGCCCACGAAGATCCCGAGCAGCGTCGCCCAGCTCACATGGAAGAGCGCGGCGAGGGTGGCGAACCCGGCCAGCGCGGACAGGAACTCCGTCAGCCGGTCCATCAGGGCAGCCGCACGAGAAAGGCATAGCGGAAGAGCACCGCGATCAGGCCGGAACTCGCCAGCCCGAAGCCGGCCGCCGCCGCCAGCCGCAGAAAAAGCGCCCTGCCGCCCTGACCACCCGCGCCGCCGAAGACCGCGACGAATGAAGCGACGAAGATGGCCGTCGCCCAGAAGAAGGTCAGGTTGCCCACCAGCACCAGCGCGTAGACGAGGCAGAGGCCGAGCGCCACGCCGGCGTCGCGCCAGGACTCCATGCCCGCGCCCCCTTCGGCCGCGGGCCGCTCCCGCCGCGCCGAGAGCCAGAGCAGCCCGGCGCAGACGGCGAGCAGCAGCCCCAGGATCATCGGAACGAGGCCGGGAATGCTCGCCGGATGGATGCGCCGCACCTCCAGCCGGTCCATCGTCCAGCCGCCGTAGAGCGATGCCATGCCGATCGCGAAGAGCACCATCGCGGCGACGCGGTCCGCCCGCGCGGAATCAAGCTGCATCGTCACAATCCCGGATTGCCGCAGGCAGTGGCCGACGGGCCGATCCGGCTGCGGGCGGATTCGCTGGCCCGCCCGCAGCCGAAAGGCTCATTCCGCCGGACAGGTGATGCCGATCTCGGAGGGATCGAGCACCGCCTCGCCACGGGTCACCCGCGCGCAGGCCTCCGAGATCACCACGGGCATGGCCCGATCGCGCGCCTCGTCGCCATAGCTGGGGGCGAAGACCGCCCCGCGCTCGTTGGCATAGGCCTGCAACTCGGGCGAGTTCATCACCTTGTCCGCCCAGACCTTGTCCACGGTGTCATAGACCTCCTGCGGCGCGCCGACCGGGATGAAGACGCCGAAATAATCCGGCGCGATCGGCATGTCCGGCAGCCACTGGGTGATCGGCGGGATCGGGTCGAGCCCCTCGATCACCAGCGGCTCGTCGGAGAGCACAGCCAGCGGGCGGATCTTGCCGCCACGGATCATCTCCGCCTGCTCGGTGGCGAGCTGCGTCGTCGCTTCCACCTCGCCGCTCGCCGCCGCGATCACCGCCGGATTGCCACCGTCATAGGCGATCATGCGTGCGTTGAACGGCTCGCCCGCCGCCTCCGAGATCGCGGCGAGCGCCATGCCGCCCGAGGAATTCACTCCCGCGGTGCCGACGGTGACCTCGCCGGACTTGACCGCGTCGAGCAGCGCGCCGAAATCCTGGATCGCGGACTCCGCGTTGACGCTGACCACCGGCACGTTCGCGACATGCAGATAGATGTGGTAGTCGTCGATCGAGGTATTCTCCACGAGCCCGGTGACCGCATAGGTCGCGTTGTTGGCGATCGCGTTCGCCGTCCAGGTATAGCCGTCCCGCGGCGCGTCGAGCGCGGACTGCGTTCCCGTCGAGCCCGAGGCGCCGGGCTGGTTGACCACGACGATCTGGGTGCCGAGCGCTTCCTCCAGGATCGGCGCCACCACGCGCGTCACCTGGTCGGTCGATCCGCCCGCCGACCATGGCACGATGATGTTGATCGGCCGGTCCGGCACCCACTGCGCGAAGGCCGGTCCGCAGACCGCCAGGACCAGGCCCGCCGCCGCGAGTCCCATGCTCTTGGATTTCATCTTCTTCCTCCCGGTTGTTACCGACTGGTAACAAATGACCCGGGTCCCGGTGAGTCAAGCCGGAATCGCAGGGAGAAGCCGCCTCGCCCCGCGGCCCGATCGCATCCGTCCGGTGCGGTTTTCCCCCTGCCCGGCCGAACTTCTTGCCGGGCTAGCGCAGACCGGTCGCTTCGAGCAGTCCCCGTCGCTTGGCCTCGTAATAGTAGCCCCGTGCGTACCACCCCACCGCCTCGTCCGGGTCGCCGTCCGCCACCAGCCAGGCGCCGCGCAGGTACTTCACCCCATAGGTCAGGTTGGTCCTGGCGTCGAGCAGCCCCTCCGGCCCGCCGCGATAGCCCATGGTGCGGGCCGTCTCGGGCAGGATCTGCATGAGCCCGTAGTAGGGGCCGTTGCGCGCGGCCGGGTCGTGCCGGCTCTCGCGGATCACCACGCGCTGCACCAGGTCGCTCGGCACGCCATAGGCGCGCGACGTCGTCTCGATCAGGGTACGCAGCTCGGGCGTCTCGTTCGGATAGAGGCTCGCGCGCGCGACCTCCGGGACCGGCTGCGAACCGCCGCAGGCAGAAAGCGTCATCAGGGTCAGCGCGAAGAAGGCGGCGCGGCGGCGGGCGGGCATCGGCGCGTCAGCCGAGGTCGATCTTGCCATCGACCACATGCTCGAAATCCTGTCCCTCGACCGTCACCACCGTGCGCAGCTTCAGATCGCCCCGCTCGAGACCCCTGTCGCGCACCAGCGCCTCGATCGCCTGCTGCGAGGTCACGCCGACCTGCTTGAGGTACTTGCGCATCGACATGTTGAACTTCTCGTCCATTCGCCCGGATCCTTGTTCTGCTCTGCCCGGCACGATACTAGCCCGGCGGACCACTATCTGCCAGAGCCCGCGCGCCCTCCGGCAGGCCCCGCCGCGGGCGCGGCGGAATGCCGCCATTGCCTGCCCCGGGCATGCGGGCGATACTCGCCCCGTTGCGGCCAGCGCAGGCGGATCCCGGCCATGAGCGACACATTCGACCGCGCCCGTGCGCTCGAGGAGAACCTCGGGCGTCAGATCGAGGCGATCCGCGCCTCGGACGTCAAGATCACCCTGCTGGTGCCGACCTGCACCGCGATGATCGGCGTGGTGGCCGCATTGCTGCGCGGCGCCGATCTCGGCGCCCTGCCCACCGCCTACGTGCTGCTGAGCACGCTTCCGATCGTCACCGCCTATGCCTTCATGGCGATGTCGGTGATCCCGCGGCTGCGCGGCCGGCGGTCGGACTCGCTGGTCTTTTTCGGCGGCATCGCGGCGCTGGACGCGGCCGAGTTCCGCGCCCGTGCCCTCGCCCTGACGCCGGAGGCCTATCTGGCGGATCTGGCCGAGCAGTGCCACGCCGCGGCCGGCATCGCCCGGACCAAGTACCGCCACGGCCGCCATGCCTATCTCGCCTTTTCCTCGCCCTGCCCTTCTGGGCGCTGGCGATCTACCTGCTCAGCCACCCGGGCTGACGGGACGGGGGCGCCCGGCGGTTAACCGACCGATTACGTTGAAGTTGACCAAAATTGTCCGATCCCGCAGCCTGCTCGTGTGGAGAGTATCTGGTGGGAGGGCGACATGCGCGCCTTTGTCTGGGCGATCGCCCTCGTCGGCCTCGCCGCCTGCAGCGGCGGCGGCGCGGTTGTGCGGCCGAGCGAGAGCGGCGGCAACCGCGCCGACGGCATCGTGACCATGTCCTCGACCACCAGCCTCTATTCGGCCTCCGCCCCGGACTGGCGCGTCGGCCAGGAGGGCGCGGCGAAGCGCTGCCGGTCCTGGGGCCACGACGCCGCGCCGACCTTTGCCGGCTGGCGCGAGAAATGCACCGCCTGGGACCGCTACGGCCGCTGCCTGACCACGCTGGAGACCCGCTACTACGACTGCCAGGGCTGAGAGGGGCGGCGCCCTGCCCCATTTGCAAAGGGGCCGAAAGCGCCTATAGGCGCGCTCCATGAGCCTCAACCCGCCCGACCTGCGGCCCGACCGCGCGCCCGAACCCCGCACGTCAGAGCCGCCGCGGCCGGGCCAGCCGCGCGTGGGCATGGTCTCGCTCGGCTGCCCCAAGGCACTGGTGGACAGCGAGCGCATCCTCACCCGCCTGCGCGCCGAGGGCTATGCGATCTCTCCGGATTACGCCGGCGCGGAGGCGGTGATCGTCAATACCTGCGGCTTCCTCGATTCCGCCCGCGCCGAGAGCCTCGAGGCAATCGGCGAGGCGCTGGGCGCGAACGGGCGGGTGATCGTCACCGGCTGCCTCGGCGCGGAGCCGGAATTCATCACCGGGGCGCATCCGAGCGTGCTCGCCGTCACCGGGCCGCACCAGTACGAGGCGGTGCTCGACGCGGTGCATGCGGCGGTGCCGCCCGCACCCGATCCCTTCATCGACCTGCTGCCCGGCAGCGCGGTGCACCTCACGCCGCGGCACTACAGCTACCTGAAGATCTCCGAGGGCTGCAATCACCGCTGCCGCTTCTGCATCATCCCCGACATGCGCGGGAAACTGGTCTCGCGGCCCGTGGACGCGGTGCTGCGCGAGGCCGAGCGGCTGGTGGCGGCGGGGGTGAAGGAACTGCTGGTCATCAGCCAGGACACCTCCGCCTACGGGCTCGACCGGCGGCACGATACCCGCGACTGGCATGGGCGCGCGGTGCGGAGCCACCTCACCGACCTCGCGCGCCAGCTCGGCTCGCTCGGCGCCTGGGTGCGGCTCCACTACGTCTATCCCTACCCGCATGTGCGCGACCTGATCCCGCTGATGGCCGAGGGCCTCGTGCTGCCCTATCTCGACGTGCCGTTCCAGCACAGCCACCCGGACGTGCTCCGCCGCATGGCCCGGCCGGCGGCGAGTGCGCGGACGCTCGAGGAGATCGCGCGCTGGCGGGCGGTCTGCCCGGATCTGGCGCTGCGCTCGACCTTCATCGTGGGCTTTCCCGGCGAGACGGAGGCGGAATTCACGCATCTGCTCGACTGGCTGGAGGAGGCGCAGCTCGATAGGGTCGGCGCCTTCAAATACGAGGACGTGAAGGGGGCGCGGGCCAATGCCCTGCCCGGCCACCTGCCCGAGGCGGTCAAGGAGGAACGCTGGGCCCGCTTCATGGAGAAGGCCCAGGCGATCAGCGCCGCCAGGCTCGCCGCGAAGGTCGGCCACCGGCTGGAGGTGATCGTCGATGCGGTGGACGACGAGGGGGCCACCTGCCGCACCAGGGGAGACGCGCCGGAGATCGACGGCAGCCTCTTCATCGACGAGGATTTCGCCGGCCTCGCCCCCGGCGACATCGTGACGGTGGCGGTCGAGGAGGCCTCGGATTACGACCTCTGGGGGCGGATCTGCCCGGGCTGAATCCTGTCCCCATGGGGACAGCGGACAGGCCATTGATATTGCTTGATAACTTTATTAACCAAACATTGCCCGTCGCGCGGCACGACGCTGTCCCGTAGGCGCGCGGGTTTCACCATCCCGCCCGTGCCCAGCACGGGCAGCGGCCAGCCCACCCCGTCACGCCGGGAGGCGTGCCTTCGGCACGACGGTGGCCGCTTCGCGACCTCCCCGTGGGCCGGCCGCTGCCCTTTGCGCGCGTGGGTGCCGTTTGGTGGCGAGACAGCGGCGGTCTTACCCACTGCTATTGGCTGCGGGAGACGTACAGGGCGAGGAGCCGGGAGCCGGGAGCCGGGAGCCGGGAGCCGGGGTGACTGCCGGCCACGGCGCCGCTGCGTGAAGTATATTTGCAAATATACTTACGAAATAGGGTGAAAACAGGTGAAACAGTGCCTGCGCCACATTTCGTGGCGCACATTCCGACGCTGCACGCTCGCTCCCGTTCCGGTCCACCGCCCTGCACCGCGCCGCCCCGCTGCTGCGCCGCCGCCGCCCTACGAAGTCGGCTGTCGACGAATTCGCCCGCGGTCGCCCCTGGGGTGGCACGCACACCCTCCGGAGGAGGCAGAGAGCCTTTCACTTTTCATGATATTAGGGGACGCCAAAGTTCGCTCCGGCGGCGCTGGCAGTATAGATACAGACCTAGTAATCTAGTCCAAATCCTTGTTTGCCTTGAGGGCTACCAAGTAATTTGCAAATGCACTGCACGATACAAGCATATATCGCGCATCATCTTGTGTAATTGCGCTTTCATCAAGCAAAGCATGCCGAATACCACTCTCGTCGCTGGTAAAGGCATATAGCTTCTCAAATCCATCGCGAAGTGCTGGATGTAGTTTAAATGCATCTCCTAAGTCCTTTAGGGGTCGCGCCACCCCAACCGTCTTCTTTCCAGAAACAAATCTAACTGCAGCCTCAACCGCCGAAATGGACTCCTTTATTGAATTCCTATAGTCGCGATCCGGAGAGCTATAAATCTCTGCTGCCCTGCGGATGTGATCAGACACGCCCTTCGAAAAGGTATTCTCGATTGCCGTTTCAATTTCCTCAATTTGTTCTTTGTCTGAAATTTGGACGAGCGTAGTTTCTGCAAACCTGAAGGAAGCTCGCTCGCGCGATAGTACTAAATTACATAATTTTGCGTATTTCACCCCGCCATTTTGGAAGCCCCAACTCTTATCACGCGCCAAGAACTCAATGAACTTATATACATCCACGAACTGAAAGCGAAAAAACCTATCTCTTATGAACTGAAGCGCTATTCGCGGATCTTCATCGAGCTCATCTGACGGCAGTTTAAAAAAGTGAAACCAAATGCGCTTGCATATGTAGTCAAACTCTTTGCTATACGCGAATGAGTATTCATGACTTGAGAATATATTACTAAAATACGTAGTCCATGTAACCTCCCAAAGACCATTTCTAAGAGAAACGGGCATGTCCTTGACACTGAGATCTACGGGAGGCGGCCGAAAACCAAACCTCACGTCGAAATCTGACGAAGTCATAGATTCAACGCCCCCTCAAACTCCCGCCACTCCCCCGCGCTCATGCCGACGTCCTCGCGGGTGACGGTCTCGCCCTTCAGCATGCGGCGCAGCGCCTCCATGCCCTTCCCCGAGAACTGCACCGCGTTGAGGCGGTAATCCTCGAAGGCGGCCCAGGCGGCGGGGACCCAGTCGCGGACCACCTCGCCGATGGCTTGCGCATAGGCGCGGATCTCGTATTGGGCGTGCGGGTCGGCGCGCAGGCGCAGGAAGTGGAAGAGGT
>ERZ795053.4500-NODE-4500-length-15066-cov-9.118047_pt1 | contig 15066 bp, 8 predicted proteins | sample MGYA00375137_ERZ795053 | MGnify/ENA primary metagenome ERZ795053 (study PRJEB30182, sample SAMN05720284) | activated sludge metagenome | isolation source: Anaerobic digester | place: Hong Kong | collected 2014-12-17 ... | reverse complement strand
ATAGACATAATCGAGATCACGGTCCGTTTTAAGGGTTAATCGAATCCTTAACCTTGCTCCTTTGTCAAGGTGAACAGAACCATTGATAGGCACGATATGATCACCCTTAACCTCACTGATTACCCGCTGCAGGACAACCCCTTCCTGTTTTTGTGCCTGAACAGCAGACAACGGTTGCAGGGATTGCACATAAATTCCTCCCCATGCGATCTGTGTCCCACCATTGGTTACCGATACCGTCTGCATATCCTTATTGATTGCCGGTGGGTCCCACCTCATCTCACCACGGACAACCGGAGGCGCTGTCCAGCGGCCAACCCGGATCGCGAGGGGCACGGAGCTTACCGGAAGTGTGTTCGTTCCCGTCCAGATCGCCTGAATTGCCGCATAAGTATCACTCCCCGAATCCCAGTGATTGGTTTGTTTGTTTTTTAATAACCACTGAATACTCGAATGGATAACGGATTCGTCAGCGTCCATGGATCGCATAAATTGAATGATTGCCGCCTGGGTGGCTATCGGTGCATGATCCCAGGAATATCCCGGCTGGTCTTTCCAGTAGCGTCCCAGTTCAGGATGAATGATGGAACGTTCGAGCAAGGACTCCAGAATGATCTTTGAAACATCCGGATGACTACCCATCAATAATTCACCGGCATAGGCTTGTAGTTGAAGTGGTAGGTCGATCCACTGTTGTGGGAGCGTCTTGATAATGAAATTAGACCACTTCGAATCGGGAATGGACTGCACATTTTCCCATCGCTTCAACACGGAATAAGCCTTCACTTCCAGAGAAGATAAGTGGGTACGGTCCGGGGCAAGTTCATACTTCCGCTCCATCTGCCTATCGATATAAGCTAATGCCTCACCAATCCATTCCGGGTCCTCGGGCTGCCAGGATAATTGAGCATGCAGCCGTCCCAGGATATCCATGACATAGTTAGTCATCCAGACATCCGATCGACCTTGCGGGCACCAGGTAAAACCTCCATCCGCATTCTGCAAAGACCTTAACTGTTCGAGACTGTGCTTTTTTTGATATGCAACGGTATTCGGTTCAATGAATCCTTTGATTTGTTGCATTTGCCTGGTTTCCGAATTTGCATCCAGGACCCAAGGCGTCTCCTGTAGTAATACCGCTTTGATCTCCTCCTGCTGCTCAAGCGGACTTATTAATGATTCGACCGGCCAATTGGCAATTTCTTGCCGGATCAGCGGATTTGACACAATGGTTTCGCCCAGTATCCAGCTATAGGCGGATTCCGCCCAATCAGCGGCAGTAAGATGCCGTTGACCCTGTGTATAAGCAAGTGCCGGGAGGACCAGCCAGGCAGGGTCAGCCGTCCAGTCCATCTGATAACTGATCAGTTGCAAGTCAGGATGTTCAATTATATGTTTTAGGGCATTCACCTGAATGGTCTTATCTGAACCCGGGTTAAGGTAAAATGGATAGGTATCCGTAATCAGGGTTTTGTTGGTAAGCACCGGAGTTAATCTTTCCTCCTGATCCCCTTTGCTACCGGATTGTAGTTTTATGGAACATCCCAATACACCTATGAAGTCATCCGGAATTTGCACCATCCAGGATATTGCCTCGGTCGAATTAGCCATTAGATCTATCGGTCGAACCGGATCCGGCACCAATCCTGTCAACGGAATTCGGTTCGCCGCATTAAAAAACTCCAACCGGATCTCGGCAGACAAGTTTTCAGAGCCTGTATTGACCACTTTAACAGGCCATTCGATGACATCTCCACTTCGAACAACGCGGGGCAAATTGGGGAAAAGCATAAGATCACGTCGACTTTCTATGGTTTCCGTATGGACAACTGAAGCCATATTTGGAGTATGCGCAATGATCATCCATTTCCACCGGGTATAAGCATCGGGCATAGTAAATGGCAGATCAACTTCACCATGAGCATTGGTCGTCAACTGGGGGAAAAAGAAAGCGGTTTCATCAAAATTTCTTCGAATTTTCTGTAAAGATGCCCCGGTGTTTTCGTCGGGTTCCGGATTTTGTTTAACCGGCAGTTCCTCTAATTTTGATTGGGCTGCCGGCGGCGGCGGAGCGGGGATTCCTTCATCCGAAGCTTCCTGCATGTTCATGACAGATACACGATCCCTGAGCACTCGTCCCCCATATTGCGGATAATGGTATGCATTCAAATAAAACCAGGGAATAGAAGGGACCCCGGTAGGACGGCTCTGGGGATATTGGACCACGGATAACCACTTGATGTCCGCTGTTCGCCATGTCCACGGATCTTCAGGGTACCATCGCTGTGGCATTTCCGGTAGGAACCACTGATGTGGATTGAGCATATCCAGGGAGGCATCATACAAAACGGCAGTTACCTCGGCGTTCACCGGATTGCCTTCGGCATCGAATATCCGCAGTGACCAATCCAGCGCCTGTCCCGGCTCTACCACCTTATCGTATTGTATATCTCCAACGTTCAACTGTTTGTTCTTCCAGGGAACAGGCAATACTTCTGTCTGGGAGACGACCCGGTTATTTTGAACGGCTGACAACTGGATGACTACATTTCCGAAGTCATTTTCCAGAATCGGGACCTCCAGTTGACTCCAACCAGGAATCGTGATTTCAGATACCCGGATTTCGCCATCTGCATGCACTACCCGGATGACAACCGGCAACCCGGGCCAGGAAGACCCTACATCAATCGAGGCAACTTCACCCGGATCGTAGGTTGATTTGTCCTTATTTACAAACAACATATCACTCACGGGAAGAGGCTGAGAGGTGCTTATAACCAGTAGATAAGCAGAGGTGACTCCTTGAATGCCTTCCGGAGTTACATCAACGCGATATGCCCCGGATGGTAATCCATTTAAGTTGATGGTGACCTTTCCATCGGTTAGGGATTGCCAATTGGCACGCCGTAAAACTTTTCCATCTTTCCAGTTATGCCAATCATCTTCATCCCTATAAGCATCGATTGGAAAAATTTTCTGAAATTCCTCCTGCGATAAGACCGGTAGGTCCGGATGAGGGTACAACCGCTTACGTATTTCCCTTTCTGGTCCTTCCAATTGGATGAGTGAATAAGCACCTGTCAAGGCCAAGGGTTGTCCGGAATAATTTTGAATCATCCAATTCATAGCGATTTCTCCGGGATCTACCACTGTTTGTTCACCCGGCAATAACACACGTACCGGCTCCCGGGTTAATACCTGAACTTGCTGATTGGATTGGGTCTCTCCATTCAAATCTGTGATTTCCACATCAATTGCAAAATTGTAGGTGACGTCACGCTTGGATTCTGCAACATAAGGATCCGGCTGTGCCAGATAGGTGAATGAAAAGCGACCCTGTTGATCTACCTCAAGGTTCCCCGCACGGATCAGCAGTCTCTGATTGTACGCCGGTATCCGCCAATGGTCAAACCAAGGTAATTGACGGTACACTGTAAATTTCCCGGAAGCTCCTTGCACCGGATTTCCTGCCAGATTACGGACTTGTCCGGTTACCGCAATCGAATCGCCCAGAACGTGAACCGAAGAATCCGGTATCCAGGTCACTTCCAGCGTAGGACGCTTATATGCTTCAACCTGAAAGCCGTAATAGCCCTGATAACCAGGCGTTTGAATACTCCAGGTTCCGGGAAGACGGTCGGAAGGCAATTGAAAACTGGCATTTACACTACCGAATGCATTGGTTCTCAACCTAGTAGTAGCCACGATTTGCTGATTCGCATCCACCAACTGAACCTCTACCACTTGATCTACAATTGCCTTCCGGTCGGCTTTGTTGCTGCTGTAAAATAGTACCGTGAGCTGAACGCGTTGCCCGGGCCGGTAAATTGAACGATCAGATAATACCAATGAAACATTTTGTTGGATGATTCCCTCATACGCATTATACCCGTTGCCATCCATCCACTCCAGGATATCATTTCCTTTGGTCCAGACGACCTCCTGAAAATCAATGTTATTTGTCATTGCCTGGCCATGGTCATCCGTTTTGATTGTTCCAACCAGGATTCTTCTGGAAATCTGCTGATTACGGTCATAATCCCATTTATAAAGTTCTCCCTGGACACTGGTCATGGGTTGACCATTGGTTCGGGAGGAAACAGCGAAGCTGGTCGGATTTCTCTGATTTCGTTCGTAGATGATGTCGGAGACCTGGAAAGCATCTGCATAAACCCATTCACTTTGGTCGTTTTTTGCTGAAACCTCCAATACATATCTGCCCAATTCCAAATCTGGAGCTGCCACCTCGGTAGAATGGCTGAGATAGTCCTTGGGATCCTGCACACGACTGGACCATGTCTTAAACGGTTTGGCATTCGCTAGCCAAGCATTACGCTCCTTGCTACTCAGTCGTTGCCATACATACATGTTTTCTATCCGGAAGACTCTACAATCAACTTTACTGACGTTCCGGTAATTGAGGTGTAGCAATACCGGTTGTCCCGGGATCCAGATGCTTTCCATTTGCACATTACACTCCAATTTTTCAAGCTCCTCAACAAGTGATTTTGCAGCCTGAGCAGCCGGGACGCCGGGAAAATCATGGATAATTGCTTTCGCCCCATTATATGCTTTGCGATTCAGTGCCGCATGCTCCTCCTCCGAGAGGTAAGATTTGGAATGTGCCCAGAAGTCCACCAGTTTGTAGCGGATCCAGGCCTCTTCGGCATCGGGATAACCTGCTTGAACCATCGTTGTGAGTGTGGTTTCAAAGGCAGTTTCTTTCTCTGAATTGACCACTACCTGAAATGCATAAGCTAGTCTTTTTAAATCCGTTTGCAAGACAATAGGGGTGGATAAATGATCTTTTGAATAGCGTAACATTTCCTGAAAGAGCCTGAGCACCTGTGCCTTCTCCGGAATTTCGCTGGCGAGGAAATCATCCAATGGTAGTAAGGAAACAAGATCCTGAGGAGCAGTCTCATCGGTCATTGGTGCCGCCTGAGGATTTTGCAAGAATTGCAGGGCTCTGTCCATCAAAAGATAGTGCAAATTTGGCTCGAAAGCCCGGGCCATGGTATCCCAAACAATCAAATCCCCCAATTCGGTGAGTGGAATTGAGGTGCTAACCGGGTCCTCCAGAGAAGCTTCATAATGGGTTCTGGCCCAATGATACAAAGCCGCCATCGGCCAGGTTTGCAAGTCCGCTGAATCGACTTCGGCTCCAGGCAACAAGTCTTCTCTGCCCCACCGGTTTTGCTCCGCATAGGCTACGATTTGTTGGGCTACGAACGAATGGATCAGTGCACGGATCGGACCTTCCGTTTGATTGGATTGTTGATTCAGCCATAATATGGCCGACTGTTGGCCCTGGGCATCCAGATAAACCATATATTTTGCCAGATAGATCAAAGCTTTTGTTCGCCCGGAGATTTCGTCTTCCGGTAGCGAAGCATACAATTGCTGACATGCTGCTGCAGCCGATTGATACTTACCGATCGACTCGAGGCTATCGATTTCATTCCAATTCAAAGCCTTATTTTTTTGTGGCAGGGGTTGTGAAGTATGACAAAACCAGAATAAACCGGTCATGAAAGTAATCCCAAATAGATTGCGAATCATAAAGCAAGTTTTGTTGGTTGGTATATTCAGTTAGATGGCCATACCTGGCTTTTTGGCAAGCTACCGGATCCATATTAATATATTTTTAACGGGATTTGGTCTCATATGGGTATGTAAACCTGTTGATATCCACCTCCCCGGGAAGCGGGTATTGGTTTTTAATATGTCCCACCATTAAGTCTGCGATATACGGTGCGATGGATACCCCTTTTGTTCCGAGTCCATTCAATACGCCCAACCTTGGGTGCCCCGGATGAAATCCGATGATCGGACGCCGGTCCCTGCTGGCAGGTCGGAATGCCGCTGCATGGTCTAAGATGGTATAGGAGTCAGAAAGCCAATGGTTGATATGTTCCTCCAGCAGTTGCTTTCCTCGTGGACTGGGTTGGTCATCGGTTGCATTGAAATCGGTAGGCGAACCAATCCAGTACGTATTTGGCGCTCGGTATGGAATGATAAAATAGCTGGCTTTCATGGTTTGATCCAGGCTGGAAGGACAATTGATCAGCAGTCTCTCCCCCTTACTGGGTTGAATGGGAAGCCAATTGAAGTATGGATTATTTACAATCCCGCTTCCCTCAGCAAATAGCAGGTAATCAAAAAGGTTATCCTGCCACTGAATGTGAAGATCCCCGATGATGGTATCCTGCGGCTTCCAGGCCACCGGGAAGAGTCTATCGGTATCCAGTAAATATTGCCGGAACGTATTTAGTAATTTTTCGGTATCCAACCAGCGCGCCTCATAAACTTTCCCTACTTCCGTTGATCGGCGCAAACCTGAATTTTCTGCCTTCCAAAACTCAACGTCAGGACTGAGGTATGCCTCATAACCTGGCAGGATAGCACGCTGCATCCATAATTCCGCCTGTTGGTGATCGTGCAACATGCGAAACAGTGGGCGGTGAAAATAACAGCTGATGTTCAAGAGCTCCTCCATCGCAGGATACACCCGGTCAGCAATTTCCAGCAATCGATCCGCCTGCCAGCTTTTGACATACTTCCGTCCGGTAACCGGATTGATCAACCCTGAAGCGATAGTGCTTGAGTTTTCGCCCCCCGGGTCAATGACAGAGATCCTCAGTCCTTCCTGCATCAACCGGAATGCCATCAATGTACCGGCCAACCCTTGCCCTACGATACCTATATGCATGCTACATCCATTTTTTCAACGCATCACGTGTTGACCTGGGCAATCCATCTACCACCAACTGATAACTTAAGTCGATCATTGATCTCAAAAATTCATCATCAAGTAGACCGTCAAAGTCCACAGTATTCCAGTGTCTTTTATTCATGTGATAACCAGGCCTTATTTCCGGAAAAAACTCTCTCCATTCAATGGCGAGTTCAGGTTTGCATTTGAGATTCACAGTGAACCGGTCGGAGTCAAGTGTGGTTAACGCAAACATTTTATCCATAACCTTGAAAACCAATGTATCCGGTCCGAAAGGGAAAGACTCGGTGACTGCCGGCTTGGACAAGCAATAATCCCGAAATGCTTCTACATGCATACGCCATTGATTTATTAAGTAAAGGTACGATCTGATGGATGTTCCCCCACCAGCCCGCCGACTCCATTTTTTGACTACAATCATCATAGATTTTACAAGCTAAGACTTATATTGCTTGGGCCATGACTGAACATTCCAATCTATTGGTTCGATTATTCCACCGGATAGGCAAGTTCCTTTTATTCGTCGGTAACCGGGGTCGAAAATTCCTGGACCGGTTTATCAGTGTGAAAGGTCAGGAACGACTGCACCGGATTATTTTTGAATCCAATACCAAAGAAGGCAGACGCTTCGATACAATTCTGATTATCGCCATCGCGTTCAGCGTTTTGGCCATTATTTTTGAAACCGTAAGTTCATTTCACCATACGTACTGGTGGTTATTCTATTCCCTGGAATGGTTTTTTACGGTCATTTTCACGGTTGAATATGTATTGCGGTTGTATGCTTCACGCAACCCGGTAGCCTATGCAACGTCGTTTTTTGGATTTGTAGACTTATTAGCAATCCTACCCGCATACATCGGTATCTTTTTTCCTGGGGCTCAACATTTATTGATTATCCGGGTTTTGCGATTGTTGCGCATCTTCCGGATTTTCAAAATGGGCCATTTCGTGCGGGAAGGCTCCATTGTCGTCGGCGCCTTGCAGGCTTCTCGTACCAAAATTTACGTTTTTTTGTCGTTTGTCGTTCTGATGGCGGTATTGCTTGGTACGTTGATGTATATGGTTGAAGGAGATATCAATCCCGAAATTCGTTCCATTCCGGATGGCATATACTGGGCCATCGTCACCCTTACAACAGTAGGTTATGGCGACAAAATTCCCATCACAGCACCCGGGCAGATGTTGGCCACGGTTGTGATGATCCTTGGCTATGGAGTTATCGCGGTGCCTACCGGGATTGTTACTGCTGAGATCAGCGGCCGGGTGATGAATTTAAAGGAATTTCACTACTTCAAATGTCCTCAGTGCGGACAGACGGAACATCACAAATTAGCACAATACTGCCATCGCTGTGGGCATTCCTTAAGCAGCCCAGAAGAAAACACCTATTAAAGTCCGGTATAAGGCAATACGTCAAAACCATTTTACTTGGCATCTAATGATAGAATGCGTAAATTTCTATTTGGAACAAACCCATGCATATGCGCGCTAAAAACTCTTTTTTGCTGCTTGCCGTAATTCTGCTTTCCGGTTGCTTTGTCTCAAAGGACACGCCAAAAAAGGAGGCAAAAGAAGATCCTTATGAAATAAACAACCAGCAAGACAACCGTAGTCTGGCTGATGTATTACGGAAATACTCTTCGCTGACGATTCAGGGAGACGGAAATAATGCCCGGATTTATATTCGTGGACAAAGCACGATATCCCTGGAAACACAACCATTGTTTATCGTCAACAACACCAATATGGGCAGAAATTATGCTGCTGTCAACAGCAGCATCAATGCAAACGAGATTGTCAGTGTTCGGATATTACGCAGTCTCTCCGAGACCGCCATATATGGTGAAGAAGGAAATCATGGCGTGATCATCATCAAGACGAAAAACGCCAATAAGTAATCAGGTTATTTCGGATCCATTTCATCAGAACTGCTGATAAAAAGGATATTGCCGGGCAAATCGTAGTCTGTAAACATTTTGGCACCCAGCTTTTTAACGGTTTCAGCCAAAAAGCCTATAAATGTCAAATCGGCATCCCGGGACTTTGCAATGATAACTTCATGCGGATTGGCATCGTGCGTCCTGGTAATAAATTCAACATTATGTGTTGATATAGGTAATTGACCCGCCTGGATCAATCCGGTCAGCCTGCTCTGCTCCTGATCCATGATATCTTCCGTGAAATAAGCATATACCCGTGGTTCTGCACCGGCCCATTCTTTATGGCCCATCAGGATATAAGCCAGCAATATCATAAGGGTAGCATTCCGGTAATCCTGTTGCGTAATCCAGATATGGATGCGCTTACGAATCCCGAATCCCCGATCGGAACTGGCCAGAATGGCTAAATCAAAATCAACGGAACGAATGAGATTAAAGTTATCGATCAGATCCGTTAACCCGGTGATATCGTGTTTGGTGTACTCCAGCAGGAGCAGATTGTTATCCGTACCGGCCATTCCCGGAAGTTGGATGATTTGGGCGATGGCTGATTGATACGACGGACTGATCATCGTGTCAATGTATATGTTGCTGTCACTGATTTCAGCCATTTTAATCAGACGGTTTTTGGCCACTTTCGCCTCCCGGTTGAGTTGCCGGGACAAATACCCCGGAACGAAGTGTATGTAGGTACCGAAGCCATATTTATGTGCTATCCAACGCAGCAGATCAAATGGCCCGATGCGGTCAAACGTATGCTTTGATAACGCCACAACTGACGGTCGCCAACTGCGGGCAGCTTCTTTGTCTGCTTTTTGTAGAAATACCTGCAGCTGACGGCTGAACTGAAAGATTACTCCCTGAAAGATCAGTGCGATGCTCTTTTTGTCTTTGTTAAAAAATGCAATTAGAAAGTAAAGGGAGACCAATAGTATCGTCGCCATTATAGCATAAGAGGCATTCATAAAAAACATCAGCCCGAAGCAGGCTATTGCCCCGAATAAGGAGATGTACCACCTCGAACGAAAGCTGGGCCGGTAAGATGGATCTGCAGCGAAATGATTCAGAAAGGATATTAAACACAGGGAGCCATAAGTAACCATAAAAAACATGGAAATGATCTGGGCAACGGCATCCAATTGGCCTAAAAAAATAAATGCCCCGGCAATCAGGATGGTTACCAGGCTTGCATTGTAGGGTTCGTCCGAAACACCTTTACCTTTTGACAGAAAATCGTTCAGAAATGGTGTTGGAAAAATACGGTCGCGCGAAATGGCCTGCAGTGTACGCGGTGCAACCATAATGGATCCCAAAGCGGAAGAGATGGTGGCGGCGGCCAGCCCGATAGGAATCAGCCAGGCACCCTGCCAGGCTATTTCCGACATAATCAGCCGGGAAGTGTCAGCCAGTTCCAACGGCGAGGCAGAAATATGCAGTTTGTAGGCGATAAAAAGATAGATGATCATCCCTGATATCGTAGCAGACAGGGTCCCTAAAGGCAAGGACTTGGATGGGTCCTTGAGATCACCTGATAATCCAACCCCCGCTGTCATACCGGTAAACGCAGGGAAAATTATGGCAAATACCGTGAAGAAGTCTACCGATTTGATACCTGAGTTGGGAAAATCCAGAATGGTGGTGACCGGTCCGTAAGGGGTAGTTTGTTCCAGCGCACTGCCAACAAAAAATGCGACCAATGCAATGCCGAGCGTAGCAACAACAACGTATAAGGTCTTGACGCCCAATGATGCCCCTTTGGTCAGCATGATATAAGTGAGCCCCAATAATGCCGGAATGCCAATGGTCTGTTTTTGAGCCATTAACCACGATACCCAGCCCGGCAGATTGAATCCATTCAACCAATTAAACAAGGGCGTAAATGCCTCAGTGAACGCGATGATGTAAAAGGCAACACTTATGGCTTGGGACAGATACAGGGTGATACCAATGGTCGAGCCGATGACAAGACCAAAGGAGCGGGATATGATGTAATATTCTCCGCCTCCTTCTACCTTCTGATTGGTCGCAATCTCGGCAATGGCCATCGCAGTCGGTATGGTTACCATATGACCGATCAATATAATCAAGATGGTGCCCAGCAAACCCTGCTGGCCGACTGCAAAACCAAATCGTAAGAACATGATTGCTCCCAGTATGGTTGAAATTGCAGTAAAAAATACCGGCATCGTGCTGAATTTCTTCGGCGATGCACCTGATGACGACAATGATTGAGAGGAATCCAAGCTTAAAGGGTTGGTGAATTCCGATTAAGGTAATAAACTTTCAGGTATTCCATCACCGATTAGCATGGACCGCTTGGATAAACCTTTTTGTACCAGGCATTCATTTCAGGCAGCGTAAAGTGGGTTAGAAACAGGCGCAAATAGCGTTTCCAACCGCCACCTATTTGTGCGAATTGGAATAATCTTTTCTATTTTCGTGGCCAAACCATCCTTTTTGCAACAGATACTGGATCAAGTTCTATTTCGGGCAGGAACCAACTCGGTTACTGTACAAAATGTGTTAATAGCCCTGGCAATCATCTCTTTTGCCCGGTTGATCAGTTACTTGCTGTCGAAAAGTCTTAAAAGTAGGTTTCAGCGCCGGGGCGTGGATATCGGACGGCAGTTCGCCATAATCACCACCTTTAAATACATCCTGTATACCATCACCGTGCTGTGGTCCATCCAGGCACTTGGCTTCACCCTCTCTTATGTTTGGGGAGGCGCTGCCGCATTATTAGTAGGCTTGGGATTGGGGTTACAACAAACCTTTATGGATTGGATCTCGGGTATTGTCTTGCTTATCGAGGGAACTGTTGCAGTTGGAGACATTGTGGTTGTTGACGGAACCGTTGCCCGCGTGCGGTACATCGGGATCCGTACCAGTAAAGTTGAAACCCGGGACTCAGTGGTTATCATTATTCCTAATTCAAAATTGGTCATCAACAATGTAGTTAACTTCAGCAATAACAATGAGCCTTCCCGATTTCAGATTCATGTAGGAGTCTCCTATCAATCGGATGTGCAATTGGTCACCAGGATCCTGATTCAAGCTGCTGAAGAGCAAAAAGAAGTTCTTGATTTACCGCCGCCTTCTGTCCATTTTACGGATTTTGGCAATTCTGCCCTCGAATTCACCCTGCACATTTATTGCCGTGAGTTTTTCCGCATCGAACGGATAAAAAGTGAAGTTAGGTACCGGATTATTGATATGTTTCGTCAGCAGGGCATTGAAATTCCATTCCCACAAAGAGATCTTTGGATCCGCAATCCCCAGGCCATTGTTAAAGCTGGCAGATCCATGCGCAACCAGCCGGAAAATGACTAAAACGGTAGGTATTGGCGGGGTGAGCCGGGCAGGCAAAACCACACTTGCCGTTCAATTAGCAAATCAACTGCAAAACACACTTTTACTTGCCCTGGATGATTTCGTTTTACCCAGCGTCCAACTTCCCCGGATCAATCAGACGGAAGATTGGGAACATCCTCTTTCTGTCGATTGGAACAATTTATTTTCGACCATAAGCGAAGGCGAAAATAACTACGACTACATCCTCATTGAGGGGATCTTAACTTTTGCCCACCCTACCCTGAATCGCATTTTGTCCGGAGGGATCTATCTCCATTTATCCAAAGCGTCCTATTGGTTCCTGCGACTTCAGGAAACCCGCTGGGGAAAGGAACCTAAATGGTATCTGGACTACGTTTGGGAGGCGCATCAGGTTTATGGAAAGCCCAGTCCTGGTATTTCAAAATGGCTTGAACTACCCGAATTTCATTCGGCTCCGCCCTTCGATCCGGCATTGGATTTTATCGGAACGATCTGAATTATAGGGGCTGATTCGGTGTCATTCTGTCAATCCGTTCAATGCGTTACGGAATGTCGCAATTGCCCGATCCCGAGCTGCTTTGTGGTCAACAATTGGTACCGGATAATCCGGAGATTGCCAGCCCGGGACCCATTGGTCCAGGTAACTGTTGTGCGGATCAAACTTTTGAGTTTGTAACGCCGGATTAAAAATGCGGAAGTACGGTGCTGCATCCACACCTGATCCCGCTGCCCACTGCCAACCGCCATTGTTTGAAGCCAGTTCGTAGTCGAGTAACTTCTGCGCAAAATAAGCTTCACCCCACCGCCAATCAATCAATAAATGTTTGGTCAAAAAAGAAGCTGTGATCATCCGGACTCGATTATGCATAAATCCGGTCTCATTTAACTCATGCATACCCGCATCTACGATCGGATATCCGGTCCGGCCTTGACACCAGGCATCGAACTCGTCTTCCCGGTTAAGCCAGGGTATGTGGTCATACTGGGGTCTGAAGGAATTGTTGACTACATGAGGAAAATGATACAGGATCATCATGTAAAACTCCCTCCAGATCAGCTCATTCAGATAGGTAGCGCTCCAGGCAAATGCTTTGCCGACCAGATAGCGGATGCTGATGGTCCCGAAGCGTAGATGTACACTGAGGCGTGAAGTCCCGTGAATACCCGGAAAATTGCGCGTATCCTGATAGTCGCGGATAAGCTCTTCTTCCACTTTTTTTGCGGGAAACTCCTGATGTACAGGCTTAAAGCCAAGTGCTGCCAGCGGCATAACCGTTTGCCTTTGCATTTGAACGAGTTTATCCGCTGAAAAAATAACCGGGTACGGATCAATCATCTCTTGCCGGAACAGCTCTTTCCACTTTCTGCTGTAGGGAGTAAACACGGTGTAGGGCTCTCCATCCGCCTTCATCACATCACGCCGGTCCATGATAACCTGATCTTTATAGCCTTTAAACAGGATTCCATGGTCCGATAAAAGGGCATGGATACTTTTGTCTCTTTGAATGGCATAGGGTTCGTAATCCCGGTTGGCTATCACTAACTCAATCAAATAGGTCTTGACCAGTTCCCTGAATACTTCTTCCGGAGTACCGAAATAAGTTTTCAATCCAGAGCCATACGCAGCTAATTCATGATTCAATTGCTCCAACGTATCAAAGATAAATTGCAGTCTGGCATCTGCTTTCACTTCCAATTCATCCAGGATGTTGCGGTCAAATATAAAGATGGGTAAGACCGGATTTCCCGACTGCAACGCCTGTGACAATCCATGATTATCCACCAATCTCAAATCCCGCCTGAACCAAAACAGGGTAATCCGTTGCATTTTTGTTTAATTTTTTTTGATTTTTGTTAAACAAAACTAACCAAATTTTGATCTATATGGTATGAAATTTCGCGACGGAAACAAGACGGTGGTCATTGGTGCAGGATTGGCTGGTATGGCGTGTGCCGCATTGCTGGCTAAATCCGGACATTCTGTACAGTTGATTGAGAAACATGATACGGTTGGAGGAAGAAACCGGAAGTGGACTCACCAGGGTTTCCAGTTTGACATGGGACCTTCCTGGTATTGGATGCCAGATGTATTTGAACGCTTTTACCAGCTATTCGGGCATACCCATCAGGATTTTTACGAATTAAAGCGACTTGATCCTTCCTACCAGGTTTTCTGGAGTGACCGCGAGCCCATCACCCTCCCTGCTGATTTTGACAGCTTAAAGACATTGTTTGATGGATTTGAGGCAGGCAGCGGAGACCGATTGGCAGCCTTCCTAAAAGAAGCAAAAATTAAATACGATACGGCGATGTCTGAGTTCATTTACAGGCCATCGCTCCACGCCACGGAATATGCTGACCTCCAATTGATCCAGAAAAGCATGCGCCTGGATCTTTTCCAGTCCATTGCAAAGCACATCCGTAAATACGTTCAGGATCCTCATCTGGTACAGTTGCTGGAGTTTCCAGTGCTGTTTCTTGGAGCAAAACCACAAGAAACACCTGCATTGTACAGCATGATGAATTATGCGGACATGATGCTGGGGACCTGGTATCCAATGGGAGGAATGACGAAAATTTCGGAAGCATTCCATCAAATCCTGGCGGAGAATAAAGTTGAATTAATTACTGATACAGAGGTCGATTCATTCATCCTGGGATCCGACAGAAATGTGAAAGCCGTATCCACATCCAGTGGTCTATTGGAGACCAATCTGGTGATATCAGGGGCTGACTACCATCATACGGAAATGAACCTCTTACCGAATTCCAGCCGGTCTTACTCTAAAGCCTATTGGGATAAAAAAGTGATGGCCCCTTCTTCTTTGTTGTTCTATGTAGGCGTTGATAAAAAGATCCCCGGTCTTGAGCACCATAATTTATTTTTCGACGCACCTTTCTCCGCGCACGCCAAGTCCATTTACGACGACCACATATGGCCGGAAGATCCCCTCTTTTATGTGTGTGCGCCTTCCAAGACCGATCCGGTGGTTGCCCCGGAAGGCAAAGAAAATCTGTTCATCCTGATACCACTCTCTACCCGGTTAAAGGATG
>ERZ795053.4496-NODE-4496-length-15073-cov-5.885271_pt1 | contig 15073 bp, 9 predicted proteins | sample MGYA00375137_ERZ795053 | MGnify/ENA primary metagenome ERZ795053 (study PRJEB30182, sample SAMN05720284) | activated sludge metagenome | isolation source: Anaerobic digester | place: Hong Kong | collected 2014-12-17 ... | reverse complement strand
CGGTTGATCTGCGACCGCGAGACCGAAATCGAAATCTTCACGCCGGAAGAATACTGGACCGTCGCGGCCTCTGTGACGTCCGACGGCAGCGCGCCCTTCGAAGCGCGCCTCGTCACGCACGAAGGCGAGAAGCTGAAGAAATTCACGCTCAACAACGAAACGTCGGCGCTAGCGGCTAAGCGCGCGGTTGAGACGTCGAAATTCGCAATTGAATCCGTTGAAGCGAAACCTTCGCGCCGCAACCCGCCGCCGCCCTTCACGACCTCGACTCTGCAACAGGAAGCGTCGCGCAAACTCGGCTTCAATGCCGCGAACACGATGCGCGTCGCGCAGCGCCTTTACGAAGGCATCGACATTGGCGGCGAGACCACCGGTCTCATCACTTATATGCGTACCGACGGCGTCGACATGGCCGGCGAAGCGATTGCGGATGCGCGTCGCGTCATCAGTGGCGAGTTTGGCGACAATTACGTTCCGGACTCTCCGCGCGTCTACAAGACGAAGGCGAAGAACGCACAGGAAGCGCACGAATGTATTCGCCCGACCTCCTTCTCGCGCCACCCCTCGAAGGTTCACGGCCTCGATCAGGATCAGCGCCGCCTCTACGAATTGATCTGGAAGCGCGCGATGGCGAGCCAGATGGAAGCCGCGCGCCTTGAGAACACGACGATCGAAATCGTCTCGTCAGACAAGAAGACAGGCCTGCGCGCGACGGGCTCCGTCGTGCTCTTCGACGGTTTCCTCAGGCTTTACGAAGAAGGCCGCGACGACGCGGAGGGCGAAGAAGGCGCAAGCATTCTGCCCAAAGTCCGTCAGGGCGCGGGCGCCGATGCGCGCGATGTGAAAGCTGACCAGCATTTCACGCAGCCCCCGCCGCGCTATTCGGAAGCAAGCCTCGTCAAACGCCTCGAAGAACTCGGCATTGGCCGCCCCTCGACTTACGCCTCGACGCTCTCGACTTTGCGCGACCGCGGCTATGTCACGATGGACAAGAACCGCTTCGTGCCGGATTCGAAAGGCCGCATCGTTACGGCGTTTCTGGAGAATTTCTTCCGCCGCTACGTCGAATATGATTTCACGGCGAACCTCGAAGAACAGCTCGACGAAATCTCGAATGGCGACGTCAACTGGAAGGAATTCCTGCGCGACTTCTGGAAGGACTTCTCGGCGAGCGTCGAAGATATCGGCGAGCTGCGCATCACAGATGTTCTCGAAGCGCTCAATGTCGCCCTCGCCCCGCTCATCTTCCCGAAAAAAGCAGACGGCTCGGACCCGCGCGCTTGTCCTGCCTGCGCCGATGGGCGTCTGTCGCTGAAGACGGGCAAATATGGCGCCTTCATCGGCTGCTCGAACTATCCGAATTGCAACTTCACGCGACAACTTTCCGCGGCCGAAGGCGATGCAGCGGCGGAAGGCGACCGCGTTCTCGGCATCGACCCGAATTCGGAGCTTGAAGTCACTCTGAAAATCGGTCGCTTCGGCCCCTACATTCAGCTCGGCGAGCAGGAGAAGGATTCAAAGGAAAAGCCGAAACGCGCCGGGATTCCCAAAGGCTGGAAGATCGAAGACCTCGATCTCGAGCGCGCGCTGATGCTTCTGTCGCTGCCGCGCGAAGTCGGTCCGCATCCGGAAGATGGCGAGATGATCGAAGCCGGCCTCGGCCGCTTCGGTCCCTTCGTGAAGCACGGCAAGACTTACGCGAACCTGCCGTCGATCGATGACGTATTCGAGATTGGCCTCAATCGCGCAGTCACGCTCATCGCAGAAAAGCGCGCCAACCCGCGCGGCCAGCGTGGAGCCGGCGCAAAGCCGCTGAAGGAGCTTGGCGCACACCCCGTAACTGGCGAGCCGGTGAACGTGATGGACGGCCGCTACGGCCCCTACATCAAACACCAGAAAACCAACGCGACGCTTCCGAAGGATCTATCTCCCGACGCGGTGACACTCGAAGACGCGTTGCCGCTCCTCGCCGCGCGCGAGAAAAAGCCGCCAACCGCCAAGAAAAAGGCGACCAAGAAGAAAGCGGCCGCGCCGAAGAAAGAAGCCGCAAAACCTGCGGCGAAAAAGGCGGCGACGAAGAAAGCGCCTGCAAAGAAAGCCGCCAAGAAGGCGACAAAAAAAGCCGCGAAGAAGACCGCCGCCGAATAGCGGGGATTTTTCCTGCAAAGTTAACGACGCCGCGCGAATTCCCGCGCTATGATGCGCCCAGTCTGTTGCGTCTGGGGTTCGGATGGCGTCCGCGCGCTTTCTCGTAATCGGTTTTATCGCCGTCGGTTTGACGGCGTGCGCGAGCACGCCCAAGGGAGGCGCGCTTTCCATCGGGGGCGCTCCAACGCTCTGCGCAGGCAAGGTTTCAAATGCGCCGAAGACGGATTCCCATGGCCGCGTCGCTGGCTTTTCTCCCCTCGCCGATGTGCGAGGCGTGACGCTCGCGCGTGCGCCGGTTGACGCGTGCATTTCGTCAGGATTCGGACCGCGCAATGGCGGCGCTGGCAGCTTCCATGACGGTGTCGATCTTTATACCGGCAGCCCTTCGCCTGTCGCGGCGGCTGGAGACGGCGTCGTTCAATCCGCTGGCAAGCTCAGCGGTTACGGCTCCACCATCCTCATCCGTCACAAGAACGGCGTCGAAACGCGCTATGCGCATCTTTCGAGCTTCGCCTCGGGCGTGCGTAAAGGCGCGCGCGTGCGCCGGGGCGAGATCATCGGCCGCACCGGGCGGACGGGAAACGCGACCGCCGTTCACCTACATTACGAGGTCCTCGTTGACGGACGGGCGGTGAATCCGCTTACCGTTGGACGGTAATGTTGGGCGGGCGGCCCTGATCGCGCGGCTCGCAAGGAAAGGCAGCGCGTGGCCAAGCACGGAAAACCCGGCGAACTGCCTTCCAAGGCTGAGCTTCTCGAATATCTGAAGACCGTCGGCGGAAAAGTCTCGCGGCGCGAGATCGCTCGCGCTTTCGGTTTGAAAGACGAAGCGCGGGCCGAGCTGCGCGGTCTCCTTAAAGAACTCGAAAGCGACGGCGCCGTCGGCCGCGAAGGGCGGCGCATTGCGCATCTCGACATGCTGCCGCCGGTCGCCCCGATCGACGTCATGTCGATCGACGATGATGGCGATCTCATTTGCATGCCAGTCAGCTGGGAAAGCGACGCTGAGCCGCCAATGATTCGCCTGCCCGCGCGCAAGGCCGCGCGGATGAAGCCGGCGCCGGGCGTCGGCGACCGTCTGCTCGCGCGCCTGAAACACGCCGGCGACGAAGGCTATGAAGCTGAAATCATCAAAGCGATCGGCAAAAGCGCGCACCGCTTCCTCGCCGTCTTCCGCAAAACCGATCGCGGCGGCGTCGCCCAGCCTGTCGAACGCCGCGTACGGAACAATTTCATCATTGGACGCGGCGATGAAGGCAAGGCGAAAGAAGGCGACCTCGTCTGGGTCGAAACGAAACACGCCAAAGGCTATGGGCCGCAACGCGCGCGCGTGCGCGAAGTCGCAGGCCATATCGACTCTCGCGGCGCCTATTCCCTGATCGCGCTCGCCAATCACGGCGTACCGATGGATTTCTCGCCGGGCGCAATGGAAGAAGCAGAAGCTGCAAAATCCCCGCCGCTGGGGACTCGCACGGACCTGCGCGACATCCCGCTACTGACGATCGACCCTGAAGACGCGAAAGACCATGACGACGCCGTCTGGGCGACGCCTGACGACGATCCCGCCAATAAAGGCGGCTTCCGCGTTATCGTGGCGATCGCCGATGTGAGCTATTTCGTGAAATCAGGCGGCGCGCTGGACCGCTCGGCGCTCGCGCGCGGTAATTCCGTTTATCTGACCGACCGTGTCGTGCCGATGCTTCCGGAGCGGCTTTCAAACGATCTTTGCTCCCTGAAAGAAAACGTCGACAGGCCCTGCCTCGCCGTCGAAATGAAACTCACCAAGGACGGCCGCAAGCTCAGCCATTTCTTCATGCGCGCAATGATGCGCTCGGCCGCAAAGCTCAGCTATGGCGATGCGCAGAAGATCATCGACGGCGGAAAAGGCGCGCACGACCACATCACAGAGACGGTTCACAATCTCCACAAGGCCTTCAAGGCCCGCTGGCATGAGCGCAGCAAGCGCGCGCCGCTCGATCTCGACATGATCGAACGCAAAGTGATCCTCGATGAGAAAGGCGATATCGCGCGCGTTGAAAAGCGCGAGCGGTTCGACGCGCACCGCCTCATTGAAGAATTCATGATCCTCGCGAATATTGCAGCCGCGGAGATGCTTGAGCAGCGAAAAGTCGCCCGAATCTATCGCGTGCACGATGCGCCGGATCCGGAGAAGCTGGAAGCTGTCCGCTATTATCTCGAAAGCCTCGGCTATTCGCTCGCGCCGAGCGGAGCCGTGCGCCCCGCCAACTTCAATCAGATCCTCAAGCTCGCCGAGGAGCGCGACGAGAAGGATATGATCTCGGAAGTCGTGCTGCGCTCGCAGAGGCAGGCCATTTATTCAACGGAGAATCTGGGCCATTTCGGGCTGAACATTCCGCGCTACGCGCACTTTACATCGCCCATTCGACGTTATGCGGACCTTACAGTGCACCGCGCCTTGGTGACAGCCTGCAAGCTCGGCTCCGGCGGACAGACGGACGATGAAGCCGCGCACCTTACGAAGATCGCGGAAGAAATCTCCAACCTCGAACGGCGCGCCATGGCGGCCGAACGCGAAGCGACCGACCGTTATCTCGCCGACTATCTCTCAACGCGCATTGGCGCTGAGTTCGATGCACGCATTCGCGGCGTCACGCGCTTCGGCCTGTTCGTTATGCTTGATGAAACGGGCGCAGACGGTTTCGTCCCGATCCGCTCGCTCGGTTTCGAGCGCTTCACCTTTGAAGAAGAACTTCATTCGCTCGTCGGCGACACGAGCGGCGGCTTCTACCGTCTTGGCCAGCCGGTGCGCGTGCGCCTTGAAGAAGCGGTTCCGCTCACAGGGGGCTTGCGCTTCGAGATGATCTCCGAGCCGCTTACGGAGGGCCTTCCGATGAAGCGGCGCTCGCGCAAGACGACGCGCAGGGATCGCGCGCCGAAGTCTTCTCGCAAGGGCAAGATCAAGGAAAAGAACAAGACCCGGCGAAAGGCGCCGCGCAAACGCGTCTAGAGCGCATTCCGAAAAGTGGAAACCGGTTTTCGGACAAAATGCGCGACAAAGCAAAACCTAGAGCGCATTCCCCGACTCGTATTTTCGGGAAGGTGCTCTAGCCTTCAAGCGCCTTTTCGACATGCGGCATGAGCGCGTTTTGATCCATCGTCGCATAATCGCTTGCGAGCTCCTTCGCGACGACGCCTGAGAGCGCTGCTGGCGCGACGTCGCGCCAATAGCCTAGCGCGCGCGGCCCCGCTGCGACGATGAGTTTTTCAAACGCCTTCTGCGACCGCAATTCTTCAAGGCGCGCCGCCACTTTCTGCACGAATTCGCGCTCTATCAGTTTTTCGTGGTCGCTGCGCGGCTCGGCGGCGCTGCGGCGCTGATCAGCGCTCGAAAACGCGCGGCCGGGTTGATCGGAGAATTCTGGCTTTTTTTCACCCGCCATCGGAAAGCCGGCAAGCGGCGTCAGACGCCGGTCCGCCCGCTCAACAAGAAACGCCTGCGCCGCGGCGCCATCAAACGTTGCGAATGCGAATTTGTGCTTTGTCGGCATTGAATCTCTCCCACACGAGAGTTGCGGTAGCCGACAAGGTAGTCACATGAAGGCGCGGCTTCAAGAAGGACTAAGGGCGCCAACGTCGCAGTACGCCGCCCGTCATGGCGTGCGGGGCGTGCGTCGTCTTGGGGAAACTGATCGGCAAGCGCTTGAGGCTTCGTACGGCGAGATAGGCGAAGCACTCCGCTTCTATGTCGTCGCCGCGCCATCCTGCTTCTTCCGCTGCGACAACGGGCGCATCGAGCGCCTTGGCGAGCGCTTCCATAATTGCAGGGTTACGCCGCCCGCCGCCACATACGACCCAAAGCGCAGGCGGCGCCGGAAGAAACTTCTCGCTCGCTCGAACGCAGGCCGCTGTGAATGCGGTCAACGTCGCTGCGCCGTCCGAAAGCGGCAGCTTGAGCACCGCTTCAAGCTTGAAGTCATACCGGTCAAGGGATTTCGGCGGCGTGCGCCGCAAGAACGGATTGAGAAGCATCGTACGCAGAATGTCGGTATGTACTTTGCCGCTGCGCGCAAGCGCGCCGTCCTCGTCCATGTGAAGACCGGTCTTGATCTGCATCCATTCATCGATGAGGCCGTTGCCGGGTCCGCAGTCGAAAGCGATGAGGTCGGTCGGTTGGCCGCCTATGCTGACATAGGTGATATTCGCCACGCCGCCGAGATTGAGCACGGCGACCGGCCCGCCGAGCCCGCGCGTATAGTCTGACGCGTTGACGAGCGCCCAGTGATAGATCGGCGCAAGCGGCGCGCCTTCCCCGCCTGCGGCGACGTCAGCGGAGCGGAAGTCGAAGACGACGTCGATCTTGGTCTGGGCGGCGAGCTGCGCGCCGTCACCGATCTGCCAGGTCCGCCCCTGCACGCCGGACGAGCGCGCCGGACGGTGAAGGATCGTCTGCCCGTGAAAGCCGATCACATCGATCGAGCTGCGTTGAAGATTTTCCCGCTGGATGAGTCCTTCGACGGCGGCGACATGCGCGTCTGTGACGTCGACGGCGGCCTGCCCCACTTCCGTCGCGCCTTCGCGCCCTTCAAGGGCTGCCCTGATCGCGCGCTGGATGCTCGCCTTGACCCCCGGCGTGTAAGGAAAATGCAGCGCCGGCCCCGCCTCGACAACCCGCTCTCCGTCTGTCCGAAGAACCGCCGCGTCAACGCCATCGAGCGAAGTGCCGCTCATCAGGCCAATCGCTGTGAGAATGTCGCTCATGCGGCCTTATCCCTCTATTCGCCTTGGTTGGAAATCGGGCGCGAAGATGCTACTGCCCGTCCGGCCTTTTCCCAGCCCAATCCGGCTTTTTCTCGCCGCGGCGGATAGTTTATGACCACGACCGTTAAGACACAGTTCACTTCTGACTTCCTCAACGTGCTGAACGAGCGCGGGTTCATTGCTCAGGCGACGAACCTCGAAGAACTCGACCGGCGCGCCGCAAGCGAGACCCTCACCGGCTATATCGGATTCGACGCCACGGCGAAGTCGCTCCATGCCGGCGGGCTCCTGCAAATCATGATGCTTTACTGGATGCAGCAGACCGGGCACCGCCCGATCGCGCTCATGGGCGGAGGCACGACAAAGGTCGGCGACCCGACCGGCAAGGATCAGCAACGCCTCCTCCTCACTGACGCGCAGATCCAGGACAACATGAACTCAATCAAGGGCGTCTTCGAGACGTTCCTGAAGTTCGGCGACGGCCCGACCGATGCGCTGATGGTCAACAATGACGACTGGCTCTCAAAGCTCGGCTATGTCGAGTTCTTGCGCGACTATGGCGTGCATTTCACGATCAACCGCATGCTGACTTTCGATAGCGTCAAGCTCCGCCTCGAACGCGAGAGCCCCATGACGTTCCTCGAATTCAACTACATGCTCATGCAGGCCTATGACTTCCACGAGCTCTACAAACGCTATGGCTGCATGCTGCAGCTTGGCGGAACGGACCAGTGGGGCAATATCGTCAACGGCGTCGAGCTTTGCCGGCGCAAGGATGGCGTTGAAGTCTTCGGATTGACGACGCCGCTTCTGACGACCGCCTCCGGCAAGAAGATGGGCAAGACGGAAACCGGCGCCGTCTGGCTCAACGCCGACATGTTCAGCCCTTACGACTACTGGCAATATTGGCGCAATTCCGAAGACGCCGATATCGGCATGCTGCTCGCGCGTTACACGCTCCTGCCGATGGACGAAGTACGCCGGCTTGCAGCGCTTGGCGGGGCTGAAATCAACGAGGCGAAGAAGATTCTCGCCAATGAAGCGACGGCGCTTCTTCATGGCCGCGCCGCCGCGGATGAAGCGGCGGAAACGGCTCGCAAGACGTTCGAAGAGGGCGCCGCGGGCGAAGGCCTGCCGACAGCCCTTGTCTCCCAGGCAGCGCTCAATGCGGGCCTTCCCCTGCTCGATCCGTTCCGCGAGACCGGCCTCATTGCGTCGAATAGCGAAGGCCGGCGACACATCAAAGCGGGCGCGCTGAAAGTGAACGACCTTGTGCTATCGGAAGAGCGCCCGCTGACTTCGGCTGATATAGTCGATGGCGCGATCAAGCTATCGATCGGCAAGAAGAAGCACGCGCTTGTAAAGCTCGGCTAGCGAGCGTGTTTCACTCTGTTGGCGGCGTGCTCTCTTGCGTTGCAGGCGCGGGTTCGACGGGCGTGACGTCCTCATGGTCTTCGAACATCCGGCGCAGGAAACCTGGCGCAAGCGCGGAGAGCGGATTGACTGTCACCGTCGGCGCGTCTGACGGGCCGGAGACCGAATAGGACAAGGCCACAACGCCCTCTCCTTCGCGATTGACAAGAATCTCCCCGATGAGCGGCGCTTTGCCGAGGAGAGAATTGACCTGATAAGCAGGCGCAACAGCGCCTGTGAGCGAGACCTCGCCTCCTTCGCCGGCGGCGATCCGCCCCTGACCGGTGATGCCGACCGAGGGGCCGGTCGCCCTCGCATCCTCGATCGCAATAACTCCATTCGAGAAGTCGAACTTCGCTGAGCCTTCGCTAAGCGCAATGCCATCGCCGTTCAGAAGGTCGGATAGTCCATTGAAGGAGCCTGCCGAAAATATCCGTGCAAGCAACGGCGCTTTGACGACACGAACGCCGCGCGCTTCCAGCTTTCCCTTGAGCCCCTGTTCGCCATTCTTCTTGTCGCTGACGAGAACTTCCATGACGCCTTCGCCGCCCTTGATGGAGCGGATATCGAAGACGGAGGAAAGCAACGCGCCGATATCGTCCGTACGCGCCTCTACGACCTGGCGCGGTCCTTGTTCCGAACCGGTCTCCTTCAGCACGACAGAGAGCGGCTTGCCGTCCGCCGTTCGCGCTGAGAAGTCCAGCGCTTCCATCCGCTCGGCGCCGCGCCGAAGATCCAGACTCGCATCCGAATAAACGCTATCGCCGCGAGCATGGAGTTTGTTGACGCGTCCGCGAAGCACCGCTCCGACGCCCCAGCCGAATTCACCGCGCTCGTCACTGCGAGGCCCCGATTCCACCGCCGACATAATGAAGCGGGAAAGATCGATCGATTCACCTGTCAGAGTGAGTTCGAGAATGCCGGAGTCGGCGCGGCTCGCCTCAACAGCGAAGTTGGAGTCCTCTCCAAGTTGCACGCGCGGAAGGTTGACGTTTTCGATATATCCGTGCGCGCCAAACCGCGCCGTTCCGAAAATGGCGATTGGAGAGAATTTCTTCAGCGCTGCGCCCGATGGCTGGCTTGCCTCTGTTTCAGAAACAGGCGTCTCTGCACCGAAATCGTTTGTCAGCGCAAAGTCCCGGACTTCGATTGCGCCTTTCCTGAAGGCGAGATCAATCGCGAGCTTCGCCGGCTCGCCTACCAGTTTCGCGAAGTTGAGCGCGTCGACAGAAAGTGAGGCCCGTTGCAAGTCGGCTGTCGCGCGCAGCGTATCGATGGCGCCGAGACTGCCGATCGCTTCCGCCGAATAGGAAACGGTCCCGCGAACAAGGCCGCGCTGCGACATGCCGAGCACATCGCCCGCAAGAGTGTCCATCTCGCCGCTGACCCTGAATTTAGACGACCCCTTCTTGCGATTGAACGCCTGGTCCCACTCGATTTTGATTGGCGATCCCGCGAGCTCGCCGTTCGCACTGACAGTCATTGACTGGGACTTGAGCTCAAGCGTCCCCGCCGCGCGATCAATGTCCGCACCATTGAAGATTTCTGTCACGGTGAGATCGTCGAACGTCGCACGGCCCGCAAAAGCGTAATCCTCGCGGGCCACTTCCCGAAGGTTCGGCCGCATGATCTCCATGCGCACGCTCACATCTCCGATGAAACGGGAAGAGTCGAAACCGGTGTCTTTCAGCACAGCCAACGGTTCTTCATTCAAGATGTTCAGAATGTCAGATGCTTTCCCGTTAGCGCCGAAACGATAGAAGACCGGCTCTCCGGCAGGAGAAAGCGCCGTGAAGTCAATCTCGCCCTTGCCTAAGGCGACGGGGCCGACCTTGCCCTGGATGGAAGAGATGAGGAAACGATTGCCGGTCAGACGCGCCGTACCGGAGGCATGCGTCAGCGGGGTCATGCCTTCACCGTAGATAACAGTCGCGTCGAGCACGTCGAACGAAAGCTCCATCGCTTCGTCCGGCATTGGCTCCCCCGGCTTGAGCGAGCCCGCAGGCATGTCAAGCTTGAAGACAACATTCTCGGCGCGCCCTTCCGGCAGTCGCTCTGTGATGAAATCGCGCGCGCCAAGGCCGAGCGCCGTCGGCCAACCGGCCAGTACCTGTTCGCGATGGAGCACGCCTTCAACGCCTAGCTGAACTTTAACCGACGGCGATGCGGGCTGCGCTTCCTCGCTCTTTGGTCCAGGCGCAAATTCAAATCCGCCAGCGATGGTTACGCCGAGCAAGTCCGCGGAAACGCTATCCGCCGCGAAACGGCGCGTTTGGAAATCATAGGAGCCGGCGAGTTGCAGCGAATTGACGTCCAATGGCTGCGGCAGGAAGCCCTCCGTATCGAGCGTAATTTCTTCGCCCTGAAGCCCGAAACGCATCGCGCTTGGCTTCTTTGTTTTCTTCGAGATCTCGATATCGACATCGCCGGCAAGCACGCCGTGCGACCCGTCGGCTGAAAATTCAATGCGCGCGATCTTGAACAAATTCTGCGCCGGATCGAACGCTGCATGGAAGTCTGCATAATCGAGCGGAACACGCTTCTCGCCGACGGTGAGTTCGCCTGCGCCAATCCGGGCGTCGATCTGTGAAGAGACGATCTTGGCGGATTGCGAAATAGCGAACGTCGCCCGGCCTGTCACCGGCGCTGATAGAAGCGCGAAACTGCGTCCTCTGGCTATTTCCAGCAGATCGCCAATCGGCGCGCCGACGACATCGATCGTGGTGTTGAACGTGTCGGCATCGTCTGCATAGTCGACAAGGACCTTGAGGCTCGCCGGCTCGCCGTCAATGTCGAAGAAACCTTCCGCTCGTCCGACTAACCCGCCCGCAGACTTGTCGATTCTCGCCGACGCCTTGTTCGCGACCCAGGAGCGCCCGGACGCCGGGTCCTTGTAAGCGATCCGCGCATTGCGGATTTCCGCGCTCGAAAAGGCGGTGCGAAGAAACTTGCTTCGCATGAAGGCTCGCAGCGGCGCCTTTTCTTTCGCAGCGCTCTCTCGCCGTTCCGGCAGCATTCCGCGTTCCAGTTCGAATACGCCGTCTTCTGCGAAAACGCGCCGAGGGCCCAGCGCGCCGACAAAGAGGTCAGAGGCGAAGAACTGAAAATCCAGCGCCGAGAGTTCCGAGATAGCAGCGCCCTTGTCGTTCGAAATGATGAGCTTGCGAAGCGTCAGGTCATATTCGCCTGCGCTTGCGCCCCGGGCGATCGCCATGGACCTGATGTCTACGGAATAGCCGCGCGGCAAGGCGCGGGAAGCCGCAAACTCGGCGCTTTGTTCAAAGAAGGTGAGCGGTAAAGGTCCGGACTGAAGACGCCAGTAGAGAAGTCCCGCACTAGCCGCGGCCACGGCGATGAGAACGCCCACGACTTCAAATGCGATCAGGCCGATCCTGGCGGCGCGGCTACGCGTCCTGTGCATTCGAACCGCCCGTCAACGCTTGCCGCACAACTATGCTTCTACTTTCCGGCCCCGCCCGCCAATCGGAAAGGCCTACTTTCTACCTCGTCAGGAGGCAAGCGCCGCGCCAATTCGTTCCCCGCCATCCAGCGAAGATTGGGTTTCGCAGGCAATCGCTCTAGTTTCTCGCCCCTCAGCCCCTTCCCAAGTTCCAGCTGGAGATTCCGACGTGACGAAAACGCTCAAGGAAGGCGACAAAGCCCCCGCCTTCTCGCTTCCCACGGATGGCGGCGGCAAAATCGCCCTCAAAGACTGCGCCGGCAAAACCCTTGTTCTCTACTTCTATCCGAAAGATGACACTTCCGGCTGCACCCGGGAAGCTGTCGACTTTTCGGCTCTCCTCAAGAAGTTCGAAAAGGCCGGAGCCGTTGTGCTCGGCGTCTCCAAAGACACTGTTCAGAAACACGACAAATTTAAGGAAAAACATAGCCTTAAGGTCACATTAGGCTCGGATGAGAGCGGCAAGACCGTCGAGGCTTACGGCTCGTGGGTGGAGAAAACGCTTTACGGGCGAAAATATATGGGCATCGACCGCTCTACATTTCTGATCGACGGCAAGGGCGTGATCAGGAAGATCTGGCGGAAGGTGAAAACGGCAGGCCACGCAGAAGAAGTCCTCGCCGCCGTTCAGGCGCTCTGAGAAGGCTGCCGAGCACCAATGGATTTCGCCGAAGCAGCCCTTCGCGCCCTAACCGCTGCCGACCCGCAGGAGAAAGTCGCAGCGGCGGGGGAAGCCGCCCGGCTCGCGGCGGGCGGAGAGCTATCCGCCCCTGAAGGTTGGCCTTCTCCGCCGGATCGGCCGGCGCGGCCCGCCGCCCCGAAGCTCGTCTCGCCCGGTGATGTGCCGCGGCGCCGGCTTGGAACGCCTCAGGGAAAGATCGCCCTTCTCCACGCCCTCGCCCATATCGAGTTCAACGCCATCGACCTTGCTTTCGACATGGCTACTCGTTTCGCCGTCAAGATGAAGACCGAGGGGCTCGACTGGGCGGCTTTTGTCCAGGATTGGGCCGCGATCGGCGGAGAAGAAGCGCGCCATTTCGAAGCGGTTGATCAAAGGCTGAACGACCTCGGCTCAAGCTATGGAGACCTCCCCGCCCATGACGGCCTGTGGTCGGCGGCGCTCTCCACCTCGGACGATCCGCTTGCGCGCCTTGCGATCGCTCCATTGGTCCTTGAAGCGCGCGGCCTCGACGTCACGCCGACGATGATCGAGAAGCTCACATCGCTGGGTGACATTGCAAGCGCATCAGTATTATCAATGATTTACAGGGAGGAAGTCGGCCATGTCGCCGCCGGCGTCCGGTGGTTTGACGCGCTGTGCGAGCGGCGCGGCCTCATCCCTTCCGAAGCGTTCCGCAGGCTCGTCTCCGAGCGCTTTGCGGGCGGTCTGAAGCCGCCGTTCAACCGCGGGGCGCGCGATAGAGCTGGGCTCGCCCCGGACTTCTACGAAGGTGCGGCCGGTCTGAAGGGAATGAGTCTTGCTGGTTCGGAAGGAAGCGCTGGTTAGCGATCTGGTGAAAAATGTGGTTACTTCATCACATAACAGTTGCGAAATCGTCGTAGATACGCTGCAATATCTTAAGGGGTGTAGGCGTAGAACGCATGGCGTTGACACAGGGGCGTCGGTGAATGAGCCGTAAATCCGGCCGCGTTAAGCGTATTATCAGCCGTCTCTTCAAAGAGCGGCAGATATACCACCGCAGCGACGGCGTCGTTCATTTCATTTCCATGTCCACAAAGACCCAGATCGCCTTGGCGGCGGTTTTGGGGTCCTTCCTCCTGTGGGTCGCCTACGCATCGGTGAACGTGGTCTTCAAAGAGCAGATCATCGTCGCCAAAGAGCGCGATGCCCGGGTCATGGAGACGGCCTACACCAAGCAGCTGCAGAAGCAGATGCGCGCCTATGACGACGTCGCCTCGCTCAACGTCATCATGGAGCAGCAATTCGACGCCACCATGGCGGAGATCTCCAGCCGGCATCAGACGCTGAAGAACATGGTCGAGCGCAAGTTCGCCATCGACCAGACCATCGACACGCTCGCCAAAGGCCTCTCGGAAGCCGGCGCGCCCAACGGCGCGAAGCCTTCGAACGGCAACCGCATCATGATTGACGTCGCGCCGGCGGAGACGACGCCGCGCCAGTCCCGCCTCTCGATCCTGCGCAAGGAAGCGATCGAGGAGGCCGCGAAAGGCAGCACCCAGGTTCCTTCAGGAAGCCCGGCCGCCGCAGCGATCGACAATATGGAGTCGGCGGCTGCCGATCTCTATGTCGAGCAGATGCTCCTTCTCGCCTCGCTTGAAGAGCGCGCGACGAAAGAAATCGACACTCTTAAAATGGTGATGGACAGCACCGGCGTCTCGGCCGACGAGATCGTGCCGCCCGCCAAGATCACCAATCTCGTGCTTGCGCAAGGCGGGCCCTATATCGACGTTTCAAATGTCAGCGACGCTTCGACGGCGTTTTTCCGCCATGCGAACCGCGCAGGCATTCTGATCGATGAATTGACGACGATGCAGGAAGCCATCACCCGGCTTCCGCTCTCTTCTCCCCTAATGGTTAGCCGCCGTTATACGAGCGGCTATGGCGTTCGCCGCGATCCCATCACGGGCCGCGCCGCGAACCATTTCGGGATTGATTTTGCGGCGGCTTGGGCGTCGCCGGTTACGACGACGGCGGCGGGGGTAGTCAAGTTCGCCGGTACGAAGAATGGTTGGGGGCGGGTTGTAGAAGTTGACCATGGCAATGGTTTCATGACGCGTTATGCGCATTTGAACCGCATCACTGTCTCGGCTGGTCAGAAGCTCGCTTTGCACGACAAGGTTGGCGAGCTTGGATCGAGCGGTCGGAGCACCGGTCCCCACGTTCACTACGAAGTTCTCTTCAAGGGCAAACCGAAGAATCCGAGACGATTCATCGAGGCAGGTCGATATGTTTTCGAAAGCTAAGACGAAGCAAAACGCAGAAGATAAGGCGGCGAAGTCCGTTCAGGCGGATATCACGCAATCTTCCTCTCCCGCTCCATCGAAAAGGTCGAGTTCCATGAAACCCGCTGGCGTTCCTTCCATCATCTCCGCTGACGTCGTCATGCGCGGCAACATCAACGCCGCCGGCGAAGTCCAGTTCGACGGTTCGCTCGAAGGCGACATTCGCGCCACCTCGCTGATCATCGGCGAGAAGGCGACCGTCAAAGGCGAAGTCGTTTGCGAGAACGTCACCGTTCGCGGCCGCGTTGAAGGCGGCATTCGCGCCAAGCAAGTTTCGCTCGCCGCAACGGCGCACATTCAGGGCGACATCCTTCATTCCTCGCTCTC
>ERZ795053.4492-NODE-4492-length-15077-cov-4.673545_pt1 | contig 15077 bp, 12 predicted proteins | sample MGYA00375137_ERZ795053 | MGnify/ENA primary metagenome ERZ795053 (study PRJEB30182, sample SAMN05720284) | activated sludge metagenome | isolation source: Anaerobic digester | place: Hong Kong | collected 2014-12-17 ... | reverse complement strand
AGGCGCCCCCCGCGTTGTTGAGCATGGTGGCCAGGACGAAGCCGCTGGTGAGGCCGCCGGCCAAGAGGCCCATCACGCCCGGCACGCCGAGCACCAGGCCCGTGAGCACCGGCACGGCGATCGCCAGGATCGAGGGGACGATCATTTCGCGTTGGGCCCCCGCGGTGCTGATCGCCACGCAGGTGCACGAAGGCCCCGATCATAGGGGCTACCCACATCTGCCCGCGAGCGTCGCACACCACCCGCACGCCGCGATTGTCGCGGTCGCCGATGCGTTTTCCGCGATGATGGAGCGCCGGCCCTACCGCAACCCGCTGCCGCCGCACACGGCGGTGAGGGAATTGCTCAACCAGGGCGCGGAGGGCCGTTTCGACCGCCGCGTGCTCCGCGCGTTTCTCGACGCGGTGTCCGCATTCCCCGTGGGCAGCCTGGTCGAACTCAAGAAGGGCATCGTCGGCCGCGTGATCCGCTCCAACCCCGGCGAGCACACCCGCCCGGTGATTGAGGTCATCGGCGCCGACGGTGAGCCGACCGAGTGGACCATCGACCTCGCCAAGGACCCGAACGTGAAGATCGTTCGCGCGCTACCCGCCCTCACCCTTCCGGCTGAAGTCGCCTGACGATAGCAGTCGCCCGCCCGCTCAACGCGGCTGATAGATCTCCAGCCCGTGGCTGCGGAACTCGTCGCTCTTTTCCGCCATGCCCTGGGCCAGGGCGTCCTCGGCGCTCACGCCCTGCTGGGCCGCGTAGTCGCGAACATCCTGGGTGATCTTCATCGAGCAGAAGTTCGGCCCGCACATGCTGCAGAAGTGCGCGGTCTTCGCCCCCTCCTGCGGCAGCGTCTCGTCGTGGAATTCCTGGGCCCGCTCCGGATCCAGCCCCAGGTTGAACTGGTCGACCCAGCGGAACTCGAACCGCGCCTTGCTCAACTGGTCGTCGCGGTACTGCGCCCCCGGATGCCCCTTGGCCAGATCGGCTGCGTGGGCTGCGATCTTGTACGCGATGACGCCCTCGCGGACGTCGTTGCGGTCGGGCAGGCCGAGGTGCTCCTTCGGCGTGACGTAGCACAGCAGCGCGCACCCGTACCAGCCGATCATCGCCGCGCCGATCGCGCTGGTCAGGTGGTCGTAGCCCGGCGCGATGTCCGTGGTCAGCGGCCCCAGCGTGTAGAACGGCGCCTCGTCGCACCACTCGAGCTGCTTGGTCATGTTCTCGTGGATCAGGTGCATGGGGATGTGCCCGGGCCCCTCGTTCATCACCTGCACGTCCTGCGCCCACGCCCGCCGCGTCAGCTCGCCCTGCGTCTTCAGCTCCGCGAACTGCGGCTCGTCGTTCGCGTCCGCGATGCTGCCCGGCCGCAGGCCGTCCCCGATCGAGAACGACACGTCGTACGCCGCCATGATTTCGCAGATCTCGTCCCAGTGGGTGTACGCGAAGTTCTCCTGATGGTGCGCCAGGCACCACTTCGCGTGGATCGAGCCGCCGCGCGACACGATGCCGGTGACGCGCTTCGCGGTCAGCGGGATGTAGCGCAGCAGCACGCCGGCGTGGATGGTGAAATAGTCAACGCCCTGCTCGGCCTGCTCGATCAGCGTGTCGCGGAAGATTTCCCAAGTGAGCTCCTCGGCCTTGCCGTCGACCTTTTCGAGCGCCTGGTAGATGGGGACGGTGCCGATGGGCACGGGGGAATTGCGGATGATCCACTCGCGCGTCTCGTGGATGTTCTTACCCGTGGAGAGATCCATGCAGGTGTCCGCTCCCCAGCGGATCGCCCACACCATCTTCTCCACCTCCTCCTCGATCGAGCTGGTCACCGCGCTGTTGCCCAGGTTGGCGTTGATCTTCACGAGGAAGTTGCGGCCGATGGCCATCGGCTCGAGCTCGGGGTGGTTGATGTTGGCCGGGATGATCGCCCGGCCGCGGGCGACCTCGTCGCGCACGAACTCCGGCGTGACCACCGCGGGGATCTTGGCGCCCCACGCGTTGCCGGGGTGCTGGCTGCTCTTGAGCTCCGCGCGCACGCGGTCGAGCTGCTGGTTTTCGCGGATGGCGATGAACTCCATCTCCGGCGTGATGATGCCCCGCCGCGCGTAGTGCATCTGCGTGACCCGGCTGCCCGATTTCGCCCGGATGGGCCGGCGCACGTGCGCGAAGCGCAGCTCGTCCAGCTCCGGTTTCGCGAGCCGCGCTCGCCCGTACTTCGACGTAGGCCCGTCGAGCTGCTCGACGTCACCCCGCACCTGGATCCACGCCGCACGCAGAGCCGGCAGGCCGGCGCGCACGTCGATCGTGGCGGCCGGGTCCGTGTACGGGCCGGACGTGTCGTACACCACGACCGGCGGATTCGCCTCGTCGCGCCCGCCCGGCAGGTGCGAGACCGTCGGCGCCTGGGTAATTTCCCGCATGGGCACGCGCACGTCGGCGTGCTTTTCGCCGGGAACGTGGATCTTCCGCGAGCCGGGCAGCGGCCCGCAGGTGATGGCATCATTGCGCACGACATTGCTGGCTGGGTGGTTGTCACGAATCATGGGCGAGACTCCTTCCGCGACTGCGGCCATGCGCTGTGCGCACGCCGCGACCGCTCTTGGCCGGTCGACTCGCGCAGGCTTCGAACGGGTCAGCAGAAGGTCGCCAAGGCGGCCCGTGCAGGCGGGTTCGCGTTCCCTACGCAGCGCTCGCGGGCGAAGAGCCCGCGCCGACTGATCAGGTTCGAAGGGTGCGGGCGGCGCTCGTCGACAGTGCCTCCGCGGCGCTTGCCGATCCGCCCATCTCAGGCTGGCCGCGTGCCAGCCTCCCCTAGCGTCGTGGACTGTAGGCCCACCCGGCGGTGCGAGCAAGACGCAGGCGGCCTCATAATCTCCCGCGCAGCGTCCCTCAGACGCACGCTGGCTTCATGCTGTGGCAAAAGTTGCTACAGAGGGGAGCGTGGTGTACGCTTATCACATGGCCATCCGTACCACCATGAACGTATCGCTTACCCCGGAACTCGAGAGGTTCGTTCAGCAACTCGTCAAGTCCGGCCGCTACAACTCCGCCAGCGAGGTGTTTCGTGCGGGGCTGCGTTTGCTGGAGCGAGCCGAATGGCAGCGGGTGCTCGAAAAGTCGATGCTGGAGGGCCTGACGGCGGACGAGGAAGCCAAGGTGCCCGCGGAGCTGCTCGAGCAGGCGCGCGCCAGTCTCCGGACGAAGATCCAGGCGGGGCTGGACCAGGCGCGGCGCGGCGAGTTGATCGACGGTGAGGAGTTCATGGCCGAGTGGCGCGCCCGCCTGGATGCGGCCATCGCTTCCGAAGCGGCTGAGTCCGATGTAAAACGGAGGGCATGAGCCCCCGCTACCGCCTCACGCCACTCGCCAGGCGTGATGTCGATGACCTGCTCAGCTACGTGCAGCAGCAGAGCGGGCCGCGCAGCGCCCGCCACGTTCAGGGCAAGCTGCATGATGCTTTTCTCAAGATTGCGGAAACTCCTGGAATCGGCCACGTCGGACCGACGTAGGCGACGAGGACCTCCGCGTCTGGAGAGTTTTTTCCTATCTCATCATCTATCGCCCCGCGACGTCACCGGTCCAGATCATTTGTGTCATCCATGGAGAGCGTGACGTGCCGCGCGTGCTCGAGCAGAAGTTATAAGGCGGCACAGGCGAGCGTGCAGGGGGCGGCCACCGCAATGGCTGGCGGTCGGGAGTCTCAATCCTCCTCGCGGACCGCGAGGATCGGGATGGTCAGCCCGTGCCGCACGCCGGGAATGGTCTCGCCCGCGAAGACGTCCGCGATCCGCCGGTGCCCGTGCCCGCCCAGCACGAGCAGATCCAGCTCGTTCGCTTTCGCGAGGCGCACGAGTTCCGCCACGACGCCGCCGTAGCCCACTGCCACGTGAACAGCCGGCACCCTCGAATCCGTCAACCGGGTGCGCAGCGAATCCGCCAGCGCGTCGAGATACGCCTCGTCGCCCCGGCTCTCCAGGTCGCCGGTCTGCTGCCCGTACCACTGGCCGCCCACGCCCTCGACGACGTGCATGAGGATAATCTCAGCGCCGTGCGCCTCCGCCAGCGGCACCGCCTTCGAGAGCATCTGGCTGTCCGTGTCCCGCACCTCGAGCGCCACGCCGATCCGCCGGAACGACGTCCGCTTGGCGGCGGCTGCGTTGAGCACCTCCTCGACCGACACGCTGATCGGCTCGATCGGCTTGTCCGGCCGCCGGAAGGTCATCCACACGAGCAGCAGACCGAGCCCGCCCGCGGAGGGCACCGCCGTCGCCAGCACGAGCCAGCCATAGCCGCCGGCGGCCTGGTGCCACCCGCGGATCTCCTCGATCACGAGCTGGGCGTTGAGCGCGACGATCACCGCCGTCACGATCCAGGCGATGCTCTTCACCCACCAGCGGTTCACGAACGGCCCCATCTTCGTACGGCTCGACGTGAACTTCACCAGCGGCACGATTGCGAACGGAAGCTGCAGGCTCAGGATCACCTGACTGAGGATGAGCAACCGGTACGATCCCTGGTCGCCCATGATCCAGATCGCAATCATCGCCGGCACAATCGCCAGCCCGCGCGTGATCATCCGCCGCAACCAGGGCCGCATCTTGAAATGCAGAAAACCCTCCATGGTGATCTGCCCGGCGAGCGTGCCGGTCAGCGTCGAACTCTGCCCGGCGCAGATCAACGCCACCGCGAACGCGACCGGCGCGACCTTGGACCCCAGCAGCGAATCGAGCAGGCTGTGGGCCTGCTGGATCTCCGTAACCACCACGCCGCGCTTGAAGAACGTCGCAGCCGCCAGGATCAGGATGGCGGCGTTGACGAAAAACGCCGCGTTGAGCGCGATCGCCGAGTCAATCAGGTTGTACTTGCAGGCCTGCGCGATGCTCTTGCGTTTGCGGCCGACGTTGCGGCTCTGCACCAGCGAGGAGTGCAGGTAGAGGTTGTGCGGCATCACCGTCGCACCGATGATCCCGATCGCGATATACAGGCTGTCACCGGTGAGGTAGTGCGGGACGAAGCCGCTCGCCACGCCGCTCCACGAGGGCTTGGACAGGAAGATCTCGACGATGAAGCACAGGCCGATCGTCGAGATCAGCGCGACGATGAACGCCTCCATCTTGCGGATGCCGTAGCCCTGCAGCGCCAGCAGCACGAAGACGTCGAAGCCGGTAATGACCACCGCCCACAGTAGCGGAATGTTGAACAGCAGGTTGAGCCCAATTGCCGTGCCGAGCAGTTCCGCCAGGTCGCACGCGGCGATCGCGATCTCGCAGAGAACGTAGAGCGCCCAGCGCACCGGCGTCGGGTAGCCGTCGCGGCACGCCTGGGCGAGGTCGCGGCCGGTCACCAGGCCAAGCCGCGCGCTGAGCGTCTGCAGCAGCACGGCGGCCATGTTGCTGGCGAGCAACACCCAGATCAGCCGGTAGCCGAAGCGTGCCCCGCCCTCGAGGTCGGTCGCCCAGTTGCCCGGGTCCATGTACCCGACCGAGACCATGTAGGCGGGTCCGGCGAAGGCGAAGAGCCGCTGCCACCAGTGGCGTTGGACGACGGGAACGGTGCGGTGCACTTCGCCGAGCGAGGGCGCTGGCGGTGCGACAGCGCCCGGTTGACGGGAAATCGCGTTGTGCTGGGCCTCGTTTTCCAAGCCTTGGGCATTCCGCATCGGGTGCACAGTTATGGGTGCCGCCGATCCCCCCAGGGATGTATCGGCGGGTTAAGTCCGGCCTCTAAAACGTAGCCTTAGTTACATTTAATCGCCCGAGCGTAATCCCCGCCCCCAACCCTGTCAAGCAAATTCCCGCCCGCCCTGCCGGACCAGCCCGGCCGGTGCCCCGGCTTCGTAATTGGCTGTTGGAACCGCGTTGACATGGTAGAACTGTGCCATGCCTGCGCCCGAATCAGACGGACCCGATGAAGGCAGGCCGCCCAACGCCCGGCGCAGCAGGCGCAAGTACCGGTGGATCAGCTGGGGCGCACTGGGGGCGGCGATTCTGTTGGGGATCTTCAACCTTACGCCGCTACCGGTCGTTCTCGGGCTGAAGCCGATTATCCACGTCTACTGGTACGAGAGCTCTGACGGCGGCTTTCGGGACATGGAGTGCCCGGAGAAGGGTCGCGAGCTCGATTTCGTCCAACGGGTATTCTCCAAGTACCAGGAGCAATGCGGGCATGAGGACGCAGTTCTCTATCGCACACACCCATGCCAGCCGTGGAAGTTCTGGAATTGGGGCGACTATCTGCTGCACCCCCGGTGGCGATTGCCGTACCGCGCGTCCCAGGTGCAGAAGGACCATCGCCCGGAACCCCGGACGCCCGGCATTCCCTGCCCGGTGAATTGAACACCTCGTCGTACGATCGCCTGGCGGTAACCCCCTGGGCGGCCGCGCCTACTCCTGCGGCGCGGTGGCGGTGGCATCGAGTGGTGGCGTATTGATGGGTGAGCCGTAGAGCTTGCGCAGCCGGGCCAGCTCCTGCTTCATGTCCTTGGCCACCTGGCTGTAGGCCGGATCGGCGTAGACGTTGTGCAGTTCAAGCGGGTCGGTCTTGAGATCGAAGAGCTCCCACGCCTGATGCGGCGCGTAGTAGTTGATGAGCTTGTAGCGGGTCGTGCGCACGCCTTCGATCTTCGGCAGGTTGTACGCGTTGCCGTCGTCGTAGTGGTAGTAGATCGACTTGCGCCAGTCCGCGGGCACGTCGCCGCGCAGCAGGGGAACCAGCGAGCGCCCCTGCACCTCGTCCGGAACGGCTGCCCCGGCCAGTTCGAGGAACGTCGGCGCGTAGTCGATGTTCTGGACCATCGCGTCGATGCGCGTGCCCGGCTGGACGTGCTCCGGCCAGCGCACGACGAGCGGCATCATCAACGATTCCTCGTACATCCAGCGTTTCTCCGCCCAGCGGTGTTCGCCGGTGAAGAACCCCTGGTCCGAACTGTAAATCACGACCGTGTTGCGCGCCAGGTCGTGTTCATCGAGGTAGGCCAGCACCCGGCCGACGTTGTCGTCGATCGCCGCGACGCAGCCGAGGTAGTCCTTGATGAACCGCTGGTACCAGTAGTGCTCCTTGGTCAGGCCGGTGAGCGTTCCGGCTTTCACCAGTTCGCGATAGGCGCGGTTGTCGGGATCGTAGGCGTGATGGTAGGCCTCCCGATGCCCCGGCGTCATGCGCGCCATCCAGTCGTAGCGCGGCTCGGTAAGGTCGATGGGCTCGCCGGCGAGCGGCACGATGTTGAGCAGCATCTCCGGCATGCCGCGGATTTCCATGTAGGTGTGCGCCGCGTACTCGGCACGATCGCGGTAATCGTCGAAGTACGTCTCGGGCAGCGGCAGGGTCCAGCCGTCGTACTTGTCCATGTAGCGCGGCGGCGGCACGCGATGGATGTGGGGCGCCTTGTACTGGCACATCAGCATGAACGGCTTGTGCGCGTCGCGCTCGGCCAGCCACGCCAGCGCCAGGTCGGTGATGATGTCGGTCGAGTAGCCCTCGACCTGCACCTTGCGGCCGTCGTCGCACTCGAAATCCGGATTGAAGTACTGGCCCTGCCCGCCGGCGCCCGACAGAATCTGCCAGTGGTCGAAGAGGTCGCCGGGGGAGCCGCGGAGATGCCACTTGCCGACGAGCGCGGTCTGGTAGCCGGCTTTCCGCAGCGCCTTGGGAAAAGCGAACTGCGCGCCGTTCCATTTGTCGCCGTTGCCGACGACGCCGTTGCGATGCCCGTGCTTGCCGGTGAGGATCGCCGCGCGCGAGGGGCAGCACAGGGAAGTCGTGCAGAAGCTGCTGGTGAAAACCACCCCCTCGTCCGCGAGCCGGTCGATGCTGGGCGTCTTGACCAGCCCGGCGCCGTAGCACCCGATCGACCGCAGCGCGTGATCGTCGCTGAAGAGAAAGACGATGTTCGGCTTCGTGCTGCGCGCCGCCGCGGGCGCGTCGTCCGCGCGGACAACGCTCGAGCCGCACGCCAGCAGCAACAGCAGCAGAGCGCAACCCAGGAGCCGCAACCTTCGCGCGGCGCGGTCAGGCCGTACAGCGTACATGGCAATTCCTCCGCCAGATGAAGGGCGTTTCACCGTAAGAGGATCCGCATGCGCTGTCAATCGCGGCGCGACACGCTTACGTGCAAGCGCACCGGCGGACTCAATAGGAAAACCCGTTCTTGCGGATGTGGACGTAGGGCTTGCCGGGGGACTGGCGTCGGCCGGACTCCACGGCGGCGACGTAGATCCAGTGATCGCCGGCCTCAGCGCGCGTGGCGACTCGGCAGTGGAGCACGCCGACGGCGTCGGCGAGATCCACGCCATGGACCGTCGGGGTGGCGGCGACGCCCTCGAAGGCGGGCTCGCCGGGAGCGAAGCCGGCGCCGAAGTGCTTGAAGAGCTTGCCGGGATCCTCGCCGAGCAGGTTCAATGTGAATTTCCCAGCGCGGTCGATGAGCTCCACCGCCGGGCGGCCGCGCTTCACGGCAACCGTGACCATCGGCGGCTCGAACGCCGCCTGCTGCACCCAGGAGGCGAGCATGCCGGTGGATGCATCGCCGGCAGAACAGGTCAGGATGCTACATCCGCTGGGGACGAGGGCCAGGGCTTCACCGAGGGATTCATCAGGTTGCGTCGGCATTGTAGCTCCAAAGAGAAAGAACAGCGGTCGAAGGTCAAAGGTCAAAGGTCGACGGTCGGGACCACACACGGTCACGTCGTCAGCTTGCGGCCGAGGCGTTTTTCGACGCGCTGGACCTTGCTGGCCAGGCGCCCGGAGTCGCCCTGCCGCGCATCGATCTTGATCGCGCAGGTCACGCGGGCACAGTCGCTGCCCAGCCGCTCGTAGCACTGCTCGATTACCTGCATGCACTGCGACCACTCGCCCTCCAGGATCGTGCCCATCGCGTGAAACTGGTACGGCAGGCCGCTCGCAGCCACGACCTCCAGGCAGCGGGCGACGTAGTCGCCGACCGACGCGCCCTTGTCGAGCGGCGACATGGAAAATTCAACCAGGCACGACATGCGCCTTCCTCCCCGCGCGTCGGCAACATCCCCCTGCACATTACATCCGCGCGATGCTCACACGTTGAACTTGATGTTGAGGATGTCGCCGTCCAGCACAGTATAGGTCTTGCCTTCCTGCCGGACCTTGCCCGCGGCTTTCGCCCCCTTCAGGTCGCCCGCCTCAACCAGATCCGCATAGGCCACCGTTTCTGCCCGGATGAACCCCCGCGCGAGATCCGAGTGAATCTTGCCGGCAGCATCGACCGCGGAGGTCCCCTTGCGGATCGGCCAGGCGCGGACCTCGTCGGGCCCCATCGTAAGGAATGAGATCATGTCCATCGCGTCGTAGCACTGGCGGATGAGCACGTCCCGCGCCGGCACGCTGATACCCAGATCCGCCAGGAACGCCGCCCGGTCCTCGGGCTCGAGCTCGGCGATCTGGGCCTCGGTCTCCGCGCAGAGCGCAACCGCCGAGTGGAAGTGCTCCGGCGGGTCAGCTGCCCCGTCCGCCGCACGCCCTTCATCCACGTTGTACACCACCATGGCTGGCTTCTCCGTCAGGAAGCCGAAACTGGCCAGCATCCGCTGCTCCTCCTCCGCGTGCACGGTTGAGGAGAGCGGTTTGCCACTTTCCAGCCCCTCCTGGCAGGCCTTCATGACCGCCAATTCGCGCTTCTCCTGCTCATGCGTCTTGGTCGGCTTGGTCAACGCCTTTTCCAGCTTCTCAACGCGGTTGGTTACCATTTCCAGGTCGGCGAAGATCAACTCCTCCCAGAGTTCCGCAAGATCTGCGCCGCGGTCCACGCGATCGCGATACGCCGGCACCGACGGATTCTGAAAGTCGCGCGCAACCAGCACGAAACAATCGCACAACCGCATCGTGGGCAAGTGCTTGCGCAGTTGTTGCCGACCCTGCGCATCCGCCAGGGAGAACCCCGGAATGTCCACGAACTCGATCGTCGCTTCCGTGACCTTCTTGGGGTTGTAAAGAGACGTCAGAAACGCCAGCCGGGGGTCCGGCACCCCCACCACCGCGATCCGCTCCTGGGGCATCTCCCCGGGATCCGGACGTTGACTGGTGGCTGCGGCAAAAAGCGTCGATTTACCTGAGTAAGGAAGTCCGATGATGGCGGCTTTCATGAGCAGGTTGATCCGCTGGCAAGGTGGGCAGTTCGGACCGCGGAGATCCGGCTGCACAGCCCGCTGTTGTCCGGCAAAAACGGTTGTCCGCGTCCGCTAACGCAGCTAATATTAACCGTTCGCGGACGTAGCACCAACGACAGGTGGGGACCGATGAACGACTGGTTCGAAGCGGAACAGCGCGTGGAGCGAGCCCAGCAGCTCGCCGAGTCCCGCCGTTGGCCTGAGGCCCTGGCGGAGTTGGACGCTGCGCTCGCCATCAACCCGACCAACGGGGCCTGGATGGCCCACCGCGGCTACGTGCTCGACCAGCTCGAACGCTATGACGACGCGATCGATGCCTACCGGGCGTCAGCCGAGTTGGAGCCCGGTGACGCCGAGGTGCTGCTCGCCCTGGGCGTGGATCTCGCGCGCATGGGCCGCGGCGAGGAGGCTGTCGTCGCGCTGAACGAGGCGAGTCGGCTCGCGCCCGACCTGGAGCCCGCCTACTGTTACCGCATCCTCGCCTACGCGGACATGGGCGAGCACGACCGCTCCGAGGAGATGTTCTACCTCGCCCAGCAGATCCGCGAGGACTGCCCCCATTGCTTTTTCCACATGGGCAGCTCACTGGCGGCCCGCGGCCTCTACGAGCGGGCGATCTACTGCTGGGGCCGTACCCTCGATATCGATCCGACCTATCCGGGTGTGAAGCACGCGATCGCCGAGGCGCATCGCGAGCAGGGCAACCTCGATCGCGCCCGCGAGTACTATCTCGCCGAGATCCGCCAGGATCCCGGCAACGTCGAGCTGCTTTTCGACTTGGCGGAACTGGAGCACGAGGCGGGTTTTCCAGCCAAGGCAGCCGCCAAGCTGCGGCAGATCATCGAGCTGGAACCCGAATACGGTCAGGCCTACTTCACGCTCGGCGAAATGCTGCTGGAGACGGACGAGCCGCGCGAAGCGCTGGACGCCCTGCGGCACGCCGCCGACCTCGATCCGGAGATCCCGCGTCTGCACATGCGTTTGGGGCAGGCGCTGATGCAACTCAGCGAGTTTCGTGACGCCCAGCGGCACCTTTCCGCCGCCGCAGTCGCGGAGCCGACGGACGAGTCGGTGCTGCTCGTGCTGGGCAACTGCCAGTTGCGGTTGGGCCGGGTTGGCGCCGCAGCCGACAAGTTCCGGCGGGTCCTGGGGCTGGCGGCTGACTGCCCCGAGGCGCACCACAACCTGGGGGTGTGTCATTTTCTGGAGGGCAACCTGGAAGCCGGCCTGGAGCACATGCTGCGGGCGGTGGATCTGGATCCCGAGAACGTCGTGGCGATGCACAAGGCGGTGCTGGTGCTGATGCACGTGCGGCGTTGGAAGGATGCCCGGGCGATGATCGAGCGGGCGTTGGCCCTGGAGCCGCAGGATGCGGCCCTCCGCGAGTTGCGGGACCGGTTTTGGCGATACCGGTTGCAGGCGGTGCTGCGACGCGGTACCGAGCAGTTGCGCACGCTTCTCACCACTTTGCGCAAATAGCCCATTTTCATATGCCTTGACGGCGATATGATCGGACGTTCTCGTATGGGGCGTCCGCAACCCGACACGCGCTGAACCGTATAATGGACGAGTGAGGCGGGTGGTTGCGGGCCAACCGCCGCTCTGAAATCTCAGTAACGGCTGACGGCAGGGGCGCGGATGCCCGGGCCGGCGCCGGACTTTGAGCCAGGAATCCAAATCATGCAGGTCGATCGTACTTCCCGTTCACGCTGGTCATGGAAGATCGCGCTGGTTGCCCTCGCGGCATGTGTCGCGTTGCCGCTGGTCGCCCGGGCTGAAGACGAGTCGCAGGACGATGAGCAACAGGCGCGCAGCGAGTTTTCCGCGCTGTGGAACGTGGATCAACTCATGGAGCGGGCGGCAAACAACATTGCCCGCCGCTACAACCTGAACGAGAAGCAGCGCAAGGACACGCACGAAATGCTCGTCCGCGAAACGTCCAAGTTTCTCGAAGAGCATGGCGAGATCTGGCCGCTGGTTCGCGATCTCGCGCGCATGCAGCAGGCTGGCGAACAACCGTCGGGCAAGGTCGCGCAGCGTCTGGCGGAAAAGGCCACGCCGCTGCTTCGCGACATCGAGGACACCATCATCGAGGCCAACATGCGCTGGCGCGAAATTCTGACGCCCGAGCAGAAGCGCATGCATGACTACGACCTTCAGGACATGGCCAAGACGTTCGACCGGATGAACGACAACTTCCGCACGATGGCGGAAGGTGGACCGGGCGTTGCGGAGATCTTCCCCTCGCCGAATCAGGGCGCGAAGCAGCCGGCACGTCCGCCGTTGCCGCCACCGGACTACAAGCCCCCGCAGCCGATTCCGGTCACGAATGAACTGGCATCGATCAGCATGTGGGACCGCTATGTGGAGAACTTCATTCGCGACTTCCGGCTCGACGATCAGCAGAGCGAGGCGGCCCGTTCGATCCTGAAGGAGTGCAAGCAGCGCGCGGAGGACTACCGTCGCTCCAAGCGTCAGGATTTCGAGCAGGTTCAGAGCTACCTGAACGATGCCAACCAGGCCGACCGTTCGCCGGAAGCGCGTACCGCGATGCTCCGCGTCGCCACGAAGATCCGGGACAGCCTGAATCGGCCGATTCACGAGCTGTTCAACGAACTGCAGACGCGGCTCGAGCCGATCCCGACGGAGGCTCAGCGGGCCCACGCGCGCAAGCTGGGCCGCGACGTCGGTCCCGCCCGGGGGAGCGAGCCTGCCCGGCGCGTCGAACCCAAGAAGTCAGCCGAACCTGCTCCCAAGGAATCACCTGCTGCCGAGGCGGAGAAGCCCGCTGACGCCCAGGCGGCGCCCGCCCAGGACGCAAACGCCGATAACGCGAAACCCAAGGTGAAGGAGAAGCCGGCCAAGGCGGACGAAAAGGACCCAACGCCGCCCGAGTAGGCATTTCCACCGCACAAGAAATGGACGTACTCTCCGCCCGCCATGGCGCAGCCGTGGCGGGCGGTTTTGTTTTACCTAAGTTGTCCTACAGCCGATAAGTCGCACGGTTTTGTTTGCCTTGCCCCTCCGCAAAACGTAAAATCAGCGGAAGCAACACGCCGTTGGCGGGCTTCCCGGAACATGAGGAGTCAGCGCAGGATCGCCGTGAGGGCTATGCCATGCTGCCCATTCGCAAGGACCATCCGCTCAAGCATCTTTTCGCCGGCCTGGTGGAGCACGCCTTCCAGACCGAGCTGGGCATTTGCGACCCAGCCGTCGCCGACTACCTTTCCGATCTGCTGATCGAATTCGTCCGCATGGACGAAATGAGCATCGCCCGCGACGTGGCGGGCCGGCCGGTCGCGGAAGTCGCGGACCTGATCGGGCAGTGCGAGCTCACCGGCGGCCTGTCGCCGCTGGCCCGCGACCGGTTCGTGCACCGGCGGCTGGGCGACTACACGCTGTTCTGGACGGGCATCTACCCCGAGGGCGTGAAGCGTGTGGCGGGCCCGTCCTGGCGCGACACGGTCGCGGAGTACGTGAACTTCGGCAAGCGATCGTACGCGATCGCCTCGGAGCTGACCCCGTTGGACGAACTGCCGCCGCCGCGGCTGCTGCGGCGGTTGAGCGAGGAGTTCGAGTCGTGCGTACACGGCCTGGGGCTGGTCCGGCAGGAGCTGGGCACACCGGGGCCGAACGACGGGCCGGAAATCATCTACTGAGCCGGTTGCGGCGCTCCGGGCAGGCCCAAAACGGGGCTGGGAGGGGTTGCATCCCTGCGCTGTTTGGTTATAAGCTTGCTCTGCACGCGGGTGTAGCTCAGTGGTAGAGCGTCACGTTGCCAACGTGAATGTCGTGAGTTCAAATCTCATCACCCGCTTTTGTCGTAAGTAGTGCCGAGTGCTTGAGTTAGCACACCCCGCCGACGTCGGCGAGTGCGGCCTTGAATCCCCGGGAACCCGGTAGACTACCGGATTCTCGACGGAGGCCGCGCTCATGAGCCGAGACCGAATCCCCTCCTATCGCCATCACAAGCCCACCGGGCAGGCCGTCGTAACTATCGGCGGTAAAGACACTTACCTTGGAAAGTACGGCACCGCGGCGAGCCGCAACGCGTACGCGCGGGCCATCGCGGAGCACACCGCGACCGGCGGCGTGGTCGTTCACGCCGATGACCTGACGGTGAGCGAACTGCTCGCGGCGTACTGGAAGCACGCGCAGACGAAGTACGGGCGGCGTGCATCGGCACGCTCGCGGCTCTCCCTCATCAAGCGCGCCACCACCCCATTGCGAAAACTCTACGGGCGCACCGAGGCCGGCAAGTTCGGACCGCTGGGGCTGCGCGCCGTCCGCGCCAAGTTCACCGAAGCGGACTACAGCCGGAAGTACGTGAACGATCTGACGGCCGTCGTGGTGCGACTGTTCAAGTGGGCGGCGAGCATGGAACTAATACCGGTTTCCACCTATCAATCGCTGGTGACCGTGGGCGGGCTTTCCCGTGGAAGCGGTGAGGCCCGCGAAACAGAACCGGTGAAGCCCGCGCCGGTCGAACACGTCAACGCGGTCAAGAGCGAGGTGAGCCGACAGGTTGCCGCGATGATTGACTTGCAGACCATCACTGGGATGCGACCCGGCGAGGTCGTGATGATGCGTGCTTGTGACCTGGACGTGACCGGTGAGCTTTGGACGTACAGGCCGCAGAAGCACAAGACAGAGCACTTCGGTATCGAGCGGGTCATCGTGCTAGGACCGCAGGCGCAGAAAATCATCGGGCGGTTCATGGCGGGCAAACCCACAGATGCCTACCTGTTCAGCCCAATTGAGGCGGAAGCGGAGCGGCGCGAGGCCCTGACGTCGAGGCGGAAGACCCCCAAGAACTACGGCAACGGCGTAGGCACCAACCGGAAGCGCAGGCCGAAACGGAAGCCCCGCGAGCACTACACCACGACCACCTACGCCCGTGCGGTTCGGCGGGCGTGCGAGGATCTGGAGATACCGCGATGGTCACCGAATCAACTG
>ERZ795053.4490-NODE-4490-length-15077-cov-12.226268_pt1 | contig 15077 bp, 12 predicted proteins | sample MGYA00375137_ERZ795053 | MGnify/ENA primary metagenome ERZ795053 (study PRJEB30182, sample SAMN05720284) | activated sludge metagenome | isolation source: Anaerobic digester | place: Hong Kong | collected 2014-12-17 ... | reverse complement strand
TGCTGAATCCTTTTACTCTTCTCAGGAAAGGAAAAGAACTGTTTTCTTTTGAAAACGTGCCCAACTGTTACCATTTTCATTTACTGCTTAAATCCCTGACAGGGTTTTAAACCCTGTCAGGGGTAGGGAAGTTAAATATAATCTCATATCAATGTCCTTAAAAACTTGGCTTAATTTACTCAACAAGTTTGTGATTACAACTTATATCGAATCCGTGCTAATTAAAAAATTCTTATCGAATTTTCATTAGCCCGCCATCAAACTTCATGCGAAATGTGTAGGAATACTCAAAGTTGCTGTTGTTTAGGTCGTAGTAACCGTTAAACCCTGCGCTAAAGGAAAAATTCTTCGTAGTCCCTTTAAAAAAGGTTATTTCGGCGGTGATGAGTTTCCGTGTATTTTCGTCGAAGGTTGAACCTAATGTCGATACGGAGCCGAACAGTTCTTCGCCACGAGGGTTCACAAATTTATTGGAAAACCAGTAGCCTAAAGCCAGTTTGGTTGCCGGCCAAAGTACGGAAACTTGCGGGTGGACGGCTCCGCCTTCCTTATACTTAAGATGCGGGTTGGGCGATTTATCGGCAGAATAGTAACCGCTAACGGAGAACTTTAAGTTGGTGTGGTGCGCTATTAAAAATCCGTACGAAACCCTTTCGCCAAGATTTACTATTGTTGTTACCGGTAAGTCGGTGCTATCTATTTGTCCCCCCTGATGCGTTGCCAACGCAATGGTGTTTACGTTGAATCCTTTTTCGACACCAATACCATTTTGCCAGTAATGATGGTTAATTCCAACGGTAAATTGTTCCTGAAATTTGCTGGCAGGCTTTATATACTTTTCCCAGTTAATCCACGCTTCTCCATTTGTCTTCGTTCCCTTATAAATGATTTGAAACCCTGTTTCCGGATGATTTAAATAGTCCCTTTCGGGCTTAAAAATCGGTTCCGGTAAAGCATGGCAACTATCGGCATCTAGCGTTCCCACTCTCATGGTAAATTGTTCCGACAGTTTAGTTTCTATGGAAAAAGTCGGCACAAGCCTTTCAACGCTGTCGGCTCCTGCTAGGTATAGCGTGTAAAAGCCTACATTGAATTTAAAACTGCCAGCACCATATTCAACGTATGGGTTGAATCCAAATCCCGGGTGAGTATATCCTTTTTTAATATTTCCGGTAAACTCTTTGTTGTCGAAAAAAGCAGAACCTTTGAGTTTGATGGAAAGATAGTTGCTATCGACTTGTGCAAAAACGCTTAGCGTTAGCATGGTAAATATAAAAACAAGGGTGTGTCGCATACTTCAGTAATTTATGTAAATATAACTGAAAAAGTTTTGATTGAAACACATGAAGGTTCTGTGCAATATCTCCTTTCCGAGTAGATTCAATAACAATTCTTCTAAAATTAAACTATCTTGCACTCCATAATCCTAAAAACCAAAACCATGACGAATAGGAAAATTAAGATACGCCACGTAGTTTTGGCTGTGGTTGTTTTGCTTGCCATTTTTTTATCGTTACCACAAAACCGTTACATCGTTAAGGCGCTTATATATCAGAAGGTTAACATTGACGATTATAAAATATTTGCCAACAGAACCGTTAAAAAGGGCGATGCACAACCTTGGAAAATTTCTTCCGATTACAACTCCCTTAAGTTGAGCAAGGAGGAGTTGGATTATTTTAACGAGTTTGGAACGGTTGCTTTTTTAGTTGTGAAGGACACTGCTCTGTTGTTCGAAGCATACTGGGATGGATACGGAACGAATTCCTATTCCAACTCGTTTTCTATGGCTAAGAGTATTATTAGTTTGTTGGTAGGCTGTGCTGTTGAAGATGGTTATATTCATAGTTTGGATGACCCTATTTCTAAATATCTTCCGGAGTTAAAAGCCGGAGATAGCGTTACCATAAGAAATTTGCTAACCATGAGTTCCGGACTTAGTTGGGATGAGTCCTACAGTAGTTTGTTTTCGCAAACAACAAAGGGTTACTATGGAAGCAACTTGCCCAAGTTGGTTTTGAGTCAGATTTCATTGGAAAAACCCGGGAAATATTTTGAATACAGAAGTGGCGATACTCAGTTATTGTCGCTGATAGTTGAACGGGCAACGGGGAAAACGCTTTCCGATTATGTTTCGGAGCGAATTTGGTCAAAAATAGGAGCAGAACACAATGCATTGTGGTGTCTCGACAGAAAAAATGGCGTTGAAAAAGCCTTTTGTTGCTTTAACTCTAATGCTAGGGATTTTGCCCGTTTCGGACAACTCGTGCTGAATAATGGCAGTTGGAATGGTAAGCAAATTATTCCGTTAGATTATCTGCATCAAGCTGTTCAGCCTGCAACTTATTTGAAAGATTCTGAAACTGGGAAGCCTTGCAATTTTTATGGATATCAATGGTGGATTCTCGATTTGGATGGCTACCACGTAATATATGCACGAGGGCTGAACGGCCAGTACATTTTTGCCATACCACAGTTAAATTCGGTAATTGTACGTTTGGGGCATAAACGCAGCACAGTCAGAATTGATGGCACTCCCGAAGATGTTTACAAATACATAAGATTAGGCATACAGATTATTAACAACAAGAATTAGAAATACCGATGAATAGCGATTTTTTTAATGTAATTGACAAACTTAGGGTGAAATTGTTGGCATTTCCGGCAGCCGAACCGTCTGTTTACGATAAGTATAAGAAGAAGTACATAAGTTTGTTTAATCCCGAACAGGTTGAATTTGTAAATAATAACCCTGAGGTGCTAATGTTTTTGTCCGGAGGGGCGGAGCGTTCGGCAATTGAGTCGGTTCAGGAATATAGGTTTTACTTGGTACTGGCATCTAAAAACGATAACTCTTGGGCTGCGGCGACCGAAACTGTTGCTTGGATGAGTCAGCATAATATTTCAACCATGTTGGTTAATGCTGAATCGCCGGAGGCTCCGATTCTTCTAAGCGAGTATTATAAAGCGGTGACTGGAGTTAAAAGGTTACATGGTCAACGTTTAGGGGTGGTTGGGAGTAGTTCCGAATGGTTGGTGGCTTCTGCGGTTAGTCCGTTTCAACTTCAGTCAAAAATGGGGATAGAGCAGGTTGACATTGCATGGAGCGATATTGTTTTTGATGAGGTAGCCCAGGTTTCTTCCGATTTTATGGCTTTGTTCGGGAATACGGGCGATAAAAAGGAGTTGTTCGAAAGCGGTAAGGTATATGAGGGCTTGGCTTCGCTTATTCCGTTTTATAAGTTGAATAGTCTTTCGGTGGAGTGCTTTCCTATGGTTAATAAAACATCGCACACGGCATGTTTGGCTTTAGCTAAGTTAAACTACGATGGAATTCCCGCAGCCTGCGAGGCCGATAATACAAGTGCTGCCGGGATGATGTTTGCATCGGAAGTTTGTGGCTTTTCGCCATGGATGGCAAATACAATTTTTGTTGAAGCCGAAAAGGCAGTGTTTGCGCATTGTACTGTTCCCATGAATTTGGTTTCCGATTTCAAATTGGATACTCATTTTGAAACGAATAAAGGTTTGGCTGTAGCAGGAAACATAAAGGGTGAGGTGGTAACTATATTTCGGTTTAATAATACTTTTACTAAGATGTTTATTGCCGAGGCGGACGTTTTTAGCAGACCTCAAAAACGAGTGGCTTGTAGAACTCAGTTGGAAGTTAAAATAACGCCTTCTGCAACGAAGTATTTTTTAGAGTATCCTTTTGGGAATCACCATCTCATATTGCCGGGAAAATTTGCACAGCGCTTAAAGCTTGCTGCAAAGTTATTGCAGATGGAAGTTGTAGAATAAAAAAGCATCGATTTTCGATGCCTTTTTATTCATTATTGAAATGCTTATACTTTTAAAATTTCCTGTTCTTTCTTACTTAGTAAATCGTCTATTTTTTTACTATAACCGTCGGTAACTTTTTGGGCTTTGTCCTCAGCATCCTTTGCCATATCTTCGGACAGTCCGTTTTTTTGTAACTTTTTAATTTCTTCAAGAGCATCTCTGCGGGCATTACGAATGCTTACGCGAGCTGTTTCGCCTTCGTGCTTAACTTGCTTAACCAAGTCTTTACGACGGTCTTCGGTTAAAGGGGGAACCATAATTCGAATGGATTCTCCGTTGTTTTGAGGGTTGAAGCCTAAATTTGCGGCCATAATAGCTTTTTCGATAGGCTCAATCATTTTCTTTTCCCAAGGTTGAATGGCGATGGTACGGGCATCGGGACTGCCAACACTTGCTACTTGGTTTAGAGGAGTTAAAGTTCCGTAATAGTCAACCATTATGCCTGAAAGCATGGCAGGATTTGCTCTCCCGGCACGAATAACTCTGAGTTCGCTTTCAAGGTGGTCAACTGCTTTTTCCATTTTTTCCTCGGCTATGTCGAAGACTATTTTAATTTCGTCAGGATTCATAGTGTTCTGATTTTTTGATGCTTAAAAATATTAATTTTTCACCAATGTCCCAATTTTTTCTCCTAAAACAACCTTTTTAAGGTTTCCCGGAGTGTTCATATCGAAAACAAGAATAGGAAGATTGTTTTCGCTGCACATAGTAAAGGCGGTTAAATCCATTACTTTAAGTTTCTTTTCGTATGCTTTGTTAAAGGTAAGTTCGTCGAACTTCACGGCATCTTTAACCTTTTCGGGATCGGCGGTGTAAATGCCATCAACACGGGTTCCTTTCAACAATACTTCTGCTTCTATTTCTACTCCACGAAGAGCCGATGCGGTGTCGGTTGTAAAAAAAGGATTTCCGGTTCCCCCGGCAATTATACATACTATGCCATTTTTAAAGGCTTCCACTACTTTTGCCTTGGTATATAATTCCCCAACGGGTTCCATTTTTGTTGCGGTAAAAACTTTTGCCTTGCCTCCTGCTCCTTCGATAGCCGATTGCAGGGCAAGGCTATTTATAACCGTTGCCAACATGCCCATTTGATCTCCTTTTACCCTGTCGAATCCCTTCGAAACGCCACTTAAGCCCCTGAAAATGTTCCCTCCTCCGATAACTATTCCAACTTCCGCACCCATTTCGGCAATTTCCTTTACCTGTTGGGCATAGCTGCTTAATACGCTTGTGTTAATTCCGTATTTGTCTTCACCCATTAGCGCTTCTCCGCTAAGTTTCAGTAATATTCTTTTGTACTTAAGCATTATGATAAGTAGTTGTAGATTTTTCGTAAAGATATAAAAAAACTCTATTTTGAAGAGTATTACCGATATCTAACGCTTAAACCAAAATAGTTTATGCCTGTTAAAGCAACCTCGATAACGATTAGAAATCTCTGTGTTTGAATATCAAGGTTGATACACCAATAAAAATTAGTGTGTAAGCAATGGCTATGAGTACCGATGGAAGCAGGGTAACTCCTGTCGGGGCATTTTGTACCTGGACTAAGGTGTTAGGGTCTATGCTTTGCAGTTGTTGCAAATCTTCTGCAATTATGCCTAGAAAATTGGGCATTGGTGTAAGGTTCGATATTATTTTTACAGGGAAGTAACTGTCCCAAGGTGAGTTAAAGAAAAAGCGAATAATAGGTTCGATTAGGGCAAAATATAGTAGGTAAAGAATAATTGAAAGGGCGGTACTTCGAAAAATCATTACAAACGTTATGGCCAAAACCATATATGCCAAGGCTTGAATGGCTATTATTAGAGTGTATTTAAAGTGGATGAATGTTGGGAGGGTTGTCCAAGCACCGGAAAAGTATCCAACGGCAATTCCCGTGATGGTTACAATAATAAAAACGTAAACGGAAAGGGCTGCACTTAAAAAGAGTTTACCCAGCATAAGTTCGAATCGGCTGTAACCCTCAACTATCATTTTTCGGAAAGTGGAAAACGACAGTTCATTTCCGGTTAACACGGCAATAATTATTGCTAGTATTAAGTTAAACCAGCTGGCTAGCCATGCGGTTGTTTGCCAAAGGTGTTCGGGGGCAAAAAAACGGGCAATGGTAACACCTTGCAGTTGGATGTTCAACTGTGAAACGATAAGAACAAAAACTATGAATAGAATGGAATGTAACCCAAGCAGTGTCCAAAAAGTGGAGAAGCCTTTTGTCTTTATCCATTCGGTTCTTAATATGTGCTTCATTGTTTGCGTATTACTTTGCTACTTGGTCAAGGAAAATTTCCTCTAGCGATGGTTGGCGTATTTCGAAGAGTTTTGGAACTATATTCTTATCGGTAAGTTGTTCGTTCAGCAGCTTAATGGCTTCATTGTCGGCTACCGAAATGGTGATACCCTCGCTATAACTGTCAATGATTTTGAAGTTTGGGTTATTGGCAACTATGGCTTTTAACCCTTCAACTTTATCTGTTTCTACTTGAACAATTTGCTTTAATTTCAATAGTTCATCAACTTTTCCGTTGGCAATGCTTTGCCCATTTTTAAGAATTATAACATGGGTACAAACTCGTTGAATCTCATCAAGGTTGTGGCTGGCAATAATTATTGTTTTTCCGTTTTCGTGTTGTTGCCGAATAAGCCTGCGAACAAAGGCAATTCCCTCAGGGTCGAGACCGTTGGTTGGTTCATCAAAAACAAGAACTGGCGGATTTCCTACAAGTGTTTGTGCTATGGCCAAGCGCTGTTTCATGCCTAGCGATAAGGTATATACAGGATGATTCAACTTCTCTGTTAGTTCTACCTGTTCAATAGCCTGGTATATTTCGTCAGTAGTACAATTTCTATTTATAGCGGTTATCTCCATATTCCTTTTTACGCTGAGGTATGGATAAAAATATGGAACTTCGAGCAGCGCTCCGATGCGTTTATTTATGTTATGCGTATAGTTTTCTCCGAACCAGTTAAATGTTCCTGAGCAGGCTTTTCTTACTCCAAGAATAATTGACAAAAGGGTTGTTTTCCCGCTTCCGTTTGGGCCTAAAATGCCTAAAACTTCGCCTTTGTTAACATTGAACGACAGTTTGTTTAGGGCAGAAACATTTTTGTACCTTTTGGAAAGACTGTCAACGGAGAGAATTGGTACCATACCTTGGAAGATTTAATTTCCCATTTCGGACATAAATTTAATGCGCATTAAGCGTATTTCTTCTTCGGTGTAATCGTCGTCAAGAGCCGAAATGGCTTCATCAATACTTTCCGATTGTGCCTCGTTACGGAAGTAGTCAAAAACTTCTTCCTGCTTTTCCTCATCCACCACTTTATCGATGTAGTAATCAAGGTTTATTTTCGTTCCAGAATTTACAATTGCCTCAATTTCGGTAAGCAATTCGGGCATTTCCAAATTTTTGGCATTTGCAATGTCTTCTAAATCCATTTTACGGTCGATACTTTGAATAATAAAAACCTTTAATAGCGATTTATTGGCTACCGATTTTATTACCATATCCTGAGGACGAATAATTTCCTTATCCTCAACATAAACTTTAATCAACTCTATGAATTCTTTTCCAAATCGCTTTGCTTTCCCAACGCCAACACCGGTAATGTTTTGCAATTCGTCGAGTGTGATAGGGTACTGAATTGCCATATCCTCTAACGATGGGTCTTGGAAAATTACAAATGGCGGAAGGTCTTTCTTGTGTGCTACCTTTTTTCTTAAATCTTTAAGCATGGAAAGTAACTCTTCGTCGGCTGCGCCTCCTTTATCCATTGGCATACCTATGGCTTCTTCTTCGTCGCCTTCTTCGTATTCATGATCCAGCGTAAACATTATATCCGAAGGCTTTTCGAGGAAGTCTTTACCCTTTTGAGTTATCAACAACAAGCCATAGTTTTCAATATCCTTATCGATAAACTTCATTACCAAAGCTTGTCGTATAATTGAATTCCAGAATCGTTGGTCTTTCTCTGCGCCTTCGCCAAAGGTGTCAAGTTGATTGTGCTTGTACGATTTTATGGCAGCAGTTGGTTTTCCTAAAAGAATGTTTACAACATGCTCGGCTTTAAATTTTTGGTTAACGGCAATAATCGTTTCCAAAACCATTTGCAACTCATCTTTACCTTCGAATTGAGTTTTTGGATGTAGGCAGTTATCGCAAGAATTACAGTTATCCTCGGTATATTCTTCTCCGAAATAGTTTAGTAATGTTTTGCGTCGGCACATGGACGATTCGGCATACGATACGGTTTCTAGTAAAAGTTGCTTGCCAATTTCCTGCTCGGAAACGGGTTTTCCCTGCATAAACTTTTCCAGTTTTTGTATGTCCTTATAGCTGTAAAAAGTTATACACTGTCCTTCGCCACCGTCGCGACCGGCACGACCTGTTTCTTGGTAGTACCCTTCCAAACTTTTTGGAATATCGTAGTGAATAACAAATCGCACATCGGGCTTGTCTATACCCATTCCAAAGGCTATGGTGGCAACAATTACATCCACCTCTTCCATTAGAAATTTATCCTGATTGGTCGAGCGGGTGTTTGCATCAAGGCCGGCATGGTACGGAAGTGCTTTTATACCATTAACCTTAAGCGTTTCGGCCATTTCCTCAACCTTTTTCCGGCTAAGGCAGTAAATAATGCCCGATTTGCCCTCATTATTTTTTATGTACTTTATTATTTCCTTAACGGCATTTACTTTAGGCCTTACTTCGTAGTAAAGGTTCGGCCTGTTGAACGACGATTTGAATACTGTTGCATCGAGCATTCCTAGGTTTTTCTGAATATCGTGCTGAACCTTTGGGGTTGCCGTTGCCGTTAGGGCAATTAGCGGAGCTGTTCCAATTTCGTTAATAATAGGTCTTATACGACGATACTCCGGACGGAAGTCGTGTCCCCATTCCGAAATACAGTGAGCTTCGTCAATGGCATAAAACGATATTTTAATCTGTTTCAGAAATTCAATGTTATCCTCCTTGGTAAGAGATTCCGGTGCAACATAAAGCATTTTGGTAACACCGCTAGTAACATCGCTTTTAACCTTCTGTATTTGAGTCTTGTTTAACGATGAATTTAAAAAGTGAGCGACTCCATCTTCCACAACAAAGCTTCGCATTGAGTCAACTTGGTTCTTCATTAATGCTATAAGGGGCGAAATAACAATGGCCGTTCCATCGAGTATTAGAGCTGGCAGTTGATAGCAAAGAGACTTTCCTCCTCCAGTTGGCATTAAAACAAAAGTGTCGCGTCCGGCTAACACATTGCGAATGATAGCCTCTTGGTTCCCTTTGAATGTATTGAAACCAAAGTACTTACTTAAATATTCTTTCAGCGAAAGATCTGACACATCTACACTCATCTCTTTTTTGTAATCTTATTTGTTAACTTTACTTAATGTTTATTTTGTCTTTGTTGAAATAAAAAAAGATATTTTTGCTTTTTATAAAAATACACTAATTTTTTATTTATCAAAGGTCTAATTAATGTCATTTAACAAAAGGGAACACAAAATTAATAAAATGAGCCAATCATATTTTCCATTCGTGGAAAAGTTAGAAGTGTTCCTTTTAGTTGATTGAATTAAAAATATTTAAGTTTAAAAAATTTAACCATGAATGTTGATATTAAAAGTGTTGCCAAACAAGTAATAAATTCCGAAGCTGCTGCCATCGAGAAACTTGCGGGTTATATTGATGACGATTTTGAACGGGTGGTTCTCGAAATTTTTAACGGTAAAGGACGAGTAATTGTTACAGGAATTGGAAAAAGTGCCATAATTGCTAATAAAATTGTTGCAACATTTAATTCTACGGGAACTCCCGCCATTTTTATGCACGCTGCCGATGCCATTCATGGCGATTTAGGTATTATCCAACCCGACGATATTATAATTTGCCTTTCTAAGAGTGGAAATACTCCTGAAATTAAAGTATTGGCTCCTTTAATAAAAAATCTTGGGAACAAACTGGTGGCTTTGGTGTCGAATACCGATTCGTACTTAGCCCAAATGTCCGATTATATTCTAAAGGCAACGGTCGATCGCGAAGCTAGTCCTAATAATTTGGCCCCAACTACAAGTACAACAGCACAGTTGGTTATTGGCGATGCCTTGGCTGTATGCCTGTTGAAGTTAAAAGGCTTTACTACGGAAGATTTTGCCCGTTTCCATCCCGGCGGTTCGCTTGGAAAGAAGTTATACATGCGAGTTTCCGATATTTTTATTGAGAATGAAGTTCCTAAGGTAAAGGAGACCGATACTATTCGAAAAATTATACTCGAAATTTCGTCGAAGCGGTTAGGAGCTACGGCTGTGTTGGATATCGAGGGTAATTTAATTGGAATTATTACCGATGGAGACTTGCGTAGGATGCTTGAACGAAATGTGGACTTCGATAAGCTTTCGGCAAAGGATATTATGTCGCCAAGTCCTAAAACGGTTAGTAGCGACGAGTTAGCTATTAATGCCTTTAATATAATGGAGCAGCATAAAATTACCCAACTGTTGGTAACAGATAATGGAAAGTATAAGGGGGTAATTCATTTGCACGATATATTACGTGAGGGGATTGTTTAATTAGAAATGGCTATGCAAGCATTTTAAATTAAGTTAGTTATGTTTGCACCTTTTCCTGACAGGAATCAAATGTATCTGTATTGTTTTATGCTTGTTTGTGCTAAATTTGATGTTTTGCGTTTTTGCGTGTGAAATGAATTTTTAATGAAAAGGCTGTTTTCAATATTATCGGTTGTTTTGTTTTCGATTTCTGTATTTGGACAGGGACAAATAACTAAAATTAGGGGGAAGGTGCTCGATGCCGATACTCATGCCCCTTTACCGTACGTTAACATTTCGTTTAGAGGAACGAATATTGGAACAATTACCTCCGAAACAGGTGAATTCTTCCTCGAAACGCGCTATGCTACCGATAGCATAATAGTTTCTTTTGTAGGCTACGAGAGTACGGCTGTAAAAGTTAAAAAGGGATTTTTTCAAACAGTGAATGTTGATCTGAAGCCCGAATCTATAGAACTTGCTGCGGTTATTGTTAAACCGGGCGAAAATCAGGCAAACAGAATAATACGAAACATCATACGTAATAAGGATAAAAATAATCCGGCAAACTTTAACTATAGTTGTAAAAGTTATAATAAGATTCAAGTTGACTTAAATAATATCGGTGACGATATTAAAAAGCGGAAACTCCTAAACCAGTTTAAGTTTATCTGGGATTATGTGGATACCAATGCAATTACAGGGAAAACGTACTTGCCTATATTTATAACCGAATCGTTGTCCGATTACTATTACCGCTCGAGCCCTAGGATGGAAAAAGAGGTAATTAAGGCAACTAAAATTTCAGGCGTAAATAACGAGAGTGTTGCTCAGTTTACCGGAAAAATATATCAGAGTATAAATATTTACGACAATTATATTAATATTTTCGATCAGGGTTTGGTGAGTCCAATTGCCAATGCCGGACTAATATATTACAAGTATATGCTGGTGGATAGTTCTTTTGTGGATAATCGTTGGTGTTACCATGTATCGTTCAGGCCTCGTCGAAAAATGGAACCAACTTTTACCGGCGATTTTTGGGTGAACGATTCTACTTGGGCCATTGCCAAAATGCAGGTTCGACTGGCAAAAATGGTTAACCTGAATTTCGTGAACGATATGGTTGCCTCCGCCGAATTTACTCCGCTAAACGATACGCTTTGGTTTCCAAAGCAACTTACCCTGTTTGTCGATTTCAATTTAACTGATAAGACAACCGGTTTTTTTGGACATAAAACAATTAGTTATAGCGACGTTGTGCTAAATCCTGTTTATCCCGATGACGTGGTTGAGTTGCCTACAAACATTAAGGTTCAGGAAGGAGCATTAAAGCAGGATAAAAAGTATTGGGAGGGAGCCCGGCCGTTTGAACTTACCCCGAAGGAGCAGAACATTTACTCCATGGTCGATTCTGTTCAGAATGTTCCTATGTATAAAACATTTGTGGATATTATCAACATGTTTGTAAACTACTACTACGTGGTTGGGTATTTCGAAATAGGGCCTTACTACCAAACGTATAGTTTTAACGAAATAGAAGGAAACCGGTTTAAGGTGTCGGGCCGAACGAGTAATAAGTTTAGTAAAAAGTTGATGATTTCGGGTTTCTTGGCCTATGGCGATAAGGACGATAGGTTTAAATGGGGAACAAATGCACTTTACATGATAAATAAGAATCCTCGGGTTGCGGCGTCTATTGGCTACAAAGATGATGTTGAACAGTTAGGACAAAGTCCTAATGCGCTTACCGAGGATAATATTCTTACTTCATTTTTGCGTCGAAATCCAAATTATAAGCTTACGCTTGTTCGCGATTTTTCAACTTCGTTGGAAAAGGAATGGTTCAACGGATTTTCGAATACCATAACGTTTAACCATCGAATAATATACCCTACGCAGTACATTCCTTTTGACCCGGTTGATGGAACTCCTGCGCTTAGTAACATTACCACTTCAACAGTAACCTTAAATACGCGCTGGCAGAAAAACGAAAGTTTTGTGTCGGGAGAATTTGAGCGTGTGAGTTTAGGTAGCGATTGGCCGGAAGTAAACTTTGATATTACGAAGGGGTTTAAGAATATTGTTGGCTCCGATGTCGATTTTTGGGAGTTACATTTTAACTATTACCATAAATTCAACATAAATCCATTTGGCTATGCTCGTTTAATTATTGATGCGGGAAAGATATTTGGGAAAGTTCCATATCCTTTGCTAAAACTTCATGAGGGAAACGAAACGTATGCATTCGATAGGTATGCGTTTAACATGATGAACTACTACGAGTTTGCATCCGACCAGTATGCCAGTTTATATTTAGAGCAACACTTTCAGGGCTTCTTTTTAAATAGATTTCCTTTAATTAGAAGGTTGAAGTGGCGCGAAGTTGTTACGGGGAAATTTTTGATAGGAAACATAAACGATAAAAATAAGCAAGTATTAACATTTCCTGATGGTTTAGGCGAAGTTTCAAAACCTTATGCGGAGTTTGGCGTGGGTGTGGAAAATATTTTTAAGGTTATCCGTATAGATGCACTTTGGCGTGCAACTCATTTGGATAATCCAAATGTTGAGCCGTTTGGAATCCGTGCTGGCTTACAAATCATTTTTTGAGAAAGCAAAATTATTTACCTTTGGACTCTTAACAGTTAAAAAGATATGCGACTTTACACCGAAAATCTTGTAAAACGCTATAAAACCAGAACGGTAGTTAAGGACGTTAGCGTTGAGGTTAACCGTGGGGAAATTGTAGGACTTCTTGGTCCTAATGGGGCTGGTAAAACAACCACGTTTTATATGATAGTTGGGCTTATAACGCCAAACGCCGGAAAAATATTTTTGGACGATGAGGAGATTACTAGCGAACCGGTTTTTAGAAGAGCACAACGAGGAATAGGGTATCTTGCTCAGGAAGCTTCGGTGTTCAGACAGCTTAGCGTGGAAGACAACATTAAGGCTGTTCTGGAAATGACAAAGTTTAGCAAGGAGTATCAGCGGGAAAAGGTTGAGTCGTTGCTTACCGAGTTTGGTTTGCAGAGAATTCGAAAGAGTCTGGGAATACAACTATCGGGTGGTGAAAGAAGGCGTACCGAAATTGCCCGTGCGCTTGCCCTCGATCCAAAATTTATTCTTCTTGATGAACCGTTTGCCGGTGTCGATCCAATTGCCGTGGAAGATATTCAGAATATTGTGGCACATCTTAAAGATAGAAATATCGGAATTTTAATTACCGACCACAATGTGCACGAAACATTGTCCATAACCGATAGGGCGTACTTGCTTTACGAGGGGTCTATTTTGAAAGCAGGAACTGCTAAGGATTTAGCCGAAGATGAACAAGTGCGTAAAGTTTACCTAGGACAAAACTTCGAGTTGCGCAAATAAATTAATTTCGACTTTGAAATTTTGGGAAAAATAAATTACCTTTGCACCACGTTTTTTGCGGATATGGCGTAATTGGTAGCCGCGCTAGACTTAGGATCTAGTGCCGAAAGGCGTGTGGGTTCGAGTCCCCCTATCCGCACAATCACCCGCTTTGGCGGGTTTTTTTGTATATATAGACTTGCTTTCTAAATGTCTGTTATAGAAAATTAAGTTAAAAGTTTTGGAGTAGATTGTCTGTAAACTACTATTGTTAATGTTTTTGTCTGTAAACAGGATTAAGGGTAAGATACAAGTCTTACCTCCTTTTGTGTTAGTTATTTTTACAACGGTTGTATTATTATTAATAGATTTATTGTTTCATTATATTTTCTATAACTTTAACATCCCCCATTCAAGAAGTTTACCCAAATTACTATTAACGGCACATTCCGATTCATACTTAAAACTTTTTATTCGTTTTGTAGAAGTTTGTATTATTGCACCAGTAGTCGAAACCTTTGTGTTTCAGTATTTGTTGTTTGTTCTGTTTTGTACCAAGTTCAAATTAAACCTTAATGTTTTTTACTTTTTGGGCGCTTTTGTTTTTGGGCTTACACACTTTTATTCTGTTTCCTATATCGTAGTAACTTTTACAATTTGTTTAGTGTTTAATTTTGTGTATGCTGCTTTAGTTGAGGCGAAGGGTAAAGGAAATGCATACTATACAGTAGTTGTTGTACATTCGTTATACAATGCCGTAGTTTTTGTCGATCAGTTTTTTTAGATTTTATTTTAATGCTTAGTTTTTAATGATTTCGACATATGATTTTGTGAAGTAATGTCAAAAAACTTATGTGTCAGAAAATTAGAAAAGAGTAAGGTTTGTTGTTTTTCCTGTTTTGTATTGATGTCCTTTATTTTTTAGTGAATTTATTATGTTGATTATTTTGTTCGAGAAAAATTTTTATAGATTTAAACCACTTAATTGGAATTTACTTAAAAAGTGAAAATAGAATTTCCTTTTATATCTGGTATTCAAATAGTTGACATTTTGTCAATATTTTCTTGCTGTTTATGGGTCTTTTTGCCATAGGGTTTGGATTTGGTGCTATTTATGGCCTAATAGAGAGGCTTGTTGGTTGAGAGTGGATGTTGGTTCTAAATAGTAGAAAATAAATTTTGCATTAGTGTTTATTCTTGAATAAATACTTGCACAAAAGGAGTAGCAAAGTCACACATTTAGGTCATAGTTTTTGTATAAAAAACGAGCCTTAAAGTTTAAGGCTCATTTGTTCGTCTTGGTCCTCGTTGTTTT
>ERZ795053.4487-NODE-4487-length-15085-cov-4.599335_pt1 | contig 15085 bp, 13 predicted proteins | sample MGYA00375137_ERZ795053 | MGnify/ENA primary metagenome ERZ795053 (study PRJEB30182, sample SAMN05720284) | activated sludge metagenome | isolation source: Anaerobic digester | place: Hong Kong | collected 2014-12-17 ... | reverse complement strand
CAATTTCGGATTCCGCCATTTCCTCAACCTGCGAGCCTACTAATCCTGGGCGACCGCGAGGGTGGCGATACTGATCCGCACACCAGGAAGCGTCAACAAGGGCAGCGCGCAAGCCTCCAGGGTCGCCCCGGTGGTCATCACATCATCCACCAGCAGGATGTGGCGTCCCTTCAGGCGAGATGGTTTTCGGACCACAAAGGCCTCCCGGGTGTTGAGCAACCTGTCTTGCCTGGACTTGTTGGTCTGCGACTCAGTCTTTCGTACCCGGACCAGACCTCGCTCGTTACTTTCTACCCCGAGGCCTTCGCTCAGTCCCCTGCCCCACCAGGCGCTCTGGTTATAGCCGCGCTGGTGTTCCCGATGCGGGTGGAGGGGCACCGGTACGACCATGTCAATGGTCTCGTAAAGACCGGATGTGCGGAGTTCACGCCCGTAGTGCTGCCCCAGTGACCAGGCGGCTTCCTTCCGTCCCTGGTACTTGATGCGGTGCAACATGTCCTGCACGGGTGTATCCTTCACGAAGTAGAACATGGACGTGGCCGTCTCCAGGGCAAACCGGCCGGTGAACCGCCTGGTGAGCGGATTTTCCCGAAACAGGTGATAATCCGTCCGGGGCAGGTCGATCTGGCAGGCGATGCACAGGGCAGATCCCTCGGGTGGATGCTGGCAACCACAGGCCGCACACAGACGGGGATAAAGCAGATCAAGAAGATCACCGATACAGGTACGGACCAGGTGCAGCATGCCAATTGGATTCCCAGGCAACAACAACACGGTCAAAATACCGAATTCCTGCGGTTTCAATCAAGGGCACTTCTATTAACCTCCGAAATTGACCAAGACTAAAGAAAACCTAGCGAGACAAGGCATTTCGAAAGAGCCTAGCCATAGCTAAGTGATTGAGAAATAACGCAGTATCGCAAAGGTTTTCTTTAGGAAAAATCCCTAAAGGATTTGATTGGTCTTTGAGTGGGGTTGATAGAGGTGCCCTAAAGCCTGTCATCATCCTCCAGGTGCAGGATGTGCATCAACCGATGCAGGATGGGCGCCAGGAAGACGCTGATCGTGGTCAGGAAGGCCACGCCGCTGTAGAGGGCATATAACGATGCAAACAGCTTGCCCGTATCATCCTGCATGGGATCGACCGGTCCCATTCCCGTTAGGATCATGGAGGCATTCAACAAGGCATCGATCCATCCCAGGCCCGCCAACCAGTGGTATCCGGCAATGCCGATAGCCAGGGAGACGACCAGGATGATCGAGGCATACCCCAGATAGGTCAGCACCCGAACGGCAAAGGCCTGCGGGGAGAGCAGGGGTTGACGGTGATGCTCGAAATGACGTTGCCTGGCCATCAGGTGGTGGGCTGACCGTCCCGGGGCAGGAAGATGAACTGGGCCCCCAGGTCGGATAGGACAAACAGACATAAATGCGCCTTCGGATCCTTATATATCCTGCGAAACTCCTGGATCTTGTCTTCCTGGATGATCTGCTTGGTGGAAAATTCCTCCAGGGTCGAGACATGGATCGCCCAACGGTTGTGTGCACTCTTTTCCACGACGGGTAAACCCAGCTCGATGGTATCCGGATGGATCACGAAAATGGGGTAGTTGGAGACATCCTGGACCAGGACCTGATCAGCCAGGGTGCCCATCATCCGGATATAGGGCTGCAGATCCGATTTGATCTGCTGGAGTTTTTCTTCCGCTTCCATAACTCGACGAAGGTAGGCTGATTCAGATTTTTTCCAGCAATGCCACGTTCTCAACATGATGCGTATGTGGAAACATATCCACAGCACGACATTTGACCACCCGATAGCCATCACCCAGCAAGGCGATATCCCTGGCCTGGGTCGATGGGTTGCAGCTTACATACACGATCCGGGGCGGAGCCAGCCGGCGGATGGCCTCGACCACGTCGGCATGCATGCCCGCCCGGGGCGGATCCGTGATCAACACGTCCGGCCGTCCGTATCTGGCCATGAAGTCGGCATCCATGACCAGCTTGACATCACCCGCATAGAAGGTGGCATTGGTGATCCCGTTCAGCGTGGCATTCTCCCGGGCATCATCGATCGCTGCGGGCACCTCTTCGATCCCCACGATGGAGGCACAGGATCGGGCCACATACAAGGCGATGCTCCCCAACCCGGTATAGAGGTCGTACACCGTTTCCGTACCGGTGAGTCCGGCATATTCCACCACGATGTCATACAATCGCGTGGCTTGACGGGTATTGGTTTGAAAGAAGGACTTGGGACCCACCCGAAAGCGAACATGCCCCAGTTCCTCTTCTACCTGCGCCGGCCCGTCATATACCATGATCGGCAGATCCAGGAAGAAGTCGTTCATCTTGGTATTGACGAAATACTGCAGGCTGGTGATCTCCGGAACGGCCCGCTGCAACGTATCCAGGTAGGCTTTCCGCTTCTCTGCATCATCCTCCCCGAATCCGACCACCACCAGTACCTGGCCGGTGGTAAATACCCGGACCACCAGCTGTCGCAGAAACCCCTGATGGGTCATCACATCGTAGAAGGTCAGGCCCTGCTCGATGCCAATGCGCTTGCAGGCATGGCGGATCGCTTCCGATGGATCGGCCTGGAGATGGCATGTCTTCAGGTCCAGGATCTTGTCAAACGCCTTTTGGGGATGCAGACCCAGGACATCCTGCTCATTGGAGATACCCGAGGCGATCTCCTCCCGGGTCAGCCATTTCTTGCAGGAAAAGCCGAACTCCAGCTTGTTGCGATAGTGCACGGTCTCCGGGCACCCGAGGATCGGCTGGACCTCGCCAGGCTCGATGTGCCCGATCCGGCGAAAGGCATCTTCCACCTGGCGTTGCTTCTCCGCCAATTGCAATGCATAGCTGACATGTTGAAAGGAGCATCCCCCGCAGAAATCGAAATCGGCACAAAACGGGGTGACCCGTTGAGGTGAGAGGGTCACATAGTCGGTCACGATCGCCTCGAAGTACGACTTCTTCTTGCGCAGCACCTGCACGTTGACGACATCTCCCGGCGCTGTCTCCTTGATAAAATAGACCCGTCCGGCTTCATCACGCCCTACGCCCCGGCCCTTGTCGGCCAGACCGGTGATGGTGACCCCGTTGACCATCGGTTGTTTCCGTCTTCCCATGCCGGCAAAGGTAGCACGCCGCTCGCGACTGCCCGACCTATTCCACCACGACGGTCAGGGTAGTACTGTGATGACTGCTCTCGATCACCAGGAGGTAGGTGCCGGCTGCCGGCCTGCCAATGGGGATCTGGACTTCCTCCCGGTCAGCGACGGGCTGGATCTGTCGGGACAGGAGGGCCCGGCCATCCAGGGCGTATAATGTTGCCACCATGGACTCCCCGGCGCAGTCATTGATCGACAGCATCAACAGATCACGGATCGGATTGACCGAACAGCTGATCCGGCAGGCAGAAGCATGGTCATGGTCATCCGTGGACACCAGGTCGCTGAGCACGAAGACATCCTGGCCGGCATGCATGGGCTCCGCCAGGGTGACCGTCGTAGCCAGGACGGCCCGGATATTGTTGCTCAGGAAATTCAGGTCGAGGCTATCGACGACATCCTTGGCGGTATGATAGTTCTTGTTGCGGGTCTCGGCCCCGTCGGTCAGCATCAGGGCCTGGTAGCCGGCGTCCCAGAAGCGGGAATGATCGCTGCGCCGGAGATCGGGAGCGATCTGTCCGTTGCCCGGCACGGCCAGGGAAACGGTCCGCAATTCGGGCACATAGGTGTCGGCAGCGGTTTCAAAGGCGGTGATCAACGGCTGGGAAGCGGTATTTCCGGCCACGATCAGAAAGTTGCCCCGATACAACTGAGCGGCAATGTCTGCGGTAGCCGCTGGAAAGAGGAGGTCGAATCCTGCTGGTACTGTCTGGCTGTTGATCTTGTTGCTGAAATAACCGATCATTTCCATATTGAGTACACCGGCGATCTTCTCCCAGGACTTGATACCACCCTTGTTGACATATTCATTGCTGCCCACCAGGCCCTGCTCTTCAAAGGCAAATCCGATGTAGCGAATGCTTTTTCGGCAGGGTACCTGACTGAGGATTCGCGCCACTTCGATGGTCCCGACCACGCCGGTGGCATTATCGTCAGCACCCGGTCCCTGGGTGACTCCATCATAGTGGGCATCCACGATATAGGTGGTATCCTCATGCACCCATCCCCCCTGACGCGCAAGGATATTGGGGTAACTGTAGGTTTGAAAGAAGGCCGGTTGCTGCTCGACCTGGAGTCCGTACTGTTCGAACAGGGCCGTCAGCGTATCCCTGACCTGCTCCAGGCCGGAGGGATTTCCAGTGTGATGCCGCTTGACCGCCAGTTGGGTCAATCGCTCATACACCCCAGCTTCATCGACCTGGTCGACCAGGGCCTGGATATCCACCGGGTGCCCGTCGTCCGCCACGACACGGACTATGGCCTGGTAGAGATCCGGTAGCGACTGGGCAAACCAGGAGATCTGTCGACCCGGACCCGCCCCGATCCCGGGTCCGACATCGCCGAACACCGTGCCGTTCTCGGCCAGGAAGGTCTGGCCACCATCCAGGGAGATCCCGAACCAGACCTCGCAGGGATCGTATTCATCATCCAGCAGGTCATAGGTGACATAGACCGCCTGGGCGGGTTCATCCACCGATACATTGGTGATGATCACTTTCGGAGCGGCATTCTGGGCCGTGACAACAGACAGGGAGAGGGCCATGAGGATGGCCAAAGGGAAGATGGCTTTCATTTGGAGGGATTGAGCACCCCAAGATACTCGGTTGTCAATCAAGATGCAAGAGCCTGAAGAAGAGGAGGGGAATCCCAAATGACAAGCACAGACCGGGTGAAATTCCAAATCTCAAGCATCAAATCACAAATAAAATCCAAGCACGAATATTCAATGACCAAATCGGAATGTCATTATGGTCAATTGGAATTTGTGATTTGGTGCTTGCCTGGCCGCCGGCAGGCTGGTTTGTTTTTTGGAATTTGTGATTTGGAATTTACCTCCAGACCCAAAGAGAGCCGTTCATATTCCATCCGATCTTAGAGCCACCAATTCTTCCGTTTCGGTCATTGAATATTGGTGCTTCGAATTTATTTGGGATTTGATTTTTGGGATTTGGAATTTTACCTGACCCTCACCGGTGTATCCCCCACCGGCCTGTCCGGTCGGTGACTGACCTGCCATACGCCGACCAGCACCAGGGCCGTCCCGGCCAGCTGGATCAGGGTGATGGGCTCATGCAGGAAGATGAAGGCCAGGACGATGGTCGCCACCGGGCCGACACTGGCAATAATGGCAGTGTTGCTGGCACCCAGGCGCCGGATCCCTTCGGAGATCAGGAAGACAGGAATGACGGTGGAGAAGATGCTCAACCCCAGGAAGAGCAGATAGACCTCCAGCGGCCATTCCAGGTCTGTCAACGATCGGGTCAGGGTAAAATGGATGAAGGTCATCGTGCCGGCGAGCATCAACACCAGGCTGGTGTAGAGGATACTGCCCAGTCGCGCAATGGTGTCGCCCACAAGGAGGAGATAGGCGGCAAAGGAGATGGAACTGCCGAGGATCAACAGCGCCCCCCAGCCCATCTGGGTCGATTCCCGCAGGCCCGGTACCAACACCAGCCCGATCCCCCCATAGGTGAGGACCAGGGCCAATCCCTGCTGCCGGGTAATGGGGATCTTCCGGAACAAGGAGGACAAGACCACTACAATGGTCGGATAGGTGAACAGGATCAATCGTTCCAGCCCGGCAGACACGGTCTTCAGACCCAGGAAGTTCAGGAAGCTGGCCCCGTAATACCCCAGGAACGCGAACAGCGATAGCTGGCGCCAGTCGCGAAACGACAACCGGAATCCCGGCTTCCGGCGCCAGGACCAAATCGCCACCGCGGCAAAAAAGGGAAAGGAGAACCCCAGCCGCAAAGTCATCAGGGTGGTGGCATCCACTCCGTACGGATAGATCAGCTTGGCAAAGATGGCCTTGGCCGAGAAAAGGATGTTTCCCAGGATGACAAAGAGGATACCCGTACGCTGAGAAGTGGACAAACCGGTCGCATTCGTGGATGAAAAGAAGCCCAAAGGTACGCTTCCATGGATTGATACCGGGTGGAGGAGGGAGTTTGGAGGTTATGAGGTTATGAGGGGTCGAAAAGGGGAGGAGTCGAGAAGGGGAGGAGAAAACCGGCGGATAATAAAATATCGCTCATGCGGGTGTCTCACCGGCATCCCGCAGATGAATGGTCCTTCATGGCTGATCACGAGCCTTGCTTGTTTAGCGGTGTCTCACCGCATGGTTTTTTCTGACCACCGAAGCCTTTACGGAGGAGAGGAGAAAAAACCGGAGGAGGAGCAGGACTCTCTGTGTTCCTCTGTGCCCTCTGTGGTGAAACATCATCCTCGATCCAATCGAGTAATCGATCGAGCCGGGTCAGAGTGAACAGCAGCCGGAAAACAAAACCGATGGAACGAATCAACCCATACATGTCCGCCGTGGCGGAACCGAATCAACGGATCCGGATGTGACTATGTATTCTGTTTCAACCCCTCAACCCGCCTGTAAAATCCTAACAATCTCCGTTTCCAATCCGGGTAGATTATTTTTGATCAGTTGCCAGACTTCCTCAGCATCCACACCAAAATAATCATGGGCAACGATATTCCTGAATCCTTTGATTTTATCCCAAGGGACTTGGGGCTCATTCTCTTTCAGCCTGTCTGACAAGCGTGTAACAGATTCCCCTATTATCACAAAATTCATCAGGACCGCATCAAATGTCTTTTCATCTGCAAATAAAGCATCTGCATCCCAAATATCAGCAGTGAATTTTTTGATCTTGGCACAACTTTCCAAGATAGCCGCCAGATTACCGGTATCCTTTTCAGACATAGATTGCTGATTGGAGGATGTGTTGTTTAAAGTATGGCTTGATATACTTCTCCCTGCAAACATCGACTTGCTTGTCAAATCGCTCAGACACCAAATCCTTTAGTTTGTCCTTTTTCTCTGACAAATTTTCGGTTCCCGGCTGAAACTCAACAATCAGATCGATGTCACTTTGTTCATTCGCCTGACCCATGGCATAGGAGCCAAAGAGACCTATCCTCACCAGTTGAAGCTCCAGCAAGAATTCCTCTTTATGATCTCGTAAAAAGGTCAATATTTCCTCCTTGTTTATCCTGTTCATAGCTTGATCATGGAATACTGGCTGTCGTTGGTCTTGATCAATATCTGATTGCTGTTCATTTCGACCAGGTCAGACATTCATGATACCAGGTATTCCTCCGTTCAACAAATATAAGAATCGCTGGGCCAAAAGTCCAACCCCTGGCTATGCACCGCGCTGACTCAAAGGATCATTCAACCGGATACTGTTCTCCCATCAATTCCCCTCACTTGCCCACTTCCAATACATTTCCTGCCGGAATACCTTCACCGGCAACTTCTGCTTCATCACATAGGTGAGCAGTTCTGCGGGGGTCATGCCCCATTTCTTCACGGTCTTCCAGTAGGTTTTGGCATCCGGAGGGATGGTCCGCTTCGAGGTGCCAAACTCCTCATCGAACTCCCCTTCGGCAAAGAGGGAGGCATAGGCGAACTTGCCTTTCTTAGACAGCACCATCCGCATCATATCGGGGTCTTCTTCCCGGTACTCGTAAAACTCCGCTGAACCGAAAGCCTTACTGAGCCGGTTCAGAATGTCCTTAAGACGGGCCGTATGATCCGCGCATGCCTTGTAGTCTGCCTCATCGGCATAGTTGATGTAAGGCAGATGAAACCCGAACAGGAGGGTATGCCCCGGTATGGTGGCCATGCCAATCAGATTCTCGAACTGGATATCGTCGATCACTTCCGTGATCTCTGCTTCCCTGAATTTCGGTATGACTGGAAAACACTGCAGGATCTTTTCCTGATCATCGGAAGGGATATGATACCAGCGACATTGTTCCTCTACCAGGGTCAAGACATGACTTTGTTCGTTCGTTAACTTAATGCCCCGGTTTTCTTCTTTGATACGAAGGGATTCGAGGTATTCCTTATCAATAAGTCGATCATATGTAATCAAGTTTAAACCTAATCTTTCTGCCATTTCATAAAACATCTTCATCTCCCTGTAATTCTCCTTCCCATAAATTGAAGCAGAAATCCACTTACACCAGGTTATATAGGTATAGCATCGTTCATGGAGTGTTGTACTCTTCCTTGCCTTCTCATCATTATATCCCAAAATAAACTCTGAAAAACCACTCTTTGGTTTATTATCATTTATTTTTTCAATTGTCTTATCATCATAATGAAGTATATTTCTATAGTACTCGATCGTCTTGAAGTAAGTGTCTTTGGAATTTACAAATTCAGGATATTCTTGCATTAGCTTCAGAAACTCCTCCTCAGTAACACCTGAATCTCCTCCTTCTTTTGTGTTATGATCATCATAAGTCAAATGCTTAGAAAATTTCAATCCAACAGCCATATTAAACTATTAAATTACAAGTTAAACTCATTCTCAATTGAGCTGACTAAGACCTCTTTAATATTAGGATACCTAGCTTTGATTTCAGAAACCCAACTAGAATAATTACCTAATCCTGCATGCTTGACATAAATATGCAATGCTCTAACTTCAGGCAATTTCCCAACATCCTTTGCCCAATGTTCACTCATATCATTGAGTCTCTTCAAATGATCAGCATTTGTTGACATCCAGGATGCAACGTTGGTTGTGATAGTGGTTTTCATGCTTACCACTTTTACTTTTCCTCCAATGATCTTTTGAAAGTCAATCACTGGCCAATTATGGGGCGTAATAGTCAAGCCAGAATACCTGCCACTCTTTGCCATTAGTCTTTCAAAAAAAGTCCCTCTCTGGAAAAACTTAGGATATCCTTTAGCCCACCACTCCGCAATTTCTGCCTTTTTTATAGTTACATTAAGGTTGTTAATAAACTTGGTAGCTAATTGGTCTAACTCCGCAACTGAGCCACAGGCATTATGCACCCACAAACCACCTTCACCGACAAAGTAAGTATGAGTCCCGGCAACGGTGATATTGTAGACGGGATGCTCTCCTTCCAGTTTTTCTCTTGCCAGAAGGGTTGCCGTCCCCTCCTTCGTCTGAAGGACATCCCCGGGTTCCAACCAACAGGCTGGTTTCCAGCCGTTGGCGCCTACATCATAGAACGGATGTGAACCCGTGACTTCCAGGTCTTCCCCACTGTCAAAGGTCAGCTTCCAAACGTCATTGGAAGTGTGCTCAAATATCTCGAAATATAGGTATACCCCGCTTCTTCGTCAACATCTTCTCCAGACGTTATCTTGGGGGGGTGATGAATAGGGAGTCTGGAGGTGATGACTGCCCGCCGTAGCCCCCCCGAGTACTCAGGGGTCAGGGGTCAGGGGCGGAGGAGGGAGGGTATAAGGGGTCGAGGAGGGGAAGGGTCGAGAAGGGGAGGAGAAAAACCGGCGGACAATAAAGACCTTGATAAAAAATATCGCTCATGCCGGTGTCTCACCGGCATCCCAGTGATGAATGTTCCTTCATGGCTGATCACGAGCCTTGATTGTTCAGCGGAGTCTCACCGCTTGCCTTTTCGATACCTGGAGCAGGAGAGGAGGAGGGCCCTCTGTGTTCCTTTGTGCCCAGACGATGGCCGATTTAACCCCGAGTGCTCGGGGTGGATCCAGACCGCAAGCGTCTGGATTCGGATTTCGGTGCATTGGCCCTATACCATTTACCCTTCGCCTTTTACCCCTCCATCCTGTCAATCCGCCCAAGCAACCAGGAACACATTTTCTATTCTCAGCAATACTCTTTTATGACTTTTCAAAACATTTTGTTTATTTTCGCCCCAAACTCATCCCATGGCACAGGAAACCCGGGATCCGCAGCTGTTGCTGCAACAGGTATTCGGTTATGATCAGTTTCGCCCGCACCAACGCGAGGCGATCGAGCAGGTCCTGTCTGGCCAGGACGCCCTGGTGATCATGCCCACCGGCGGAGGAAAATCCCTCTGCTACCAGATCCCGGCCCTGGTCAGGGAGGGCGTCGCCCTGGTCATCTCCCCCCTCATTGCCCTGATGAAAGACCAGGTGGAAGCCCTGCGCGCCAACGGCATCAATGCCCATGCCATCAACAGTACGCTCGACAGTGGCGAGAAAATGCAGATCCATGAGGAGATCGGTCAGGGGAAGGTCAAGCTGCTCTATGTCTCCCCGGAAAAGGTAATGACCCCCGCTTTCCTCGACTATCTCACCACCCTGCCCCTGTCACTCGTGGCCATCGACGAGGCCCACTGTGTCTCCATGTGGGGCAACGACTTCCGTCCGGAATATGCCCAGCTCTCCGCCCTGGTGGACCTGCTTCCACATGTACCGGTGATTGCCCTGACCGCAACAGCGGATCCGGCGACACAGGCCGATATCGTCAAGCAACTCGCCCTGCGGAATGCCAGTGTCTTCCTGGGCAGCTTCGAACGGGAGAACCTGCATATCGAGGTCCAGCCCGCTACCCAGCGCATGGCACGCATCCTCCGCTTTCTCCGCGACCACCCTGGTGAAGCCGGCATCATCTACTGCCTTTCGCGAAAATCAACCGAACAGGTTGCCGAACAACTGCGCAACGAAGGGTATTCGGCCGCCCACTATCACGCCAAATTGGACCGACAGGAACGCGACCGCGTCCAGGAGGATTTTCAGCGCGACAACATCCGGATCATTTGTGCCACCATCGCCTTCGGGATGGGGATCGACAAGTCCAATATCCGCTGGATCATCCACTACAACCTGCCCAAGAATATCGAAAGCTACTACCAGGAGATCGGGCGGGCGGGCCGCGATGGCCTGCCGGCCAGCACCCTCCTGTTTGCCGGTTTCGGCGACGTGATGACCTATCGGATGATGATCGCAGACAGCGAATCGCCGGACGAGTTCAAGGACGTACAGATCCAGAAGCTCGACCGCATGTTCTCCTTCTCCCAGGCTACGTCCTGCCGCACCAACGCAATCCTCGGCTATTTCGGAGAAAGCCGGTCCCAACCGTGTGGACATTGCGACCGCTGCGACCATCCGGTCACCTCTTTTGACGGCACCCGCATCGCCCAGATCGCCCTGTCGGCCATTGCCCGGGTCAACCAGACCGTGGGCCTGCAACTGTTGGTCGACATCCTGCGCGGAGCTGCCAACAAGGAGATCCGCGAAGGAGGGTACGACCGGGTCAAGACCTATGGTGCCGGCCGGTCCTGGTCGCGCGACCACTGGGTCCAATACGTCACCCAACTCATTGATCGCGGGCTGGTCTCCATCGATTATACGGAATACGGCCACCTGAAAATGACCCCCATTGGCGAGGATGTCCTGTACGGCCGAGCCCCCGTATCCCTCACCGAGCCGGAAGGCTACAAGGGCAAAAAGAAAACGGAGACGGTCCGGAAGGAAACACCCCGGCAGGCGTTTCGCAGGGAATTGCTGGTCCAGCTGTCCCTCTGGCGGAAACAGGTGGCCGATACAGAAGGGATCAGCCCGACGCATGTGCTCAGTGACGCCACCCTCGAAGCCCTGGTGGAAGACCCGGCCCTTTTTCCTGCCCAACTGGAAAAGATCCCCGGGTTCTCGGCCCACAAGCGACAGCGTTACGGGCAGGATATCCTGCGCGTGATCCGGAGCTATTGCCATGGCCAGGACTGGCGGAAGACCTTCAAAGGCGCCACCTACCTCGAAACGCTGGACTATCTCCGGACAGGACTGTCCCTGGAAGAGGTTGCCCAGGCCCGCGGGTTGGGTGTGGAAACCCTGTACTGCCACCTGGCCTGGCTGACCGAACAGGGGGAGGATATTCCGGTGGACGACTATGTCTCCGAATCGCTGAAGACGCAGATCATCGACCGATGGCTGGCCCTCGGCCAACCGGAAGCCCTCAACCCCGTCATGCAGGAACTGCCTTCCGGTACCGGTTTCGGGCAGATCAAGCTGGCCATTGCGTCGTGGCAACGCCGGCAGAACGTGGGCATGAAAATGGACGAACGGGTTTAAGAACCCGTTTGGCATCCGGCAGGGTCGACCGGCGGGATTTCATTGAAACTTCCCTAGTTTCGCTTGGATGAACCAGCGCACCTTTGGCACAGCCCCGGTCTTCTTTACGGCGATCTCCACCATCCTGGGGGCGATCATGTTCCTGCGCTTCGGGTTTGCCGTCGGGCACGTGGGTCTGCTGGGCACCTTCCTGATCATCCTGCTGGGTCATGCCGTGACCATCCCCACCGCCATGGCCATCGCCGAGATCGCCACCAACCAGCGCGTGGAGGGCGGCGGAGAATACTACATCATTTCCCGCACCTTTGGCGTGGTGATCGGATCGTCCATCGGCCTGGCCCTCTACCTCTCCCAAGCCATCAGCGTGGCCTTCTATATCATGGCCTTCACCGAGGCCTTTAATCCCGCACTCCACTGGCTTTCCACCCATGTCGATCTGCCCGGATGGTTGGAATGGGTGCTGCGGCAGAAACAGACCATCGGCATTCCAGCCCTCCTGGTCCTCACCTGGATCATGCTCACCAAGGGTGCCTCCCTGGGGGTCAAGGCCCTGTATGTCGTCGTCTTTACCCTGGCCTTGTCATTGGTCGCCTTCTTTATCGGCAAGACAGAATACGCCGAAACCCACCAGATCGAGTTACTGCGCACCATCTACCAGACCGAGGAGCCGGTGGCATCCATTTCCTATCGCATGTCCGACACAGCCTCCCTGGCTGTCTTCCAGCATCCGTTCCAGGAAGATACCCTGACTCCGGCAGTGCAGCCTGCCGCCCCGGATCCCGGACAGGATCGCAACAGGGACCGGCTGGGATTCTTCCTGGTCTTTGCCATCATCTTTCCCGCCTTCACCGGGATGACCGCCGGCGTGGGCCTGTCCGGCGATCTCAAAAACCCCGGCAAGGCCATTCCCCTGGGCACCCTGGGGGCCACGGTCACCGGCATGATTATCTACCTGTTCATCGCCTGGAAACTGGCCGAATCCGCTTCTCCGGCCGACCTGGCCAATACCGATCAGCTGGTCATGTCATCCATTGCCTGGCAGGGATGGTGGCTGATCCCCCTGGGTCTCGCCGCGGCCACCATTTCCTCCGCCCTGGGCTCGATCATGGTCGCCCCGCGGACTCTGCAGGCCATCGCCCGCGACCATGTGCTGCCTCAGGCCCGGATCAACCGGTGGCTGTCCGTAGGCCGATCACCCAGTGACGAACCCTTCAATGCCACCCTGGTCACCATCATCATCGCCGGTGCCTTCATCCTCCTGGGCGCCCTCGACGCCGTGGCTGAAGTGATCTCCATGTTCTTCATGGTCACCTATGGCACACTGTGCCTCATCTCCTTCCTCCAGCATTTTGCCGCCGATCCGTCCTACCGCCCCCGATTCAGGTCGCGCTGGTATCTCTCCCTGTTCGGTGCCTTCGCCTGCTTCGCCCTGATGTTCGCCATGAACCCCGGCTATGCCATCATCGCCATCATCGCCATGGTCATGGCCTACTGGATCCTCGACTGGCGAAATCCGGACAAGAAATCGCTGGCCGTCCTCTTCCAGGGAGTCATCTACCAGCTGAGCCGACGACTGCAGGTGTTCCTCCAGTCTGCGAAAAAGGAACAGACCCTGAGCTGGCGCCCCTCGGCCATCTGCCTCAGTGAACACTCCTTCGATCGTCCGGGTGCCTTTGACCTGCTCCGCTGGATCTCCCAGCGCTATGGGTTTGGAACCTATATCCACCATATCCCCGGCTACCTGTCCAGGAATACCCACCTGGCAGCCGAATCAGACAAGCAGCGACTGATCGAACATGCCGAAAAAAGTGGCTCACGGATCTATGTGGATACGATGGTCGGTGCGTCCTTTTCGTCCGCGATCTCTTCCGTCATCCAATTGCCCGGGATCGCCGGGGCCGACAACAACCTCATCCTCTTCGAGTTCGCCAAGCACGAACCGGAAGAGCTGGCCGTGCTGATGGAGAACTTCAAGCTTATCCATGCAGTCAACTTCGATATCCTGCTCCTCGGCAGTTGTGAACGCGGCTTCGGGCTCCACCAGGAAATCCACCTGTGGATCACCGGCAGCGATACCGAGAACAGCACCCTGATGATCCTGCTGGCCTACATCATCGCCGGACACCGCGACTGGAAGCGGTCCAGGATCACCATCTACGCCATCGCTCCGGCCGACCGGGTGCGGGAGGAAAAGGTCCTGCTGTCCAAATTGATCCGCGACGGGCAGCTCCCCATCTCCGAACACAACCTCAAGGTGATCGCCCGCCCGGAAGACACCGATACCCGTGGCTTGATCAACCAGACCTCACGCGATGCGGACCTGACCCTGATCGGATTCCGGGAAGAAGCGGTTCGACGCAAGGGTGTGGATCTCTTTGCAGACTATGACCTCCTGGGGAATGTCCTCTTCGTCGGCGCTGCCGAAGGCAAGGAGATCAAATGACCTACCTCGGGAAGATCGGTTGAAAATCCAGGGATCGCAGCACCGCCCCGGCGTCTACATCCTTCAGTCCGATCATGGCCTGGATCTCTTCCGGTCCCCAGCCCGTCCGGCGCCGGATCTCCGGCCATGGATCTTCTACTGATCCGCCTGGTCGACCCTGACCGGTGAGCTCCTGCTGGATGCGGCAGTATTCATACAGGGCCAGGTCGATGCTCTTGCCGGGCTGCAGCTGGCCCTTCATCAGCGCATCAGCGGCAAAAAGGACGACGCCATCCTCGGCAAACCACTCGCTGGAATGCCAGTCGTGCAGATAGGCAGGCGATGGGAAGGCCAGGGGATAGACCACGATCTTCTCGCAGTTGGCATACAGCAGGTTCTCCTCGTGAAAACGCACCTTGACCGCTGCCGCCGCGATGATCGCCTCTACATCCGCGGGCACCGATTCCCATCCCTGGGGCATGTATTCATTGCCCATCATGAAGAGTGCCATCCGTTGCCGAAAGCGGATGCGGGCCATGGGCGCCAACTGCTGATAGTACAGGTCAAACCGTTCCAGGAACTGGATGATGGGGGCATCCAGATCCTTGGGATGGCGGGAGTACC
>ERZ795053.4486-NODE-4486-length-15089-cov-7.477584_pt1 | contig 15089 bp, 6 predicted proteins | sample MGYA00375137_ERZ795053 | MGnify/ENA primary metagenome ERZ795053 (study PRJEB30182, sample SAMN05720284) | activated sludge metagenome | isolation source: Anaerobic digester | place: Hong Kong | collected 2014-12-17 ... | reverse complement strand
ACGGCCGTCGCCTGCCAGGCGCGCCACGCCTTTCAGCAATAACTGATCTGCTCCAGGCCGGTCCCAAGGGTAATGATCATCTTGATTTAAGCGCTGTAAGGCGTAGCGCGCCACCCAGCTTTGTTTACTGGCCTCAACTTGTGTGGCAAAATAACGATGCGCTCGCGTGAGCCATGGCAAGTCGCCTGTGCGCAGGAGCTCTGAAACGGCCGTGTCAACCATGGCAGTACTGATTGGCGCGCCTGCCGGTAGTTGGCGGGCAATAGCCCAACACAGAGCCGGATATCCCTGGGCGTGGTGCCATAAGCGCCTTGCGGCTGCCTCGTCGACAAATGGCCGCTGCGATTCTCGCAGCAGGGTGAAAAATGGTTCCAGATCTGCCTGGGCAAAATCTTGTAGGGTGTAAGGTTCCACAATGCCCCGCAGTGGGGATTGGTTTTGCCGAACGGCCTGCAGGTCGTCGTCTCCAGCAAGAATCACTGTGACGCGGTCACGATAGAGATTATGTATCTCTTTGCATTGGGCTGATAAACCCTCCACAACTTCATCTTGAAGTTTTTGGAAGTCATCGAGCAGCAATACAAGGCGCTTATTCGCCCGAACAGCCAGTTCCTGCAGGCGTGGGGCAAAATGCAGCAGCGGCGATTGCAGAAAAAAATCATTCTGTGAGCCAGTCGGGGAATCCATGACGGCTTTTTGGGCCATTCCCAGGATATCCGTAAGCAGCAGGTTGACGGCCGTTTCCTGCTGGTACAAACCCAAATTAATCGGCTCCAGAGCCAAAACCTGTTCCCGATATCGCGGGCCGTTCAAATAATAATGTACGCTGTGCAAAAATGAGGTTTTGCCCGTTCCTTGGGCCGAAAGGATGGCATACCAGCGATCGGATTGCGCCATTTGCGCTAAAAATTCGCGTTCGGTTAAGCTGTCGTCGTGGCTTGGTTTGTCGTAGGGCTGCAACCGACGAGGCAAATACCGCCCCTGGTCGTCAGGCAACCTCAAAGGCTGTATTGTTCGCTCCAACATGATCCCTCCTCCCTGTGCAGTCTGAGGTTTAGAGACTGGACTTCAAGTGTAGATATAGATTAATGTCGTCTTCCAAATCATCCAGAATGCTGCGCCGCTGCTCTTTCTGGTACCAACGATGCAGCAGGCGCGGCACGATATCTTGCGGAAAATAGTAAGACCGCTCTTCCAAATCATGACCGGCGCTAATAGCCAGCGTCATGCGCAATTCTTGCAGTATGCTGTCAATCTCTTCGAAGGTCCACGGCCAGGCCGGTTTCACCTTACCAGCCCACGTCTCCAGGTAAACCAGCACATCGTTGGTTGTGAACGTTTGTTCGCCACTGGCCAGAGGATGAAACGGGCCATCGTTGTTGACGGCATCCCAATATTTGTGCAAGGTAATGGCGTAGAGCACAATACGCAGACGCAACTGCAATTCTTCTGCGGAGGCGCGGCTGTTGGCTTCAACTCGAATTTTACGGATCAGCTCATCGATGAGTTCCGTGTCGATTTGCTGCGCCAGGACGATTTCAATATCTTCGATATCGATGCGATTTGGGTTAGTCCGATTTGGCCGGTCCAATCGGCGCAGCAATTGTAGGCAGGCTGTCTGTACTAAATAGGGGATGCAGTAAGTACCTTGCAGCAGGCGATTGATGGCGTCTTGTCGATTGTAAAATTCGACCTCGTAATCTTCCAGAAGTGAAATGAGCTGTGCCAGTTCTGCTTCTTTCACTTCACGCAGAAAGACCGGCTCGCCAAAATTAAAAAAAACGGAGCCATGATCGTACCGTTGGAAATAAATATCCCGGTAGCCAGTCATAACCAATCCGCAGAGAGGTGGGGATGTTTGGGTAAGATCACGCAGCAAATTAAATAGCGGCTCACCGTTTTTTTTGTCTTCAAGATACAGGCTGTCGACTTCATCCAGCAGCAGAATAGGAAACGGGCGTTTCTCATCACGGAAGGCATACAGGACGCGGCGCAGACCATGATACCCTTCTTGCCCCGCGCCAAGCCAATCGGCCAGCTCCGGATAATCGGAGCGGGCCAGGGCGCTGCCTACCTGAGCAAAGAAGTCTTCGTCCGTTTTGGCGCCGCTGCCGCTTATCCACAACGGGAAATAGTGTGGGTGCTGCAGGAGACGGCCTTGAATCTGATGCAACAAAGAGGTTTTGCCAATACGCCGACTGCCAAAGATCAGAGAGGGCGATCGGTCGATAACCTGTAAGATGCGCTGGATCTGACGCTGGCGACCGACAAAGAGCCGCGACCCCGGACTGAGGGGACCACGCGTCTGAAAAGGGGCCAGCAGCGCCCGCCCCACCTGCCGCTGGCAGAGGCGGATGAGGTGTTTATTTGGCGAAACGGCCGTAATAATCTCGCCCAGGTCCGGACCTTCAATAAACACATACTCGACCGCGTAACCGCTGTCGCTTTGTTCCACTGCCTGGCGAAGGCCCGTTGCCCCATCGGGCGTGATCAGAATGACGATGTCTGGCTTGTGGTCGGGTGACACATTCGGTCCATTTACTTCCTTTTCCCCATTCATTTCCAGGGCCTTCAGCTGCTCACTGAACCGGGTGGCATCCCGCGACAGGTTGTCCGCCCAGAGCTTCCACTGCCGGCTGTCGCGGACAAGGCCGATAATAAAATGTTTGGCTAAGCCGGGAATCACGCGGTCGCCAAATGACGTGACTTGCCAGATTACCCCACCATCACCATACGCCGTCCATCTCTGTTCGCTGCGCAGCTGCCAGGGCGACGCGGCCCGCTCCAAATTAAGCAGAAAATTAAACTGGCTGAATACATGCTGGATTTCTGACTCGGAAGGAATGCCCGGCTGGTAACAAAAGCGTGTCAGGCCCTCTACAAAGCCGATGGTGTAGCGCCACTGTTGCTGCCGCTGGCTGCTCATGCCGTAAAAATTCAGGAAGAGATTCCGATCTTCTTTGCTGTCGCTGAACGCCTGGTCAATGTTCTTTAGATCGGTTAACGGCACACTACGGTAAACCGGGCTTATTTGCGCGCGCGCCTGGAACAAAGGCTGCAGAGTATAGCTGTGCAAGTGAAGTTCTGGCGGGTACCAGGCGGTATCGCCGCTCATTTCGCTGCCCAGGGCAGCGCGCACCATATACAGGAACGGTTTGTTGCGCAGGTAAAATTCGCGCCAAATTGGGATACGAAAGGTGTAAACCTTGCCAATTTCCCGATGACTCTCCCGTTCATTAAAACTGAAATTTGCCGCCATCTCCGCCAACAACCTTTCTAAATCGACGGCACGCAGCAAACGCAGCAGCATCTGACCGACCCTGTCTAGCTCTTCAGCGCCAAATACCAGCGCTCGTCGGGTGGCCAACCCGGCCAGCCAAACGTCATGGGGGGAGAAGTAGCGGCTGGAGCGGATTTTGCCTGCCAGAACGTCTGTTAATGGCTCTCCTGTCTGCGCCTCGGTGCGGCGCGGCCGGCCGCGCGGGGCCCCCGGTCGGTAGGGGCGACTGAGCCTCAAATCCTGTAGGGTGTCCAACCAGGCTTTGTTCTCCACGGAAAATTCAGCATATGCTACCAGCGTAAGCAATAGCTTCTCATAGAAAGAAAGCCAGACCCAAGCGTTGCGAAAAAACTGCTTTTGGCGCCCGTATTCCAGCAAATACTGGGTCAGTGAAGTGGCGCTGAAATCACGCTGGTTAGTCGGGTCGAGTGTTTCGCGACGGGCTTGCTCCAGCCCTTCCAATAAGAGGGAACGCATAAACATCAGATTGTTGCCGCATAACCGGGCCATCTCTTCCGGTGTAATAGGTTGGCTAAACACGTTAACGGTGGTTGTCAACTGGCGATCCTGGAACTGTTGGCGGAGGAAGGCGGTCGATTCGGCCCAAGATTCATCTGTTTCTAGCAAATAATTGGGTCGTAAAACCTGGCAAGCGGCCGAAAAGGCGGGGTATTCAGCCTGCAAGATTTTGTGTGTCAGGTAAGAGCAGCCGAGGACCAGATGGAGATGATTTTGCTCCGCAAGCTCTTGCCAAAAAGTCAAAGTTTCACTCAGCGTTGCCCGACCATCTTCACTCTCGATGAGATTTAGCAGCAGGTAATCGAAATGCTCCAGGAAAAGCGTGGTCACCGGCCGCGAACCCCGGTGGAGCGCCTGGAAAAATTCACGCCGGTAACTGGCCTCAAAACCAAACGGTTTATCCATTTGCATGGCGGCAGTCGCTATCTCGTCGTGCAAGCGGCTGGGAAGCAGGCGAATTGCCTGACCTTCGCCACTTTTTTGCTGGCGCAAATGGCTGAGAATGCGCTGTAAATTGACAATACGCCCGTCACCTGGCTTAACCCAGGATAAACACCCCTCGAAGAAAGTATGTCGAGCGCTTCGGTCCAATTCCAGCAATAGTAGGCCGCCCTGCAGCCCGAGGATCTGGCGCATCCGATTGCTGTAATGTTTCCAGGACGTGGGGAAACTGCGAGGATAATCAATCGTTTTTTGCCGAGACGGCAGGTTAAAGGCAACCGATTGCGAGGATGGCTCTCGTTCGTCAGTGGTAAATTGCAGTGTAAAGAAGAGGATGGCATCAACGTTCTGGTAGTCACTCTCGCCGGGCGTTTGTAAATAAGTAGCCCGGATCAGGCCGTTCATGCTCTGGTTCGGCGCGAGGTTTGGCGTTTCATCCGTCCAATTATGCTGTACGGTGCAGGGAATAGAACGGCCGTTTATCGTCAAATGAGGTGGTTCCAATTGAATTTTAAAGCCGGTCGCCAGCCCTTTATTGCGTATCTCAAAATTGACCCGCAGCTCATCGTCGCGAAAACGGGGATTTAGCAGCTGCACCTCCCAGATAAACTCGTTGGTCAGCCGACGCAGCCAGCTGCTCAAAATCTGGCTCCAGTCAGCCAGTACATGGTTGAGGCCCTTCAACCAGGCAGTATTGACCAATCGTCCCGCCTGCTGCTCCAGAGCGGCGGATTTGGTCACCTGGCTGCGCTGGAGATCCAGGTTGGTGAGCAGCAGGCGCAACCCTTCTAGACTTTCTTCCATCGAGACGTATAACACATCATCCAGGCCGCGGCGCATCAACAACAGCGACTTTTCCAAAACTGGGCCCACATGGGTTGAGAAAGCCGTTCGCGTATTGGTAGCCTCCGTAAAGTAACCAGCAAACAAGTCTGACCAATTCCCACCCGAAAAGAAAGTTTCGAGATCCTGAGCCGTCCGCAAATTGGCCAACACCGCCAGATGATGATAGATCTGGGCATGGTGGACCGCAAACCAGGTTTCATCCAGAGAAAACTCCGTATCCAGTTGGTGGAGGGCGGCAAGCTGAGCCTCGTGGGAATCGTGCGTCAGAAAGGTGTAAACCGACGCAAAGAGTCTTTGCGTTACCTCATCCCGGCATAGAAGGGGCAGATCTGCGGAAAAAATGGGTTGTAAGATTAGGGGATCGACAGCCCGGTTGCAAAATTCGTGGGCTATTTCCCAGGCACGTCCCTTATCTTGTCGATAAAGGTCCAAGAGACGGTGGGCGATGGCTTTGCGTGCCTGGTGGGCCGATGGATCAGACGGCAGAATCAACCATTGCAGCACTTCCCACCAGCCATCATGGGGCCGCCGGGGTTGGATCAGCTGCTCGGCAACCAGACAGCCCAACCCATGTCGCACCGTTTCGTCATCGCAGGTGGCGCCCACCTTGAGGATAGACCGCCAGGGCGGCGGCAGCGTCTGTTCGATGACTTGAGCTGCGACGGCCGTTTCCTCCAGGGTCATAATCAAGGCCTGGGCCAAAAATTGTCGGTTGGAGCCAAACTGGAGCAGGTGGTGCAGGGAGTCAAATAATGCGAGATCGGCGTGATAGGCCGCTGCACGTACCAGGGCGCGTACCAGAAGGATCTGATAATCCGGAGTGGTTGTCAGGGAAATGGGGACAGCGCCCAGTGCTGCCGCCGCACGTTTGGCCGTTTCTGCGTCCCCAGCGATTGCCAGGTGGCTGAGGCGCAGCAGTCCCATTTCCGCCAGGCCATCGTCGGCCGGGTTTGCGACAGCTGTCTGCCAATAGCGTATCGGATCGGCCCCGGCCACCTTCGTTTCCCATTGGTGGGTGATTGCCTGGGCGGCCGTTTGTGCGGCTGTTTTGTAATCGAGCAGTTGAAACACGAGCAGTTCGCCCTGAGTTGTCACCGCTGCCACGGCAGGAATGGCTTCTTTTCTGGCCGTCAAAAGGCGAAAACTGGCTAGGTGGTGGATATGGGCCTCCAGGCGGAATTCGCCTAATCGTCCGCCCAGCAAGTCGTAAACTACGACCCGATCGGCGACGGCTACAAACAGATCACTACGGCCGTCACCATCCAGATCAAACAAAGTAGCGGTGGGTAAGGCAAAATCCGTCCCCCTGGCCGCATACACCGTGGCGCCCAGGTTCAGGTCTGAAGCGCCTGGAAACCGCTGCCAGAGCAGTTCGCCCGCATGGTTGAAGCAGTAAAGCCGCTGGTTGCTACACAGAATAGTGAGATAGCTATTTCCCTGAGCATCCGGCCAGGCCAGAAGCTGCACGATCCGCGCCGGCAGTTTGATGGTCAACAAGTCAGACCCGGTGACCGACTGAAAGGTGGCCTGAAGGGCGAACCGCCGCGCAGTTACCTGGTAGGCAGTACGACCGTTTTTGGTCAGCAAGACCACCAGTTCCACTTCCGGCGATAGACTGGTGAACGCTGGCATAAGTTGACCATCGTGTTGTCGTGGTGACTCGTCCAGGCTGAGGCTCAAGTCACTACCGGCTGAGTGCCAGGCCCAGCCTTCTCGCTGCCACCGGGCCAGCTGTATGGGGTTGTTTCCTGGGACAAATTGATAGAAAGCGCCATCAGTGCTCAGGCCGCAAACGGTCGTTTCTGCGCCCCTTATACCGTCTGGCGTAGGACCCAATTGGCGCAGCGGAGCGGGTAACTGCCACTGGCCGGATTGTTCGCGCTGCCCCAGGTCCATTTGGATGACCTGGCCGGATGTTGTGCCCAGCCAAAGCCAGGTCGTGCCTGCGGCTTCGTCAACAACAGGCTGCAGGGTGACGATTGGGGCCGGTAAGGGCAGCCGCCACAGGCAGTGGACGCCATGCTGCGCGTCTATCCAGGCGGCAATCAGATGGGTGGGATCAGCGGCGGATAAGTCCAGATCATAGGGTGTGGCCATGCCGCGCAGACGGTCAATCCAGCGTAGCACAGCAGGCTTGACGGGGATTTTCAACCCGCTCAGCCAATTGGCAATCTGAAAGGCGACAGCTGGATCGGGATGCGTCTGGCACCAGCGCGCCAGCAAATGGCTGGCTAGAATTGGCTCTGACTGCAAGATTTCTGCCGCCAGCTTCAAGGCTGTTTTGTCGTGACGATTATCCGCCAGCCAGCGTACGGCCCAATCGTTTAGTTCAGACCGCCCATCGTGGAGATATTGATTGACCAAGGCTAGCGGCTCGCTGATTTGGAAGGCCCAGGAAACGGCCGTGTTAACCAACTGTTCAAGCGCAACCTGATCCGCAGCCGGCATGCGGTCTGTGAACACATCTAGTGTGCCGTCCTCGTAACCCACCAGGATCTCAGTCTGGCCATCCTTATCAAGGTCGCCAAAGGATAAGGCGGTGGCAATGCCTGGCAGGTTGGCGGACCAGATGAGCGCGCCGCTTCGCCCATCCAGGGCGATTAGCCGCCCATCGTCACTGCCGACGAGCAGATGGAATGCTCCGTTGGGCTGTGGCCGAGCCATCAAGCAGGTGGTGAAGAAATCAGTTTCGGCGGACCAGGACGGGTCGGCGATTAACGAGGGGTGGCTTTCATCAGACCAGATCAGCCGGATGAGGCGTGTACGTGCGCCGGCTATGTAAATCGCCGTGTCGGTTTGCACAACAGCCAGGGGTCGAAACGGGCAGGTCCATTCACCGTCCCATCCAGACGCTGATTGGTCAACAGCTAGAAGGCGGTAGATGGGTTGGTCCGGCCCTGTGACGGCGATGATTTCGAGACGAAATTTCTGGCGCTGTTGGCCTGCCCAAATGGGCCATGTGACCGGGGGGTGGGTGATGGGCAGGGATTGTCCGACGGTAAGGTTTAATGTGGGAGTCGTCCCATCACTGAGAACCAAATCATACAAGACGAGATTGTCCTCAACGGTTGGTTTGGTTGTGACCACGCCCACCTGAGGCCGGCCCCACCAACCGGTGCGCGAAGCCAGCCCCAGGATTCGGTGGTGGTCGGCATTTTCCAGGTTAGTGGTAAGACAGGTATTTGGTTGGGCGAGGGGATCTGGATAATAGTGAATACGACCGTTTTGATAAGCAACAAAGATCTCAGCGCAGCCATCGCTATTCATATCAACGGCACAAATGCCTGCAACAGGGGATGGACCGCTCAATCGTTGTTCGGTGTGCAGTGGATTTTGTTGGCAGTTCAGAAGATGGGCCAGGAGTTCGGTAACGGCCGTCAACGCTTCTTCACTAGGGGGAGTGCTGTCCAGGCTACTTGCTGCCTGCTGCCACTTATTCCAGAATTCTACTGCCAACATCGAAGCGCCTTTGAGGGTACGCGTACAAAACAGAAATTGCGAAAGCGTTGAGCCTCTCCCTAACCCAACCTACAATACATAATCTGCCAGGGAAAGTCAACAATTGCCGCGTGCTGGGACACGCGAAAGGTCGCTCGAAGAAAATCTCTCCTGACTGCCAATCGCTAAATTGATTTGTCGCCGCTAATTGTACGGGATGATATGTGACTCCAGAGTTAACAACTATGTCCGGGAAGGCTGGCTGTGATCTTCCGGAAGAGTGGACGTAAAGAAAAGGCTGAGTCCTTTTTTCGGAGGAACAAATGACAACCCAAAAATAAACCTATTCGGCAGCATTCAGGCAAGAAGCGGTGCGCTTGTAGGAAACAAGCGGTAAAAGTGCGATGGAAATCGAACGAGAACTCGGCATCACGCATGGTCTGCTCAACAAATGGAAACGCCAACTAAAAATGAGGGCCAGGCAGCTTTGGCCGGGGCCATCTGACACCAGAACAAGAACAGATACGGCAACTGGAACGAAAGTTAGCCATTGCTGCCGGCCAGGGCGGTGTCGTGTTCATTCAAGACTCGCTGCGCTTCATTCTGATGTGTAACCTGGTACAGGCTGACGCCGCCAGCGCCGACGAATACTGGCTAACGCTCTGGTACCTGCCAGTCGCGCAAAAAGAGCAGCACCTTTTATAGAATCGTCCTCATGATAAGAAAATTTGAGATGCATTTGGCGAGACTCCACCCCAAGGGTGTAAAATCGAACGTTGAAACCGACATTTTCTTTTCATTTGAGGCATAATACAATTGCGAGAGGCTTCACTCAACGTTGGACTGTGTCAGCCCAATCGCATTAGAAAAGGCGTATGCTTCGAAGTTTATTTATGTTGTCCACGAAATCGGGGGACTCCAAACTGACGCAATATGCCAAATCGCCGGCATCCGGTCTGATACGCAACCAAACCGTTTAGCCAATTTCTAAAGATTGGCCCCATTTTACCGAGTTAAAGCTGAGGAGTACAAAGGAACTGGATTGAATCCCAAAAACATGTTGCTTTCCACAAAACTTCGGCCGCCACAGTTGCCCGGCGATTATTTATCGCGACCACGGTTACTGGCGCAGTTGGATCGCGGCTTAAGTGGGGGGCTTATCCTGATTTCGGCGCCAGCTGGCTATGGCAAAACCACGCTGGTTGCTGATTGGCTGCATCACATGTCATTGGGTGGCGGCCAGCGGTCAGCGTCGCCGTGCGCCTGGGTGTCGTTGGATGAGAGCGACAACGACCTGTATTTATTTTTGCGTTACGTCATCACGGCCGTTCGGACTGCCTTTCGCCAGGAATCATTGTGTACGGCTACAGAATCCCTGTTGGATGCCGCCCAATTACCGCCATTAGAGGCGATCACCACATCTTTTATCAACGATCTGAATACCCTGCCTGACCAACTGCTGTTAGCTCTGGATGATTACCACCTCATCACTTCCCCGAAAGTGCAGCAGCTCATGGATCGGCTGGTCCATTATTTCCCTGCCGGGCTGCGGCTGGTGCTGATTACCCGGGTAGACCCACCCTTGCCCTTGCTGTCGCGCCGTCGCGCCCAGGCGCGCCTGTTAGAAATTCGCGCCGCTGATTTGCGTTTTACACCGGCCGAGGCGTATGCAGTGTTGCAAGGAACAACAGACACGGCCGTTACCCTGGAAACGGCCGTGGCGCTGGACAAAGAAACAGAAGGGTGGATTATCGGCTTGCAGATGGCCGGCCTCTCCCTGCGTGATCAGGCCGATCCGGTGGCTTTTGCCCGCACGCTGCGGCAGCGCGGCCGCCGCCTGGCGATGGACTTTTTGCTGGACGAAGTGCTCATCCGCCAACCGCGGCCCCTCTTCGAGTTTCTGCTGCAAACGTCGATTTTGGAGCGATTTTGCGCCCCGCTCTGTACGGCTGTATTTCATGCCGCAGAACCATCTGCCCAGCAAGTGCCGGATTACCTGGACAGGCTGGAGCGAACCAACCTGTTTCTCGTATCTTTGGACGAACAGAAGGTCTGGTACCGTTTTCACCACCTGTTTCGGGATTTACTGCGGCAGCGTTTGGCGCAGGAATACGAACCGGAAACCATTGCTTCCCTGCACAAACACGCCGGCGTCTGGCTGGCCGAGCATAAATTGATTGAAGAAGCCTTGCGCCATCTGTTAATCGCCGGGGATGTGGACACGGCCGTATCCTTGATCGAAGCCAACCGGCTTGAGGTGTTGAACCGCGAAGATTTCCGCACCGTGGAGCGCTGGCTGAGCATGCTGCCAGAGGATGTGGTCAATACACGGCCGTCATTGCTGCTCATGAAGGCCTGGGTCATGCGCATAGACTACAAGCTGTCGGCCCTTCCTGCCGTCTTGAAGCAGGTGGAAGCGCTGCAAACGGACGTGCCAACCGGCGACCAACACGCCTTAATCATTGCCGACAGCCTGCAGGGAGAAAGTGATACCCTGTGGAGCGAAATCTATTTTTGGGATAGCGATTTTCGGCGCACCCACACCAGTGGCCGCTCTGCGTTGGCGCTCTTACCCAAAAATTATTATTTCGCGCGCGGCCTGGCCGTTTTATACAAATGTCAGGCGCTCCAGGCTTTCGGTCAGCTGGAAAAAGCTATCATCCTACTAAACGAGGCGTTGGCTGACGAGGAGCAGCAGCATCTGGCTTTTAGAATAAGGATACTGATAGCCGGCATCACAGTTTACGGCGCAGCCGGTGATTTGTGGCGTGTGAAGCAGGCTTCCCAGATGCTCATCAAACTGGGCGAGGAAGAGCGGAGACCGTTAGGCAGCGGCTGGGGGAATTATGGTTTAGGCTACGTCTATTATCAATGGAATGAATTAGATAAAGCCTACACCTATTGGACCTCCCTGCTGAAGCTCCGCTACCTGTCACACTTCCGATCCTATTTTGAATCTCTGTTAGGGCTAGCTTTGGTGCAGCAGCTTCAGGGTGATGCAGACCGCGCGCAGCAAACCTTGGATTCTTTATCTCTGGTGGTAATGGAAATGGGTCAGCCCCGGTTGCTCCCAGAAATAGCCTCCTTCCAGGCGCGGTTGGCCTTGTTGCAGGGGAATATGGCGACAGCCGTGCAGTGGGCCGAAACAACAACGGAACCTCACTATTCACCTACATGGTTTTGGGAAACCTCCCACTTAACCCGCATCAAGGTGTATCTGGCCCAAGGAACGGCCGTTAGCCTGCAAAAAGCCGCCGAGCTGTTGCAGTTCGACCAGCAAGCCGCCGAAGCGGCCCATGAGCACGAACAGTTGATTGAGATTTGGGCGCTCCGGGCAATGCTTGAAGCCGCGAAGGACAATCCGCAGGCAGCGCTGGCCGCCTGCCAACAGGCTGTAGAACGGGCCGAACCGGCCGGTCATATTCGCTTTTTCCTCGATTTGGGGCCGGTCATGGCCGAACTGCTGCGTCAGCTAGCCGTGCGCGGCGTCTCCGTACCCTTTATCGGCCGAATCCTGGCTGCCTTCCCCGGAGAGTTCGCCCCGGCTCTCACAGAGCAAGAGATGCAAATCCTGGCCTTGCTGCAGCAAGGTGTGTCCAACAACGCGATCGCTCAACAGCTTGTCATATCCCTGAACACAGTCAAAAAACATAATCGCAACATTTACCAAAAACTCGGTGTCCACAGCCGCGATCAAGCCATTGCTCGGGCAAAAGCACTGGGCCTTATCTAAAGAACTGCCAGAGAAAACGACCCCTTTCGAAAATGTATTAACGCAGAAACGCTAAGGCGCAGAGGAAAAATCTGCGACATCAGCGCAATCTGCGAATTTTCATTGATGGTGTTGAGCCTGCGCTCATGCCGTCTCCCCTGTAAATACTCCCCAATATTATCCCTTCCTCCGTATCGAGCGCCTCTCATTTCTGCTAATATGAAAACATGGCCGGAAAACTGGCGCTGCATCAAGCAGCCGTGTACCAGATACGCTTCCAGGGCGTATTAGACGAATCCTGGGTCAAGTACCTTAATCCAGACCTCACCATTAACACTCACGGTGACACACCACAAGCCCTCATCACCACCCTCACCGGAAAGGTAAGCGACCAGGCGGCGCTGTTGGGACTCCTCAACAGCCTATATTATCTTGGGCTGCCGCTGTTGTCCGTAAACGTGATCGTTTAATCAGGATTTTCATCTTGCAGCCGCGATTTCCAAATCGCGCTTACGCCTGTACTCAGGCGCGCAAAAAGGATCGCACATCTGCAGCAAAAAGATTTCTGAAAAACTATGATGATCAATTAGCGAAAAATTCGATATCCAAAAACCTACAAAGGAGATTTTCATATGGGAACCATTACTGTTTTGAAGTTTGATACACCTGCAGGCGCATCGGAAATGCTGGAACTTATCCAAAGTCTGGCCAAACAGCACTTGATCACCCTGCAGGACGCCGCCATTGTGTCCTGGCAAGATGGGGCCAAGAAACCCAAAACCAAGCAAATGGCCAGTCTGGCCGGTATGGGCGCGCTAGATGGCGCTTTCTGGGGGATGCTTTTTGGGTTGATCTTTTTTATTCCCCTTTTTGGCATGGCGGTTGGCGCAGCCATGGGGGCGTTAGCCGGCAAGTTTAGCGATTACGGCATTGACGATGATTTCATTAAATCCGTGCGCGAAAAAGTGACGGAGGGCACCTCGGGCTTATTCCTGATGACCAGTGACGCGGTGATGGACAAGGTAACGGCCGCGATCAAAGAAAAAGGCATCCAATTCGAACTCATCGCTTCCAATCTCTCCAACGAACAAGAAGAGGAACTGCGCGACGCCTTTGGCCAAGAGTAACCAGCAGCGATTTTATAAAAGTTTCCGATAAAGGGGATTGACCCGGTGGCTGAATTTGAAGGCTGAAAAGTAGAGAAGCGGAGATTTTTCTCCGTTCCTCTATTTTTCAGCGTAATCCGCTGGATACCTGCTCATTAAAGCGCGATGAAATCTGGCAACAAATTGTCACGAATGGACATGAATTTGCGGCAATTGGTTACGATTTGAAGGAGATCGTGATGATAAACGGCCCTGTAGAGTACATTGTTATTTCATTTCCCGGCAACCACTTTTCCGGCGAGATCATTCCGGCCATTGCCGACGTCGTAGAGAAAGGGGTGGTGCGGATTATCGACCTGGTCTTTATTCGTAAGGATGAAGACGGCAGCGTGACGCTGGTTGAATTTGAAGAGCTAGACGACGCCTTTGGCGTGGCCATTGAACCGCTGGTCGAGATGGTTACCGGTCTGGTGGCCGAAGAAGACATCGAGATGTTTGGTGAGGCCATGGAAGCGAACCATTCGGCCCTGGCGGTGGTGTTTGAACATCTGTGGGCGGCCGAACTGGGAACGGCCGTGCGCCGCGCCAACGGCCGGGTCATCGCTGACGGTCATATTCCCCGGGAAGCAGTGATGGAAATTCTGGAGATGTATGGGGAAAGCGCCTAGCGGCAGCGCGTCGGTCGCTTTTGTGAATAACCAGGAGGTTAAATTATGCCTTTCAGAAGAGGTCCACTTATGGTACCCCGGGGCCGTCGCCGGCCCGGTTTGGTGGGTACGATGGCGCGCACGGCCGTTATTGCCGGTACGGCCACCGCGACATCCAGAGCCGTTAGCGGCGCGATGAGCGCCAAGCAGCAGCAGGCCGCCGCCGAACAACAGGCGGCGCTGGAACAGCAGCAGCAGATGGCCGATCTGCAAGCACAGCAGGAGGCATTGGCCCAACAGCAAGCCTATCTGGCACAGCAGCAGGCCATGCAGCCACCGCCAACACCCGCCGCACCGGCTGCGCCGGCCGCCAGCGGCATGGATGACGAGATGGTGCAGCTACAAAAGCTAGCCCAATTAAAAGAAATGAATCTGATTACCGATCAGGAGTACGCTGCCAAGAAGGCGCAGATCTTAGGAATATAAGGGCCTTTTGTTCTCTCGTCTGTTGGTCATCGAATTCTGGGAGATACCGTCCCATGCTAGCGGCGTCGTTCGTGGGGCAGTCTGCAATCATTTGCGGCGCCACTCCTAGCTGTTGGTTAACGAGGAACGATCTTGCCTACTCTTTATCATTTCCAGGTATTGGGTCTGTATTTCCTGGTGCAGGAGATGAGCAGACCGTTGGGTTAGGGGAGGTTTATTCGTGCTCAATGAAATCCTGACAACTATCGCCGGTCTGGCTCTCAATTTATTTGTGATCACCAGTATGCTGGCGATGGGCATGAGTTTGACGACAAAGCAGATTATGAACCCGCTGCGTAATGGGCGGCTGGTGGTGCTGGCGCTGGTGGGAAATTTTGTGCTGATACCGGCGCTGGCTTGGGGATTAACGGCCGTTCTCCCCCTGGGCCAACCGCAAACCGCCGCCCTCATCCTGGTTGGCGCCTGTGCCGGGGCCCCTTTTCTGCCCAAACTGGCCCAGATGGCCAAAGGTAACATAGCGCTGTCGGTGGGATTGATGGTGGTGCTGATGGTTGTGACCATTTTTTACGCGCCCCTGGTTTTGCCGCTGCTGCTGCCGGGGGCGCAGGTGGACG
>ERZ795053.4485-NODE-4485-length-15091-cov-5.828013_pt1 | contig 15091 bp, 18 predicted proteins | sample MGYA00375137_ERZ795053 | MGnify/ENA primary metagenome ERZ795053 (study PRJEB30182, sample SAMN05720284) | activated sludge metagenome | isolation source: Anaerobic digester | place: Hong Kong | collected 2014-12-17 ... | reverse complement strand
CATACGGCATACCCGTTGCATAGTCCTTGATTACCATTAAGCCGTTGGCTTTAACTGTCTTGTCCGTAATTGCTACTGTTCCCGCCGTTGCGTCAATAACGTGTTCCTCACCGATTATTGTTGCATAAGCGTTTGATGTGGTTTCTCTGTACTGCATACCCGCAGCAAAGCGGAAAAGCTGACGGTCAAAGGCGTTCATCGTGATAGCGAGTTTTGTTCCCGTCTTAATAGGGCGAATATCAGCAGGGTAAATACTGTTACCGCTGTCAATGTTCTGCATTTCCTTTGAAACGGAAAAGCTCATTTCCTTAATGGACGGCTTGTTTGCAACGTAGATTTCGGCGTTATCAGTTGTGATAAGTCCCGAAGAAAGCCTACGACGGAGCATAAGTGTTCCTGCTCTTTCAAAAAGCAGATTTCTTTTCTGTACTGACATAGTTATCATTCCTTTCAAATGTTAAGTTGTTTTTTTGACATTCTTTGTCGATGTGTAATATGAAAATCGAACCCCTACGCAGTAGAAGCCCGATTGACAAGCGAGAGGGGCGGGAGAGGGAGCAACAACATTCATTTCGCTGTGATTTTCCCATTCGTACCCGTCGAGTATCGCAATTATCTGTGAAGCGCATAAATCCGCCTTGCTTGCATTATTCAGCGGTACGGATATATCAATCTGTATCATCTGTTCAAGCGTAGCGGAATTGAGTTTGTTTGTTCTTGAGGGAGCATTATATATAAAAAGCTGAAATTTATCATTTTCCAACTTTTCATCTGTGGTGTTTGTAAGGTATGTATGAGCTCCCGAAAATCCAAGAGAGAGGATATATGGGTCTGCAAGAATAGCCTTGCGTATGGCTTTTTTATCCTCATTAGGCGAAATAGGCAATATCATCACCGTCCTTTACTCATAAAAAAACCATTCTGTTGAAGTCAACAAAATGGTAATATGTATCAATCATACATTGATAGATTAACGGACCACCGCCTTTCAAGCAAAATTAAAATCGTTTTTGCAAGGTTTGAGGTGCCTTACCACTTAATCTCACCGCCTATCTATCTGTATTCAAAATATTGTGCTATACCTCGGAAATACTCTCTTATAACAAGGGAAAGTATTTCATTAACTCTGTTACCGCCGAAAAACCACGTTTCGGCATTTTGAAAAGCGTATGACGGCTGTTGTACACCTGTAATGCCCTCTACGTCACTCCCTGCCATTGAGCCTGTCGAATAGTCGGTTGCTCCGTAGATATTCTTATAGCGTCCCTGTGAACGTCCTACAATGGTATATCCCGAACGCAAATCATTCCACAATTCAGAATTCATATACTCGTCAAGATATGGGTTATCTTTATCCATTGCCGAGCCTGTGCCGTAGCTATCCATAATCGCACGGGCATTTCCGATTACACGGCATTTTATGACGTTTTCTTCAACCTCGGTGAGCTTTTCAAGCCCCTCACGTCCCGATGTTGTCCGCATTTGATTATGGATTTCCGCGTAATACTCATTCAATAAGTCGTTCGCCGTGGACTTCATCTTTTCTTTGAAGCCCTCAATTGCGCGGGCAGAATTGAAATGAAGCGTTTTCTTATCCATTCAATCACCTAGCTTTTCTTGAAAAGAAGCTGTACCGTGTCTGTTCCAATTACCTGTGAGCCTACGCTCTCTACGCTGAATTCTGACAGGCTATTTGCTCCCTTTATGTTGTTTTGCATAACCACCATATCGCCCTCTGAAATCATATAGCTATGAGGCAAGATGATTGTATATATGCTTTGGTCGAGAAGTCCGTCCGATGTTGCTTTATTTGAACGTGCGGAAATATCCCTAAAGCACTTCACGTTTTCGTGAACAACCGCATACGGTAGCAATTCTCCGTTATCGTCACGTTCATTGTTCGGTCTGCGCTTTATCGTGATTGTTACATTGCACCGAATACAAGCGGCGTATATCATATCGCTTGCCATTGGTTCATTGAGTATCGTTTCAATGAAATATGTGTTATTGTTATCTTTGGGGCGCGTGAAATAATCGCCTACGCATACAGCGGGTGAGCCTTTATACATCTGCCCCTCAAAGAAATACGCTCTGTTAGCGAGGCTGTATACCGCCTTTGTACTCTCCATTAATGAGGCTTTCAAAATCTGATTGCTGAATATCACCTGTTCGCCGTGCCTTGCTACAATGTTTTTTTGTCTGCTCATAATCAGCACCGCCTTAAATATGGTATGTATCGCCCTCATATACATCATCTGTATTTGAGGTTGTGAATATTGTCGGGGTATATCCGGAAGAATATCCAAGCAAGCTAAGATACGTTGAAAGTTTTTCGGAAAGCATATCAAGTGTATCATCATAGCTGTTTTTGAAATATTCTGTCTTGCTGTGCGTTGTCTGTTCAAGCTTTACATCTTTTTCGCTTTTTGTAAGGGGAAGAAGTTCTATTGCTGTGCGGTATATGTAGCAACAATAAAGTATTTCTTTCTGCTCAGAGGTATATCCCGAAGTGTCACCGAGCTTATCATTAACAAAGTTCTTTGCCGTTCCGCTGTATTCGTATCGGTCTATTGTTTCGTCGGGGATTTCTTCCTCTGTTGTACTAAGAATGTTTCTTACTCTGTTATAGAAATCGTCAACTTCCATAAATAAGTTGCTCATTTTTATGCCCCCTCATTTTCTTCTTTACTTGATAACAAAAATTAGCGCTACCGCTCCCGAAACAACAGCTCCTATCACAAGCCATATAATCTTTTCAATAATTTTAAGAGGTTTTGCCTTTATTTCTTCAATATTCTTTGACGTTGAGGAAATATCCTGTTTCATAGCTTCATTGTCTTTTTTTATTTCAACAAACGTATGAGATACCTCCGTGGATAGAATATCAACTTTTTTATCAATCGTTGCCATTGCCGCAACAAGCTGCTGAGTTTCTTTCATTCCAACTTCCAAATCGTCTATTCGGTGATTGGCTACCTTGATTTTTTCATCAACAAAATCGATTTTTGCGTCAATTGTTTCTCTGCTATATCCCTGTTCTGTCATAAGACATATCCCTCTTTTCAGCTCATATTCTTACTGCACCCCACAAATATTTTCGTGAGGTGTGTGTAAAAACACGAACTACGTTGCAGCTTCCTGTTTCATACGGAGTGTAGCCTTTTCCACAAACTTTGTGAAGCACGAAATCTCGGAAATCGTACCGAGTTCTGTCTGATTGCGGATATTCTTGTCTATTTCTCTTATCTGTGAGCCGTTCGCAACGTACTTTGTAAGAGAATAGTCCTTGTTTACCGCAATAATCTGGTCTGTACCTGAAATCTGCGGAACATCTGCATAAAGGATTGTGATATTGCCGAGAATGCCCTGCGGAAGTGTGAATTTGCTTGTCGGAAGCATTCCTGTTACATTCTCCGATGAAATGAACATAGTGTTGATTGTAACATATGGGTTCATAGGAGCGATGATTGTTGAAAGTGCAATACCACTCTGATTGTAGTATTCAACAGCAAACTTCACAAGTCTTTCAGCTGTGAGCTTTGTGTCACCTGCGTTCCACTTTACCGCTGTTCCGAGGTCTTTGAGAACGTCGATTGCATCGCCGATTTCCTGATTTGCTACATCGTTTGCGATATAGTCAAGTCCCTTTGTGAAAAGGTCAACCGTCATATACATCGTATCTTCGTATGTAGCTTCAAGAGCACGTCCTCTCTTATAGAGAGTAGTTGCATTGTCGTTTGTAGCAAACTTTGCAACAGGGAGGTCTGCACCGGGTGTTACTCTTGCTTTCTTTGCGGCATTCTTGTTGCCGTCGGAAGTAAGGTCAATAGTCTGTCCGTTTACCGAACGGCTATCAACGTATGAAACATTCGCGCAGATTTCGCCGAGAATGTTGTTTTTGAAGATTGTTTCGCCGAGACGCTTGTCAACGAAAGCAGGGAAAAGCCAAGAGGAAGTCGAAGCAGAACTGTCGTAGAAGTCCTTAACCTGTGACTTCTTTGTAATTCCCGCATCAACCATAGCCATCTGAAACGCGTCAAGCTTTTCCATACGGCTGTCTGCCTTAATTCTTGCATTGATTTCGTCCTTGTTCTTTTCGGCAAGGACTTCAGTTACGGTCTTGTTGCTCGAAAGAGCATCGGCAATAACTTCATCTGTGATGATAATTTTACTCATTTTTATGTGTCCCCCTTTATTACAGAAGTATTGTTGCTACGTCGTTTGCAGCGTCGATTGATGTACAAATGCCGCGAATGCCTACGAGAGTACAAGCACTTGAAGCTACTGCTGCTGTTGCAGCTGTAATTTTGCCCTCGTGGTCAACTGCCGTGAACTTTCCGAGAACAGGGTTTGTTGTTGCATTGCAAGCAATATCTTCCGCAAATCCTGCAACCTGAATTGTTGCATATCCGCTTGTTCCGTCAATTCCCGAAACAATTCCGAAAAGTGATGCGGGTGTGCCTGATGCAGCCGCAAATCCGACTTCGTTGTTGCCTGTGATTGTAACAGCTTTACCTGCCGCAAGCGTAGTGCCTGATTTGATTTTCATTGTTACATATTCGCAACCGCCTGTACCATTAAGAGAATAAATATCTGCCATAGTAAATTCCTGCCTTTCTGTCGTTTAGACAATATCGTTGAAGTTTATTTTAAACTTTGCATCTGCTGTGGGTTCTTCTGATGTTCTGCCGGTATGAAGAACGGACTTTGCTAATGCCGCCCATTCATCAGCCTGCGCATTAATTTCGTCGATTTCCATATTGTCAAAAATCTTGCGCCATCTGTCCTCGTTGAAATCTTCGCCCTTTGCCTGAATACCGTGCTTGATTGCTTCGTCAACTACACCGTTTTTGTATTTGTCAAAAGCTTCTGCTTTTGCAACAATAGCAGGGTCTGCTGCTCCGATAATTGCACCTGCTGCCGTAGGTTCAACCTGTGCGCTTATCGTATGCGTTGCCGTAGGCTCCGCAGGAACGGGTGTAGGCTCTGTTGGTGTAGGCTCTGCCGCAGGTGTAGGCTCAGGGCTTGCTGTCTTTGCCTTTGCCTGAATGCTCGCAATTATTCCGTCAAAACCATCATTGAGCTTTGTAAGAATGGTATCAGAAGTATCGGTATCGAGAATATCAAGGCCAAGTTCTTTGAGTTTCGCTTTAATTTCCATATTGTTGATTGCTCCTTTCGCTGAAAGTGTTTTATATATGTTTGTGTCTTTGCCAATTTCTAACTTGTTGAAAACAATACCCTTTGCGCTTGCGGCCATTTCGACAGCCTCGGATTTTTCATCAATCAAGCCGTAGTCAAGAGCTTCATCAGCTGTAAGCCAAGTTTCAGCTTTAAGGAGGTCTTTAAGCTCGCTTTCGGATTTATTGAAGTGGCGCATATAAAGAGCTACAAGCGTTTCTTCTGCCTTGTCAAGCATATCTGCGGTTTTACGGAGCTCGTCCGCATTACCGTGAGCAAAAGATGAGGGCTTATGTATCATCATCAGTGCGTTGTCGGGCATAATGATTTTGTCGCCGCACATAGCAATTACACTCGCCATAGAAGCCGCGATACCGTCAATGTGAACGGTCTTTGTTGCTTTACATCTGTCAAGCATAGAAGCAATAGCCTGTCCTGCGAAAACGCTACCGCCGTAGCTGTTGATAAAAATATCAATATCTGTACAATCGGTAAGCTCTTTCAGCTTTTCGTCGATGTCTTTTGGGGTGACATCTTCTTCCCACCACTTGACATCTGAAATATCACCGTATATGGAAAGCTCACCCTTGCCGTTGTCTTTTGCTTTTGCCGTGATATGATTAAGAGTTATTTTATTCGGCATTTTCTTCACCGTCCGTTTCTTCTATATTTGTTTCGTTGCCACCGTCACCGAACACTTTTTTTATGTATTCGTAATGGTTTGGCTTGCTTTCCGCAGCCTGTTCAACACCCATTGACTTTTGAGCCGCTACGTTTTCATCAATATAGCCGTATTCATCTGCCCTACGGTTAAGCTCAAGGTTTTTGAGCAGATATTCAACCTTATCCTTAAATGTCTGCCATTCAATCGGGTTAGGCGTATATTTCATTGTTGCGTTGTAGCCTTTGACTTGTAGCCATATTCTCGCTATGCTCTCTACAATGCGTTTTTCCGCCCTCTGCCGAGGTTCAAGCATATCGCATATGGATTTGAATTCTACCGTACCGAGAGCGTATGAGCCACCGTTTTGGTGTCTGTTCATCAAAGTGCCGAGGATTTTTAAGGCATTCATCATCTGCGTATCGATGATTTCAGCATAAGCAGAAATACCCTGAAAGAAAGCTGCGTTATTTCCTCCCACCGTATCAACTTTTACATCATCGGTGGTTATAATGTCCCTTGTAGGTCCGATTTTCGCAAGAGAAGCGCGGACGTTATCAATTATTTTATTAACATATCCGTTTCGCTGTGAGCCTACCGTATCATTTTTGATTTCGGGAGGTGCGCTATCCATTACCTTTTCGCTGTTTAACGTTACGTTATATCGTGGGGAACCTACGCGGTACAATACCTTTTGAGAAGATTGAAAGAATTCTAATTGCATATCTGCCGCCGATATTGCGGGGCGAAACAGTAAGGAGCCCTGAGGATTTGCAATTTTCGGATTGAATGGTACCCATAGAAAATTTGCATTTCTAAGGTCAATTTCCTTGCCGTTGATTTTCTGAACGGGGTAGTAGCTGGTTTTATCTTCGGTCAGCTTCCATTCAATTGTTTTCGGATTGATAACATAAATGTCCTCAATATCCGACATATCGGAAGTCAATACAACCTCGCAAGCCATGCCGCCCGCGATAAAATCCGAAGAATGTAACTGATAAAGAACGCCCTCCAAGCCGTTAGCACACAACTTTCCAACTCGTGAAGCAAATTCGTCCCATTCTTCCTTTATACGTTCCGAGGTACGCCCTCTGGAAACAAACTCAACCGTGCCGCTTTGACTTACAAGAGAAAGCAACATCTGATATGCCATTGAAGCGTCGGGGTGTTCATCTACGAGGATTTCAATAGCGTCGTACACATCGTATGTATTCCGCAACTTTGTGAGCAGATTTGTTGTTTTCTGCGCCATTGTAGTTGTGCCATATGTATCAATTGCACTTGTCCTGCCGCCGTAAATCTGTATTTCGGTTTCGCCTGATTTCTTCGGCTTTTTATTGAAAATAGGAATAATTATCACCCCTTTACTCGTCGTCGCTTTGAATTTCTGCTATACAGCCGAAAAATCCATACGACTTTTTAACCGTTTCTGTATCTGCAAAAACGAAATATCCCGCTGATATATGGTCGTCGTGTCCGTCCCTCGTTGCATTGTGATATGAGGTTTTACCGCCATCAACTTCGCGGATATAATCCTTAAACTCAAATTTAAGCTGTTCGGTGATTTTCTCGCCGTCGTCAAGAATATTTACCATACCGCCACGAATAGCAACCGCAAAATTTTCAACGTAGTTTGCTTTGTTTTTGCCCTGTTCATCATATCCCGTAGCGCTTGCACCGCGATTGGCAAATAGTCCATCAAGTGTCATTCCAAGTCCTGTACGTCCGAATTTAATAGGTGCAAAGTTATATAGCTTTGAAATTCGTATAACCTCGTCAATTTGAATTTCAATATCTCTACCGATAAGGTCGTCAATATAAACAACTCGTTGAGTGTTTTTCTCATATACCCATACAATAGAGCCGTCGTTTACAAGTGCGGGGTCCCACGCTACAACATAGTTGTAATTTAGCTTCGGCCTGCGCCATTCGGTGATTATGGTATCTCGTTCTTCCTTTGGAAGAGATTTATCTAGCTTGACAAGACATTTCGTTTCAAAGTCGGGGAATACGAGAGAGCCGCCGACAATAAATTCTGCGAGATAATCTTGCCTGTATCTATCGTGTGACATACGGATTTCAAGGTTTTCACGATATGTCTTGCCGTTTTTCTGTACTTCATTGCCTTTTTTTGCGTTTGCAGGGTTATCCCAATGTTGCCACCTAAATGATTGCCATTGTGGGTCTTTATCGGGATTTGCGTTGTCACCCCATTTGAACATTGTATAGAAGTAATTTGCTCCGAGAGGGGAACTGTTGATAAGAGCAATACCGCCCTTGCCGTCAAGTCCTCTGTGTTCGGAGTTCAAACGACCCTCAAGGTTACTCCATACATCTTCAAGGTCTTTAATTCTTGCCGCCTCGGTGATAAGCACAACATCAAGTCCGACACCTACAAGGCTTTCGGGGTCGTATGCTGACTTTACTTCAAACATACAACCGTTTTTTGTAATGAGGGTTTTCGTTGTTTTATTGTAATCGGCGATAAGCTCACGGGGAATAATTCTGCGTAGCTGATTGAAATCCTCTGTTGCTATGCTTTCATACGGTGCAACTATCCACGCTCTTACTTTCGGTATAAGCGTATCGGGTCTGTCCTCGTTCGCACAAGCAAAAGCATAGCGTACACATTCAAATGTCATAGAGTAGTCTTTACCCGTTCTGATAGCACCTGCAATAAGTCTGAAACGTGCCTCGCATTGGTGCATAAGCATTTGATAGGGGTAGGGGGAATAGTCTATCTGAAATATTGTGGTTTTTTCTCTTGAAGCGTTTGCACGGCATTCCTCGCAAAGTTCGTATGAACTGTATTTGCCAAGGACGCTGTCCCATTCCTGCGAGAATTGCTTACCGCATTTTTTACATATCTTGTATTTATCTTTCGACGCGATAGGCTCGGCTATTTTGTCTTTGCAAATAACGTCAACAGGCTTTAAACTGTTACCCATTTATTCATCACCCGCCGTAGATACTCCGAGTGCAACAGTACCGTCCTTGAATGCAAGCCCTATCTTAATACCATTTGCACCTTGCATAGCCTTGTCAGCGTCTGCCGTTGTCGTAGCCTGTTTAAGCATTCTACTTGATATGCTTTCAATTGCTTTCGCATAATCGAGTAGGTCTTTAGGACTTTGAATGTTATCCCTTACCCTTTCAAGAACATCAACACTTATAACTCCCTCGTCGAGAGTTGCCAAAGCTTCGGAAAGCCTTGCCGCACTGTTGCCTTTGTTTTCGTCAATAAGAACGGATAAGCCTTTATTACGCTTATTTACCTTTTCGCGCATTTGAGCTATCATATCTTCCGTTACATTTCCGCTTTTAATTGCAAGCCGTGTACTTACATTTTCATCAAGCACTTCAACCTTGCAAGGAGTTTCCCAATCGTCAACAACTTTGGGAACGTCAACTGTGGGAATATTATTGTCAAATGCTCTTGCCATAGTGAATTACCCCTCCGTTTCTGTGTATTCCTGTTCGAGCTGCCGATTTTCAGCAAGGCTTTTCTGATATTCTTCAAATAACTGTGGATTTGTGTACTGTACAGGCGTTTTCGCTAGCTTTTCGGCTAGTGCGCTTTCAACAAAATCCGCTAATTTAATAGCAGGGAAGTTAACCGCATTATATCGGTGTATCATCTTCCAAATCTTATTTTTAAGTTCGGGATTGATGTAAACCTGTATCAATGCTGTTTTATTTTCGGGTATCATATCTTCGGAAACAGGCTTTTTAAAATCTGTGCCGAAATTATCCGTATGATTTTTCATAAAGTAGTCGAGCGCAAGACAGACGGCTTCGGGGAATTCATATCCGAGGCTCATTATCGTTTGTTTGAAATGAAGAACCGTATCGTTTGCGGGCAGACAGGCTGTAACTCGCTGTACCGCAGCTACCCCGATATTCTCTTTAACCTCTGCCGTAGGCTTCTCGGTGTAGGCAATACCTTGCTTTTTCCATAGTTCATAATCGCTTTTGGCAATAAAAAAAGAAACGAAATAGCATTTTTTAAGCTTTTCGTTTCTGAATGATTGTTCGATTGTAATCTTTATGCCCTTTGCAATGGGTATCAATGCTCGATGCGTAAAGAATTGATTTGTCACGGTATCATATCTGCCTATGCAATTAAAATATCGTATAAGTCCTGTTGGAGTTTTGACAGGGGATAATCTCTGAATGTTATTCAAAGTTGTTTCCATCATCTGTTTCAATTGTTCGGGACGTATCTTCTCAAATTTGGCTATGTCAAATATGCTGTAAGCGTTCTTCGGAACGGATATATTACCTATCAGCGTAGCCATTATGTGATTTTACAGTAATCCGAATTCTGAAACAAACTCCATTTTTCTTTTGCATAGTTATAAATGCCCTCACTTGCGTCAAGACACGTGTATATTTCCTCAAACTTCTTGTATGCTTTCTCAAATTCAAGGGAATTGTACGGAACTTCACAAGCCAAAGCCATAAGTGCCGTCATAGGACTTCTGCTGTGTCCCTGATTACAGCAGACAAAAACCTTATTTCCCGCGCAAAGCATTGAACGTATGTATGTTACCGCTTCAATCACTATCTCGTCGGGAATGTATTTCATATCCGCTACATCAATCAGATTACAGATGATACAGCGGTTACGTCTTGCAATAAAGTATTCGGGATTTTCTTTCGGACAGCCTCTTGTGGAATATCCGACAGCCGAACGGTGGAAAGGCTCTTTTGCCATAATAGCCGAATAGAATTCCGAGCCGTGCCGTATGTTTTTATCGTATTCGTCAACGGTGCCGACGAATAGATTTTTGCTTACCTCTACCATAGCGTTTTGCCTCCCTGTCAATAATTGATTTCATCTGTGTACCCACTAATTACTTTCGCTGAATAGCCGACACGGACAAATACTCCGTTTGTCAAGAAAACATTGATGTTCATATCGCAATTCTTCGGCGGGTGTTCAAAGAAATAATCAATCATTGTGTTTACTTCGTCAACTTCAAGTATTAATTCTCCCATAAGCTCGCCTAGCTTTTTATTAAGCTGTTCAAGTTGTTCTGCTTTAATTCTAGGGTGGCTACGTCCTATGCTATTTGTATAAACAGCGTCATAGTATTGCATTACGGAGCTGATTTCCATATCGTCCGTTAGTTCTCCGAGTTCGTGTGTACTCTCGAAGCTTCTTTTGCCGTTCCCCTTGCCGTTAGGCGAAAATCGCTCGTTCAAATGCGAATTTGAACATTTATTTATTCCTAACGGAATTTCAGAAATGTTAGATATAGAAGAAGTATCTTCTTTTACTAATCTCTCTGTTATTAATTCTTCTGTTAATAATATGTCGTGGACTTTTCCCACTTCTTGATGTGGACTTTCTCCACTTCTAGAGGTTGTGTCTATCCGTTCAAGGAATTTTCCCAATTCTGCGCTGTCTATTCGATAATAATTTCTAGCAGGCTGACCTTTACGGATAATTTCTAAAATACCCTCTTTAACAAGAATATTGCAAGCTGTACGCTGTGCGTCAACGCTAAACCCTGTTGCGTCCTCAATTCTTTCACGGGTACAGAAAAAATATTCTTTGCCGTCAAAGATTGTCATTTCTTCTCTATCCTCATAGTACGTTGCAAGGTCGCAAAAATATCCGAGGATAATTGAAGAAGTTGGGGAAAGTGCCTTTGCAATATTTACGTTGTAAATGCGGTAGCTTGTTGAAGCAATAAGTTTTTTATAATTCATAATCAATATCCACCTCCATTGGAAATATCAATGTTGTGGATATTTGAAATATATCCCATAAGGAAAGCCTTGTAGTCAGCCCATTTATTAGTTCCGACACTCTTTTTGTGCTTATTCCTAAAAAGTCGGAAAAATGCTTATTCAATGCAACACATCCAAATTCCTTGTCAAGACTATCAATCTCGATATACAACAATTTTTCTATTGGGCTTAACTCGGTACTAAACCATATTTCCTTTGGTAGCCATATTCCCTTAAAATCACGCTCGCTCATAATTACTCACTCTCGCTTTCATAATAAGCGGATAATGTGCTGTTATACATACTTGTAATCTCATTCCACGCTTTTTCAAAATCGCCGTCTTTTTCAGGGCATAAAGCCATTATGTCGGATTTTCCGCAAGGAAGTCCCGATTGCACAAAGCTCTGAATAATACAGTAAATTCCTTTTGCCTCCAAGCTAATGGAATTATTCCTTAATATTGCATTGCTTACCTGTGAGAATGGATTTTCTTTTTTTCTGAATGAGCCGTTAATGTTCATAAAATATCGTCCTTTCGTATTTCATTTTTTCGCTTTTGTCCTTTTCTCCTGATTATTCGCATAAAAAGCGAAAAGGAACAGGAGAGCCAAAGGACGAGGCTACTCCTGCACCTATGGTATCGGTATCGGGCTTACACCGAAAGCATTTACAGCACCGATATGTTTCACCGCCAATCAAGGTGGCATAATATGCCCCTCTACTTGTTTATCGCGGAGGGGACGCGATTTGGTGGAGGTAATTCACCGTTGGTCGAATTCTACGGATTGAACCGTACACGCTGAGCGTGAGAACTTCTGAATTCGATATGTCCCTGTGTAAGTAAACAGGGACAAGGACTGCAACATATATGACACGAAATTGTGTAATAATCGTGCAGGGGAGAAAGCACAAACTCCCCTGCATAAAGAAAAGGAGGTAAAAACGGCTTCCGCTGTCCTAAATCAGCGAAGTACCTTGTCAGCTTTTTATCAGAAAAAAGAAAAACCCTACACCTTCGCTTAATCCGATAAAGCGCTGAATGTAAGGTTTTAAATATAAAAGCTAAGAGGTTTTGCGTTATATGAGTTCAGGTACCTGAAAAATAACACCCCTTAACTCTCTTTCTGTCTTTTTCCCTGATTATACTATAACATATTTTTATATAAATGTCAATAGATAAAAGTGTTAAGCACTTGTGTAAAAACAGACAAGCAACAGACAAGCAACAGAACAATTAATTAACAAAAGTGTTCAATTTCAACACATAACGGCTTTTATGTGATACAATAAGCTATAAATTTTGGTAAGGAGGTTAAAACCAATGAAAAACTACTACACAAAAGGCGAAGAAAATATTTACAGGGTTACCATACAGGTACCGGCGGAGCTTCATAGGCGGATAAGTCAATTCGCTAATTGCTACCGCGGCTCAGATGCGGGAAACATATCAAAGGCAACGCGCGAAATTATCAGATACACGTTACGCTATTGCTTTGATGATAGGGAAAACAACTATATGTATATCCCGCAGGTGAAAGTGTCCGAACAGATACCGTATTATGTATCTAGGGGCAGGGGAGGAATGAAAACCGAAAAGCTCCGTTTCGTGATGTTCAACGACTTCAAGCCGGTAATTAAAGATTTTGCATTCGCTCATAGGATAGACGTAAACACAGCGTACCGAATGCTATTATCCGTCGGTCTTTCTATCCGTTGGAGTGATAAGTCATTGAAGCAGGGAGACAATAAGTCCGTTTTGGATATTTTCACGGCGCAGGAAATAGCCGCAGCAGAGAAAATGACAATACCGCAGGGAATGTTTATACTTGATGAAATATAATAAATGGAGGAGTAAATAATATGACTAATGATGATAACAGCTTACAGGAATTAATGAGATTACAGGAATTAACGAGCATACAAGAAAGATTGAAGAAGTCAATGGGGGAATATCCGATAGATATACTTATCCCGTACCACGACAACAAAGACACAATAGGGGCGGCTCTCGCTTCAATAGCCGTTCAAACGGTAAAGGATAACATACGGGTTCTGATATGCAATGACAGCTCGGAGGGCGGTTTCTCTGTTGAATTATTGGAAATCGCAAATGCCTACCAAAGCACTAGGCTTTGCATAGAAGTATACAGCGAGAGTTTCTGTAACGTAGGACGGACAAGACAATCTCTGCTTGAAAGGGCAAAGGGTAAATATATAATGTTCCTTGACGCAGACGATATTCTCTACACTCCCTATGCCGTAGAAGCTCTCTACAACGCTCTTGAAAGAAATCCTACCGCCGCCATTGTTACCTCTCCATACCTCGAAGAAAGAATATCCGCGGACGGACAGAAAGCATTATATCAGCGCCCGATAGAAATAACAACACTTCTCGGAAAAATGTACAGGAGGGAATTTCTCACCGAGCATAATATCTACTTCCCAAAAGCAAGACGGAACGAAGATGCTTTCTTTAATCAGCTTCTTGCTTGCTACGGTCCTACTGCTATTCAGATTGAACAGCCTACTTACGTTTGGAAGTATAACCCTAACAGCCTATCCCGTGACATAAATAACAAGGATTTATCCTGCGAACGCAAATCAGACTACCTTGAAACCCAAATATGCCTATACGAAGAAAAGAAAAAACGCAACATAATTTCTAAGAACGATACCTGTATACGTCAAACCCTCGAAACAATCGTAATGACGTATCTGTACTACTGCGAACTATTCGAGGAAAACGAAAAGAAAGCAGATGAATTTCAAAAGCAATGTGTTCCGCTACTTAAATCGGGATTTTCACCTTTCCGCGCTAATACTTATGAACTTGATGATAACCTGAAACGTGTATACCTCTCAATTTCTAATTCGTTCCCTACGTTGAAACAAATAATACCTGTAATGACTTTCAAAGACTTTATCTATCAAAAGCTCTATATGCCTGAATTATAATATATATCCCCTCTTTGTTTTTATCATTGAGGGGTATTTTCTTTATAGGATATTTAAAAGACATTAAAAAACTATGGTTATTTTCAATTCTATGCTCTAGGGGTGAAACTACTCTACCATACCCGATAAAATTGATTGTGCGTTATCCTCGTTTGAATACGGGGCATTGTATGTTTGATTTGAAAATGAAATTTGAACGGATAGAACAAAGAAGCCCATAGGAGAGTGAAAAAAATTGCGAGGTAACTGACCGCGCGAAACGCAGACACCCCCCGCCCATAAACAAAAAGGAAGCAGACACCCGAACACTATATATTGTGGTACTGCACTAAATAAGATAAATAATATTTTAACAATGCCAAACAAACCGCGTAAAATAGGGATTTGGCACATAGTATCGAATTGCACTAAACTATAATTTAGTGCAATTCATTTTCTTTTTGCCGGGTCCGAGCCGAACGGCGGGAGGGGTTCCGAGGGGGTAAAAATCAAGGGGCAAAACAGGCGCGAAGCGCGTACCTACGCGGTTTAGAGCATTAATGGCGGCGTGAAGC
>ERZ795053.4481-NODE-4481-length-15096-cov-5.068812_pt1 | contig 15096 bp, 5 predicted proteins | sample MGYA00375137_ERZ795053 | MGnify/ENA primary metagenome ERZ795053 (study PRJEB30182, sample SAMN05720284) | activated sludge metagenome | isolation source: Anaerobic digester | place: Hong Kong | collected 2014-12-17 ... | reverse complement strand
TTTGAATCATCCCAGTCTCTTGAATACAGTTTCCAACCTGACTTGGCAATTCACCATTGGCTCCACAGTCAGATTCAAATAGACCAATGGTAAAATTCGTAGAAATGTTTTGGAATTGTATTTCTGTAGCTCCATCAGGCACCGTAAAGCTAAACCATACAGTTGATTCTTGATCAAAATCACAAGAACCTCCACCATTGGCATCTTCTGGACAAGCATTGACATTGGTTCCTGTGGCAGTTGTCCACTCACAGGCAACAAGGTCTGCAAAAGTTAGATCAGGATTATTACAAAGGTCATTTGCCGGTTTATTATTATTAACTTCACTCACTGTGAGATCAAAATCTCCTTCTTCATTATCGGTACTTCCAACGGCTAAAAATAATTGTGTATTGGGCGGAACGCATTCTAATTCGATGGGTTTTGTAAATAAGTTACACTCCTCGTCAGCGTTTAGTGCAGGCATAAATGCTGAACCATTACAGTCAGACCATACATTGATACCCAAGCCCGTTGCAGCAGTTCCTGTTGTTCCCATCCCTGCAATAGCAGAAATGGTAACATCAGAATAAGCACTACCTGTAGTATAAGTAAAATATACTACGTGATCAATAGTTGCAGGTGCACAGGTGAAATTAACATCTGGTGTAGCACAAGCAGTACTACCAAGCACAGTAATTGGAGTATTCGGAGATGCAGAAATTTCTTCAGCTCCCGTTGCACAAATGTCATTTGGTTGTGGGACGATGGCAAGTATATCAAAACCTACGGCGGCACTTCCAGAGACTGCCACGAGATAGGTATTACCTCCCATTAATCCTAGGATCTGTCCGGAAGACGTTAGACAATTTCCTACTTGAGTTCCAAAATAATTAGGCGGTATGCAAGTATTATCAAAAACACCCAATGTACCAGTAATATTGGCAAATTCTAATCCCACTGCATCTGCTGGCAGGGTAAATTGATACCAAGTAGTATTTTCAATATTAAAATTACAACCTGCATTACCCTGCATAGATTCCGGACAAGCATTGGTATTATCTCCTGTAATTCCGTTCAACCACCCACAAGACACGAGATTCATATCGTTCGTTACATCCGGAGCTAGACACATATCATTGTCTGGCACATCTGTATTAGTTTCTGTCACTGTTATCGTAAAGTCACCTTCATCACCATCAGCACTTCCTACCGCAATGGTAATTGTAGTACCTGGCGTTACACATTCTATGATAATCGTTTGATCTATGACATCACAGAAATCGGGTGGAGAAGTAGATTCAATAGAGTATGTATAGGCAGTATTGCTACAATCTAAATATAATTCTGCACTTAATCCAGTAGCGGCGGTATTGGTAAAATTAGTATTTGCAGCAGCTGTAAAGCTAAATTCTAAATTTGTAGATTTTGTATTCGCTGACGAATAAGTATAAGTATAGTACACGACATGGCTTGTAGTGGTACTAAGCCCACAAAATGCAGCATTGTGAGGGGTAGCACAACCAGTAGTTCCGTCTTCCGCCGTTCCATCCATCAGGTCAATGGCATTTGTGCAAAGATTGTTAGAAGGTGGAACAATCGATTTGATTTCGAAATTAATAGCTCCTTCAGTACCATTACTTATTGCTAAATTATACGTGTTACCTCCGGTAAGTGTAACTTCTGTGTTTGAAGTAATACATCCTCCTATTTGAGTACCAAAGTAATTAGGAGATGAACAATCACCCACTGCAAATATTGCTATACTCGTACCGGCATCTAAAGTTTGAAAAGCTAGACCAGTTGCATCAGTAGGCAAAGTTACTTGCATCCACACGGTAGGTTCCGTGTCAAAAGAACAACCACCGGCACCGGATTCTACACAAGCACCGGTATTGTCTGTAGAAGCTGCTACCCATTGACAACCATCCGATACGTCGATCGGAGCATTGCTGGCTCCTGAACAAATATCATTATTATCCGCAACGGTAACTGCACTATCATCTAACTGTATTGTAAAATCTCCTGATTCAACCGCATTAGCAGTTACTGCGAATTGTAAGGTTGTATTGGGTAATACACAATCCAAAGTTACAATAGAGCCTAAAGTATTACATGATTCTGCATTAGCATTATTATATATAGTATTACAAGTAGTCAGTACAATTAAAGATACATCCATAGCATCTACTCCACTTGTCCCTCCACCTGCAGCGTCATTTACAGTGATCTGTAAATTATGGTTTTGACCATCATTTGGTGTAGTGTATGCATAATACACGGCTAATGCGGTATTGGCACAAGAAGTACCGCTTAAACCAGATTGGGAACAAGCCAAAGTTCCGTCCACTGGTGTTCCATCAGATAACGGTGTGGCATTTGCACAATTATCGTTTGCAAGAGGTGGCACTACCACCGATTCAGCAGTAAAAGTTCCGCCATCGTATACCAAAACAAAATAGGTCAATGTGTTATCCAAAATATTAGAAAGAGTAACATCTCCGGCACATCCTAATTGAGCAAGAGAATTACAATCTCCAGTAAATACCTCAAAATTAGACCCCGTGATGTTAAAAGATAAAACTCCAGAATTCACTGTAAAGGTGTACCAAACTCCAGCAGTAGGATTATTGGCATAATCAAATCCCGGGCAGGTAGCCTCGGGATCTGGACATGCATTCGTGTTACCATTTCCTGTCAAAGTATTAGAACAAGTCAATGCATTTAATAGGGAAGCTTCCGCACAGGTTTCGAATGAGATTCCATTGTCTGTTTCCGAAAAGCTAAACATAAAATCACCATAACTAGGAGTGGAATTATCTCCCACTTCTATATACACAATATCACCTGGTTGTAAACAGGTCACATTGGGTGGGGTTGAATTATAGACATCTGAGCCTAAACAATCATTCACTAAAACCTGATAAATTTCAGCAGATGTTATCGCTTGTCCATTAGCATCTGTGGATGTTAAAATAATATTAAGATCTTCGGTTGGTACACCACTTGCTCCATTGTTATCACCAGTATATGTGTAACTATACCAAACAGTATAATCAGAAGCACAGAAATTATTCACAATATCGTTGTTTACTACACTAATGGCTCCAGAACAATTATCATTGCCCGTAGTATTTATAGCTGAGGTAAATGTAATATCAAAATCACCTTCATCACCTTGGTTTGTTGCAACTCGTATCAGGTATGTTGTATTAGCACCCAAGCAAAAGGTACTGGTACCGTCATCTTGAGAAGAATTACTAAAAGCAGAGGTTAAATCTGTACAATCATTAGCGAAAATTGAAATTACAGGGTTTGTCGCCGTTGAATTTGCAAGATTTATTGACAAAATAGATTCACCAGGTGGCATGGTATAAGAGTACCAAGTTGAAGCGATTGGAGAAGTTAATCCTGGTGGTATTTCTTCACCAGCGTCTTCTGTCATACCCGTAGTCGTTCCTGCGTCCATTGTTCCACTTGAGGGAATTATCGTTGCCGTTGTACAATCATCACTACCAGTAATAACTAAATCGTCTAAGTTGAGACTAAATATCGTTTCATGACCTTCTTCGTCACAAATTGAATAGGAAATAATCTTAATACCATCAGCGAATATGATCGTAATAAAACTAAATAATCCCAAAAATAAAGTAAGTAAAGTCTTTCTCATTATTAATTTTTAATAATTAATTCATAAATCTCATAATCGGCCAAGGCCGTTATTCTATTCGTAAAGTGAGAAAGTCGCCTGCGTGAGGCAAAAGTCTTCAGGTTAAAGACTTGTTAAAGCTTCAAAGATATACAATAATTTTAAGTATCAAAATATTAACGGGGATAATTTTAGTTATCCCCGTTTTTTACCTATATTTTGGTTAGTGAATAATTACAAATTTCTTGACGAAAAGTCTATCACCAAATTTACAACTAAGCACGTAAGTTCCTCCTACCAATTGGCTGGAGTCTAAAATGATTTTATTAGAAGATTTTGAAATAATTCTGTTAGCATCTATGACTCTGCCATCTATACTATGAATTTTCAACTCTTCTAGGTCATTTATAGTACTGCCTTCGATGTTCATTTTTTCGCTTGAAGGATTCGGATAAAAACTCAATTGTTGTTGATCCAGCTCAAAAGTACCAGAAGGCTTAACCACTACATCTTTAGAAATAGTATCAATACACATTCCATTAGAAACCACTAAACTTACCGTGTAGCTACCTTCCTTATCATAGTTATGTGATGGATTCTTATCTACCGCAGTATTTCCATCCCCAAAATTCCAAAAGTATTCAGTGGCAGACGTAGAATTGTTTTCAAACTGGACTTCCAATTCATCAGATGAAAAAATAAAGTCTGCCGTTGGATTTTCTATCACTGTAATCAATCCCACTTCACTCCAAGTGACTTCTCCATATTGATTGCTCGCCATAAGGTTTACTGAGAATGTTCCAGGATTATTATAAGTAACGGTTACAACTTTATCTGTGCTAGTCGCAGGAGAACCACCTTCAAATTCCCAGGCCACCTCCGTCACATTAGTCCCATTTAACGCATAGGATACCTCTTCTCCCGTACAAATTTCATTGGTCGAATATTCAGGACTAATCTCAGGATATACATTGATTTCTACTTCAATAGAATCTTCGACCGAGCCACACTCATTTGACACATAAAATTTCACCATATAAGTTCCATTGGCTTCAAAGGTGTAGTTCAATGGTTGATTTTGAAAAACCTCATCTTCTACGTTCCACTCGTAATCGTCAAAATTAAGAGAGGTATTTGTTAAATTCAACACATTACCCATCATCTCTTGGGTATATGACAAAGTGGGTACATCGTGGACCGTGATGAAGTTGTCATATTTTAATGTGTCAGCACCGACATCATTTGTCACAATTAATTGTACAGAAAATACACCCGATTCTTGATACGTAACACTTGGGTTTGCCTCGTCTGAGACTGAAGGGGTACCACCCTCAAAAGACCACTCATAAGTGTTTACTGAAAACTGACTCATGTCAGAATATTGCACTTCAAATGGAGCACAGGATTCTTGCATGGAAGCACTAAATCCAGCAATCGGTGGCACATTGGTAGCGACGGTTTGCGTAATGGTATTTTCTCCACAATAATTACCAACAGTCAATATCACCACATAGTCATTTTCTGTAGGATAGGTGTGGCTTGGGCTCATTTCACTACTCGTGGTGCCGTCTCCAAAATCCCATGAATAGGTTTCAGCATTTTGGCTTGTATTGACAAATTGAACCACATTGGCATTTCCATTGTAAGAAAATGATGCCACTGGTGGTGCCGAAATCGAAATATAGTCTTCCATCACCAAGGTATCGGTATAGACCGGATTGGATGCAATAATTGTCACATCAAATAATCCAGTGCTTGAATATACCACGCTAGGTGTCAATTCATTGCTCACACTGGCAGGATTTCCCCCTTCAAAATACCAAGTATAATCCGTCGCATTGGCAATGCTGCTATCAAATAAAAGTGTGTCACCGACACACATTTGTGCATTTTGAATAGCGATTGATAGTGCAATAGGTTTGTAAGCTAAAATTTCTTGCGATGAAGATACTGTGCCACACTCATTGGTCACATCCATAACTACCATATAAGTGCCTTGGCTGGTGTAACTGTGAGATGGTTCGTATTCAGTGCTAGTGGCGCCATCACCGAAATGCCACAAATAGCTATTTCCATTGGTGGATGCATTGGTAAAACTCACGTTCAACTCCTGAGCATCGAAATCAAAAATGGACTGTGGCGCTTCCTTAATCACTACAAAATCTGCCATCACCATGGTATCTGCACCATTGGCATTGGATGAAATAAGTGTGACGTCGTAACTTCCAGCATTTATGTAATTTATGATTGGATTTTCATCAGAACTTGTTGATGGATTGCCACCTTCAAAGCTCCACAAATATTGTGTAGAATTTTGGCTCATATTTGTAAAACTGATGTCAACTGGGGTACAATATGGTTGCATCGTTTCAACACTAAATCCTGCCGTTGGGTACAGACTAATCGTTACATTCTGAGTGTAGGAGAATTGCTCGTTACAAGCATTCGTCACGGTTAATGTGACGGCATAAGTGCCTTCATTTGCATAAATATGACTTGGGTCACTGGCGTTTGAACTATTTCCATCACCAAAATCCCAAAAATTACTCGTGGCATCCATTGTAGTGTTTGTAAATTGAACGGTATTACCCGAAACACTTGCATTAAAGGATGGGTCTGGCGAAGGCTGTACATTAATATATGCGGTCTTCACTATTTCATCAAATCCTTGGGGATTAGAAACGATAAGACTCACTTGATAAACTCCGGCATTTTCATAACTCACCTGAGGATTCTCATCAGTGGAGCTCATTGGATTACCCCCAGGAAAACTCCAACTCCATGTTGTGGTATTATTTGAAGCTAAACTTTGAAAATCAACGGTCATGACCTCACAACCATTGGTAATATTACTCGTAAACTCTGCCGTTGGTGGCGTAGCAATGGTAATATATTCCGAATACTCGGTCGTTCCACAATCATTGGTAACGGTCAAAATGACCAAGTAAGTGCCGTCTTCGGCATATTCATGAACTGGATCAGAATTGCTAGCATAAAAGTTGTCCCCAAAATCCCATTCATACCAAATACCAAATTGGCTTAAGTTTATAAATGCAACCGCATCTTCATCTATGACATAAGTAAAGTCAGCTATTGGGGTTGAATTAATTTCAATGGCATCATTTATGGTATAGGTATCCTGTCCAAAAGCATTATAGGCCGTTAAACTGACGTTAAAAATACCGCCATTTTCATAAGTGACCGTCGGATTTTGAGATGTTGATGTCGCTGGCGTCCCTCCTTCAAACTCCCAGAAATAACTCGTAGCACCAGTAGAATTATCAAAAAAATCAACTTCACCTACAGTACAATTTTCAACAATATTGAAGGTAAAATCAGCACTCGGTGGTGAGGATGTAGCGCAAGCATCTAAACACCAACTCGATCCATAATGGTTTTCTATGTCATTAATAGAAGCACTGGACCACGAACTTGTATATTGTACAGCAGGAGCCATAATAAAGGGTGAACCCGAGGCATCGTGTTCTGCACTAAAGTTATGACCGACTTCATGGGCCACCATAACTCTTTTTAAAGCAGCATCACTACTCCAATCTTGTAAACAATTGTAACGACTATCGGTACATACTACTCCAACCCAAGCAATTCCTATAATAGACCCATCAAAGTTTCTATCTGTCCATAAAGATCCTATATCATGCGAAGCTGAAAAACCCGATGGACCCCAATTTGTAAAACTATTAAGTAATACCGTTGCATCAGTAGAGCTCGTCCACGGGTCACAACTTGAACAGCTAGATACCCACTGCTCTGTAATTTCAAACATAAGTTCATCCGCAAATTCATCATCATAGTTAGTTTGCACATTGTTTGCTACGCCAATATTATGATTTTCTACTCCACTTACCGACCCATATTTATTAAACATCAACCAATCAGAAGCAATGGCCCACTCCACTGTATAACATAGTCCATCTCTATTTCCATGCCCATGTGGTTTTACTTCATCTTCTACTTTTTTCAACATATCCGCTCCACATGTATAATTTTCTGTTATTATAACATCCTTCGCATTATAAACTACAAATCCATTGGCACGATTATTCTTTAATACCCCATTCACTGGTTCTACGAAATATGTATCCTGACCATTATCCACGTAACCGTAGATAAAGCCATCATTAAATGTTAATGAAACCTTTGAGTTCTGAAATCCTACAATTTCTCCTTGCATGGCGATTGGTCGAGAAGATTCAACTTGTTTCAAACCATTATGTGTTTGAACATTGACTACATAATCCTTGGTAATCAAATTTGACATCCAGAGTCTCAATTCAATTTCCTTTCCTTCAATGTTTAATTTTTGAAATACGACACCATCTTTCAAGTCCGCTAAAATTGCCTCCTTATGAATACTCGGGCTAATAATTTCATATTTGGTAAATTTTTGATCAAGTTCTTCCGCAACTTTTGAATTGACATTTTGAGACATCAACGAAAAGGGTAACAGCAATAAGAATAAAATTCGGCTAGATCTAAATTTCATAATTTGTGTATTAATAACTAAATGTGTGAAATAACTTGGCAGCTAAAAGTTGCCAAATGTGTGATTTTGTGGAATTTGAATAAATTGCAAGGCGAATCTATAATAAAACTGGATAATTAAAAAAAATTAAAGGTAATTTTAATAAATTTAGTCATTTTTGCACCACTTATGTCGAAAATTAGCGCAGTAACATATAAGATAAAACAATATATCAACTATTATAAGTCGGCAAAAACCATATACAATATCCAATCACCAAGTGTATTCGATATAGTAACACATATATTTGATTTTAGTAAACAATATTATTGTTTTTGGGAAATTGAAACACAGCGAAAAGTCTTAGTGCAAAATCAGGATGAGATAGAATTTATAGAATTGGGAGCCGGTTCTCACAAATTTAATAACCATGTCTCAAGAAAAATAACTGATATTGCTAAATCCTCTCTTTCAAGCCCTCATCAGGGCCAAATTTTATTCAACTTGGCCAATTATTTTAATGCTCAAAATATTTTGGAAATTGGTACAAGCCTCGGAATTAGTACCGCTTATTTGGCAAAAGCCAACTCACAATCTAAAGTTATCACCGTAGATGGGAATAATCAGGTACTTCAAATAGCAAAAAATCTCTTTCAAAATCTATCAATAGAGAACATTAAAGTCATTCATTCTGAATTCGATACTTTTTTTTCTAGTCTTGATTCACTTAGCGTACCCTCTTTTGACCTGATTTTTTTGGATGGCAACCACGCTTATGAGGCCACTATTCATTATTTTTACAAGCTACTACCCTACTTCAATGCCAATACCATCATTGTTTTAGATGACATCCATTGGTCTGCAGGTATGACTAAAGCTTGGAATGAATTATTAAATCATAATCTGGTTTCTCTAGCCATTGATTACTATGATTGTGGTATCATTTTTTTAAATAATCAATTGCCTAATGAGAAAATAGCCTATATACCATTCTGGAAAAAACCTTGGCGAATCGGCCTTTTCGGTTAATAATTTTCATCAGCTGCGATTATTAAATTATTTTTGCCTCAAAGATTTGAAATTAATACGATGATAGAAAAAATACTCATCGCCAATCGTGGCGAAATAGCATGTCGGGTCATAAAGACGGCCAAAAAAATGGGCATTAAGACTGTTGCCATTTATTCTAGTGCCGATGAAAATAGCCTACATAAGCAACTTGCTGACGAAGCTTATTGGGTAGGTGAAGCCCCGAGTTCTGCATCTTATTTAAATCAAGATAAAATCATAGAAATTGCCAAAGCCTCTCATGCTGATGCCATTCACCCTGGCTACGGTTTCTTGAGTGAGAATGCCCAATTTGCAAGGAGACTGAAGGGTGAAAATATTATATTACTAGGACCAAGCCCTGAGGCCATGGAAATGATGGGAAGTAAGCTGGCAGCAAAAGATGCGGTTAAGTCTTATGACATCCCCCTGATTCCCGGCACGGATCAAGCCTTAAAAAATATTGATGAAGCCATAGAGGTCATCGATTCCATCGGATTGCCAATATTAATCAAAGCTTCGGCTGGAGGTGGTGGCAAGGGAATGCGAGTCGTAGATAATAGAGCTGACCTCGAGGATCAAGTAAAAATGGCCATGAGCGAGGCAAAATCAGCCTTTGGAGATTCGTCGGTATTCATCGAAAAATACATCACCTCTCCTCGTCATATTGAAATACAGATTTTGGCTGATAATTATGGAAATATTGTCTATCTCAATGAACGAGAATGCAGCATTCAGCGTCGGCATCAGAAAGTCGTGGAGGAAGCTCCTAGTGCAGTAGTTGATGCAGACTTGCGAAGAAAAATGGGTGAAGCAGCCGTCAATGTCGCTAGAAGTGCCAATTATACCGGTGTTGGAACTGTAGAATTTTTATTGGATGAAAATAAAAATTTCTATTTTCTAGAGATGAATACCCGATTGCAGGTTGAACACCCAGTCACAGAAATGACTACGGGACTTGACCTAGTCGAAGAACAAATCAGAGTTGCCAATGGCGAAAAACTAAGATTAAAACAAGAGGATATAAAGTTAAAAGGACATGCGATAGAGTTGAGAGTTTATGCAGAAGATCCGCTGGACAATTTTATGCCGAGTATCAACAAACTGGAACGCTATAGACTCGTCACCAATAATCCTAATGTACGCTTAGACAATGGAATACTGGAAGGCATGGATGTACCCATTAACTACGATCCCATGTTGTCAAAATTGGTGGTTTATGGAAAAGACAGGATGGAAGCCATTGAGTTGATGAAGGAAGCGATTGCTAATTTTGAGATTAAAGGTATCGCAAGTACCCTTGAGTTTGGCACCTTTGTGATGAATCATCCGGCATTTATTAGTGGAGATTTTGATACTAATTTTGTGAAATATTACTTTTCCAAAGAAGGGTTCCAAAAGATGTTTTCGGAAGAATTTGACGTTGCCACAGATTTTGCGTCATATTTATACCAAAAGGAATTAGATAAAGTTTAAGCAATTAATATATATTTGCGACCGATTTTGGCTCCGTAGTTCAACTGGATAGAATATCAGATTTCGGCTCTGAGGGTTGAGGGTTCGAATCCTTCCGGAGTCACAAAGCCTGCCCAAAGTGGCGGGCTTTTGATTTTTACATCGACGCAAGAATATTTTAATTACCAAAATGGTGTTTCATTAAAATAATACCATAAATTGATAACTTTGACATTTTACAATTGTAATTAAGTAACAAGCTATTTTATGAGTATTGCCCTCGAGGCGCTAAAAAAATACTGGGGATATCAGGAATTCAGGCATCCTCAGGAAGAAATTATCCACGCCGTTGTGGATACAAAGGATGTCATCGCCTTGTTGCCTACTGGTGGTGGAAAATCGCTTTGCTTTCAGTTGCCTACGATGATTGGTCGTTACCAAAAGGCCATTGTGGTCTCTCCGTTGATTTCACTAATGGAAGATCAGGTCGAAAATTTAAAAAAACACCATATCAAGGCCATCGCCATCCATTCCGGATTGACTTCCAATCAAATTGATTATCAAATCGATAACTTTATATATGGTGATTTCAACTTTTTGTACATCTCACCCGAACGAATTCTCTCCAATGATTTTCAAGCTAGATTGGGAAAAATGAAGCTCGATCTCATCGCTGTAGATGAGGCACACTGTATTTCTCAATGGGGATTTGACTTTAGGCCTTCTTATCTGAGTATACATACGATCAGAGAATTTCATCCTAATGTGCCAATGATTGCCCTCACCGCTACGGCCAGTGAACGGGTTATCAATGACATTTCTCAGTATCTGAACATGAAAGACCCTGAGATTTTCAAGAAGAGTTTTTTTAGAGATAATCTTCAATTTTTTGTTATCAATACCGACAACAAGCAGCACGAAATCCTTTATCTACTCTCAAAATTAGGCACTAACGGAATCATATACACCAGAAACCGAAGAAATACAGTACAAATAAAAGAATGGCTAGCTAAGCACGGCATAAAATCCATCAGTTATCATGCAGGAATGAAAACTTCGGAAAGAAATTTGGCTCAAAAAAATTGGAAAGATGGGAAAATACCACTTGCCATTGCAACCAATGCTTTTGGGATGGGTATAGATAAGGACGATGTTAGATTTGTGTTTCACATCGATGTGGCGAGTTCACCGGAGGAGTACTATCAGGAAGCTGGTAGAGCAGGAAGAGATGGCAAAAAAGCCTTTGCCATTACATTGATTTCAGACGTTGATATTGAAAATTCAAAATCACAATTAGAAAAGCAATTTCCAAGTTATGAAGCCATCAAAAAAGCATACATTTCATTGTGTCATTTTTATAAAATAGCGATAGGATCAGGGTTTTTAGAGAGTTTCACATTCCATATAGATGAATTTTCTGATTATTCTAAATTGGATTATAGTTCTTTAAATTTCATATTAAAAATTCTAGAAAAAGATGGTTGGATATCACTTTCTGAAGGTATTCGCATGCCCTCGACCGTACAAATTATTGCCTCTAAAGAAGAAATTTACAATATTCCTCATGAGGAGGCCATCTATGATGAATTATTGAAATCTTTGTTGAGGAATTACGAAGGAATCTGGAGTTTTCCCACAAAAATTGATGAAGAAAGGATCGGAAAAATATTGGGAATATCAAAAGAGAAAACGGAAGACTTACTGCTCATCTTGACTCGTGATGGAATCGTCAACTATATACCCAGCCTCAGTGACAATACCATTACATTTATAAGAGAACGACCTATAAATGAAAACTTCAGCATCGAAAAACATCGGTATGAAGCTTCTAAAAGCATGGCAAGAAATCGATTGAATGCGATGATTGACTATCTACAAAAAGAGGAATGCCGCCAATCGATGATTCTGCAATACTTCGGTGAAAAACCGATTAAATGCGGCATGTGTGACATCTGTCTGGGCAGTCATAAAGTGATTTTATCCAAGGAGGATCAGACCATTGTGAAGAAGCAATTAAATACACTTCGAAGTGAAACGAAAATCGATGTTTTTACAAGAAACTGGCCATATAACAAGAGAAAAGCGGTCACACATTTTCTAAAAACACTCGTTGACAATGAAGAAATTGCAATCTCAGGAAATGCCATTTTACCATCTAAAAACGGGTCACTATGAAAATCATCATTTGTGTCTCTAATGATTTGACTTATGACCAAAGGATGCAGCGAATCGCAGGCTCCTTTTCAAAAAATCATGAAGTAGAATTAGTAGGCCGCAAACTGAAAAACTCGGTTGATTTAGAGAAGAAAAATTATGCACAAAAGCGAATAAATCTCCTCTTTAACAGTGGCATCCTGTTTTATGCAGAATTGAATATCCGACTGTTTTTTTTCTTGTTGTTTAGAAAAGCGGATTGCTACTATGCCGTGGATTTGGACACGATAGTTCCCGTGACTTTAGTGGCTAAATTGAAATCAAAGAAATGTATCTTCGATGCACATGAACTCTTTGAGGAAGTGCCTGAATTGCTAGACCGACCTTTGAAAAAATATGTATGGGAATGGGTGGCTAAAAAATTCATTCCAAAGCAAAACCTATGCATAACTGTGAGTCCGGCACTTGCAGAATACCTAGAAAGTAAATATCACATAGCTTTTGTTGTCATTAGAAATGTACCTTATCAAAAGAAAACTACACCCACCGATAAGACTGAAAAAATCATACTTTATCAGGGAGCATTGAATGTAGGCCGCGGACTGGAAGAAATGATAGATGCCATGTCCCGCATACCCACAGAATATAAATTGATAATCATCGGTGATGGCGACATTGCTGCTCAGTTGAAAGAAAAAGCGAAAAACTCGCCTCGCAAACATGATATTCAATTTACCGGTTACCTACGACCACAAGATATTGAACCATACACTGAGGCAGCTTGGCTTGGTTTAAATCTCATAGACAATCGCAGCTTAAGTTATTATTATTCTCTAGCCAACAAGTTTTTTGACTACATCCAAGTCGGTGTTCCCTGCATAAATATGGACTTTCCTGAATACCGAAGGATTAATCAAAGTTATCAAGTTTCCATCCTCCTTGACTCCCTTGATCCCACAGAAATAGCCCATCAAATTTTGAAATTAGGCAACGACCCCGAGTTATATCAGCACATGGTCACCGAATGCCATCGGGCAGCTAAGGAATATACTTGGGAGAATGAGGAGATGGTGTTGAAGGGGGTGGTGGAAAATATATGTGCCTAATAATTTATTAGCTTATGATACAGCAAAATCATATATAGTGGTGTCTTTTATATAAAACTCATTATGCATTTAAAACTATTTTTACCAACATTCCTATTTCTACTTGGAACTTTAAACATAGAAGCTCAAACTTATTATAACTTTCCTCATATAGGTTGGAAACAAACTCAACTTCATGGTCAAGGGGATTATATGGGGAACTATGACGAAGAAATTTATGAAACTCAAATCAATCGGGATACTATTATTAATGGAAATGTATTTTTCGTGCTGGAGGATAAATTTAGCGAGCGATATTACAGAAATGAAAGCGGAAAAATAATTTCTATTGATACATTTTCCAATCAAGAAACCGTAATTATGGATTTCAGCCTTGAAGAAAAAGATACTTTCATAATAAAGAAATTAATAATATTTCAAGGTATAATTTCAGATACATTGTTTGTATATAAGAAGGAAAAAATTGCCGGCCCGGCAAATGACTCACTCATAAAAATAAGACTAACAAAAGATCTGAATTACCCCTATGGCGGAGATATTTGGATAGAAGGTGTTGGATCTGCTGCATCAGGATTCGTAAAAATTCCACATATTGATGAGATGACTTATGGTTATACTTTATGCACAAGAAATGATTTGGATCAAACCATATATTCATCAGAGTTTTTTGACTTCAATTGTGAATTTATTTATGGCCAAGATATGGATAATGATGGTTCGAGAGTAATAGATAGTACAACGATTGTTCTCGATAGAACCTACGATAATTATAATTTAAATAAAGAAATATTGGCTCATTCTTGTGATACAATTTGTGTTAAAGAAGAAACTGGGTACAGTATATTATTCATAGCTGATAATTTAGAAATAGAACCAGATTCAATAATAGGTACATTAGGAGTTCCTGGTAGCATTTATTATTTTTATAACCTTTCGAATTACAACAAAATATTGGTCACTCATCAAATAGGTGAAATAGGTTACACCATTTATATTGTCAATTGCCCTAAAAATGACTGCGACGACACAGACCCCAACATTAACCCCGATGCTGTAGAAATTCCTAATAACGATATCGATGAAAACTGCGATGGAATCATTCTCATCATCGATGACGACATGGACGGTTACAATGGTGATGTGGACTGCGACGATGATAATGCCTCGATAAATCCCGGAGCAGACGAAATCTGCGATGAGTTAGATAACAATTGCGATGG
>ERZ795053.4479-NODE-4479-length-15102-cov-9.700605_pt1 | contig 15102 bp, 12 predicted proteins | sample MGYA00375137_ERZ795053 | MGnify/ENA primary metagenome ERZ795053 (study PRJEB30182, sample SAMN05720284) | activated sludge metagenome | isolation source: Anaerobic digester | place: Hong Kong | collected 2014-12-17 ... | reverse complement strand
AGACTCGAACTCGCGACCCCAACCTTGGCAAGGTTGTGCTCTACCAACTGAGCTACATCCGCGTTTACAATGAACTTCCCAAATGGGATTGCAAATATAAAGGAATATTCAACGATTGATCAACAGGTAGGGTAAAAATTTATATCACATCAAATGCCTGTACCAAATAGGTTAGTGTAAACGGCAAAGCAATCCAAAAGAACTCCGGCTTGAAGATCAGGAAAGCTACACAGATCACGAAGGCAATAAGAAAGTTTAACCGGATTTTACTTTTGTTGCTGTTATCAACTTCTTCCATGATGTATATCCATTTTAATCATGCAAACATACAAATTCGATGCTTTATCCCAATCATTTTTATCGGTTGTTCGGAGAACCACAAAACCGGAGGTTTCTCTCGACGGGGTATTAGAGGTTTAAGTCATTCCAATCAAAATTAGTTGGGCGCTAGCAGAAAGAGTAAAATTGACCTCAAGTCATGTTTATTGTAGTATAAAAGCTAACAATTGCCTGATTATTCATCAAAATTGTTCTGCAATATTGACTCTGAGTCAAATAATGTTTATTTTTATCCGAAAGAACTTTAATTCATGGAAATCGAAAATACGCTTAAAGCCCTGTCTGGTGGGGAGTTCCTCATTCAAGCTTCATCAACCGGGCAAACATTTGTTCCGGAAGAACATACCGAAGAGCAGGAAATGATCTTCCAGATGGCCGCCAGCTTTGTGGAGCAAGAAATAAAACCCAACATCGACCGCATCGAAAATCAAGAACCGGGTATGGCTGAATACCTGTTCCGGAAAAGCGGAGAGCTTGGGTTGTTGGGAGCACACATGCCGGAAGCCTACGGAGGAATGAATCTTGATTTTAACACCAACACGCTGCTTTGTGATGCACTGGGCAATATGGGGTCGTTTAATACCTCGTTTGCAGCGCATACCGGTATTGGCATGCTTCCCATCTTGTATTATGGGACAGATGCCCAAAAGGAAAAATATTTGCCAAGGATGATTGATGGCAGCATCAAAGCCAGTTATTGCCTCACGGAGCCGGGTTCAGGTTCGGATGCCCTTGCAGCAAAAACACGGGCTGACCTGAGTCCGGATGGTAAACAATACATCATTAACGGGCAGAAAATGTGGATTTCCAACGCAGGATTTGCTGACCTTTTTGTGGTATTCGCCAAGATCAATGGAGAGCATTTTACCGGATTCCTGATTGAACGAGGTACTCCGGGACTGACTTTTGGAGAAGAAGAGAAAAAGCTGGGTATTAAAGGGTCCTCCACGCGTCAGGTGTTTTTTGAGAACGTAGCCATTCCTGTCGAAAATCAGCTCGGAGAAGTAGGCAAAGGACATCTTATTGCATTGAATGTACTGAATATGGGACGCTTCAAGTTAGGAGCGTTTTGTATCGGGGGCGCTAAGTCTGCAATTACAGAGTCCATCCGCTATGCGAATGAGCGTGTCCAGTTTGGTAAACCTATTGGAAACTTCGGAGCGATACAGTACAAGCTCGCTGAGCAGACCATCCGCTCTTTTACAGGGGAAAGCCTTATCTACCGAATTTCAGACCTGATCCAGCGGAAGACGGAATCCTTGATTGAAGAAGGAGTCAATCCCGTCAGAGCCAAACAAAAAGCAGCACAAGAATATGCCATAGAGTGCTCCATTGCAAAAATTGTAGGTTCTGAAATGATCGACTTTGTAGTTGATGAATACGTTCAGGTGCTGGGTGGAATCGGATATTCGGAAGAACACGCAGCAGCAAGAGCATACCGGGATGCAAGAATAAATCGCATCTACGAAGGTACCAATGAAATCAATCGTTTGGTTATCGTCGATATGGTCTTCCGTAAAGCCCTGAAAGGCGAGCTTGATCTGGTCAATGCAGCCTGGGCTGTACAAAAGGAGTTGGCAAAAATGCCGACATTGCCTGGAAATAACGCTAATCCCTATGCCGCTGAAGAACTGGCTATCGAAAACATGCGAAAACTTGTTCTTATGGTGATCGGTGCGGCCGGCAAGATGCAGATGGATGGTCAATTAGACCTTAAGAACGAGCAAGAAATTACGATGAATGGGGCGGATATGATCATCGAGTTGTTTGCTGCGGAGTCGTTATTGCTTCGGGTTCGTAAACTGGATGAATTAAATAAGAAAGAAGCATTCCATGATGATGTACTGAAAGTACAATTTTGGGAAGCCAGTCAGCGCATCGCTAAAACAGCCAGAGAAGCCATAAACTCTTTCGTTTCGGGAGATTTGCAACGGACTTTTTTAATGGGTGTCAAGCGCTTTGACCAATACCCGGCGGTGAACGTTAAAGATGCCCGGAGACGGATTGCGCAACATTTATTGACAGCTAATGAATACCGCATGTAAGTGCACAAAATGACTATGAGAACTGAGTAAAAGATCTGATCCCGGTCAGGTCTTTTTTTATACCGGATGGACTAAGGTGTATTTGATCAGCGCTATCAGGTATTCTTTCCAATCGTCCAGTTGAACCGTATGGAGGGAATGTTTTCTACCTGCCAGATTCGTTAATTTCAGGTATCCCAGGACCATGGCCCAGGCACTAAGGTATAGCATCTCTGGTTTCCTGTTATCGTGAATGGAGCCATCTTCCATTCCCCGCTTTATCTCCTGAACAACGATGCTGACCGGAATATTGTGGATGTCTTTCAAACGCATGAAATAGACACTTTCCTTCAGGGCATCCGAAAGTTTTTCTTCATTATTACCGGCCGAAGTGGATCGGATGACAGCCGTGTAATCCAGCATGGCCTCGGTGTACAACGGATATTTTTGGCTGAAATCGAAATAGGTATTCATTAAAGCAACCACACTGTTCAGGCCGTTTTCCGGTTTGTTTTGTTGAATGGCAGCATACATCAGGTCATTGAGTAACGACAAAGCGCGGTAAACAATGGCCATGTACAGGTTTTCCTTGCTTTCAAAATAAAAGTAAACACTTGCTTTGGACATGCCGGCTTCTTCGCCAACCCATTCCATTTTGGCATTGGTAAATCCGTGGCGATGGAATACCCTTTCTGCTGCATCCAAAATGCTTTGTTCTTTGTTACTCCTGCGGGACGTTTTGACCATAGGGCGACCGGACTTCCTTTGATTGGTGTATTGGTTTGTGAACCAATCAGTTCGTAAATTTGTAGTTTATTTTTCATAATTACTAATTGCATGAGTAAAAATGGCCGGGTTCTGGTAGCGATGAGTGGTGGGATCGATAGCACCGTAACCGCTATGATGCTGCACGACCAGGGGTATGAAGTGGTTGGGATAACCATGAAAACCTGGGACTATGCAAACGTAGGGGGTAGTCATAAAGAAACCGGGTGCTGCAGTCTGGATTCGATCAACGACGCACGTGAAGTAGCGGTGAAGGTTGGGTTTCACCATTTTATCATCGACATTCGAGATGAATTTGGTGATTACGTCATCCATAATTTTGTGGATGAATACCTGGCCGGGCGTACGCCAAATCCCTGTGTACTTTGTAATACGCATATTAAATGGCGGGCTCTATTGCGCCGCGCTGACGCATTGGATTGTGGTTTGATCGCTACGGGTCATTATGCGACCATTAACCAGCAGCAAGGAAGGAAATACATTACCCGCTCCAAAGATCCGGATAAGGATCAGTCCTATGTTCTCTGGGGGCTGGATCAGGAATGCCTGAATAGAAGTTTGTTTCCAATCGGGGGATACCGGAAAGAAGAAGTTCGTCAAATGGCTTACGACTGGGGCTATGAAGAGCTCTCTAAAAAAGCGGAGAGTTATGAAATTTGCTTTGTGCCAGACAATGATTACCGGGGATTTCTGCGCCGCCAGGTACCAGATGCGGTTAACCATTTGAGTGGAGGGGATTTTGTTGACACCGTTGGAAACGTGATCGGTCAGCATGCCGGATATCCATTTTACACCATCGGCCAAAGGAAGGGACTGGGTATGGCATTTGGAAGTCCGAAATACGTGGTTGAAATCAAACCCGCGACGAATGAAGTTGTCCTGGGTGATCTGGAAGATTTGGTCCGGAATGGGATGTATGTCTACAAAACGAATTCCATGAAGTATGAGCAGATCCCGGACGGCATAGAGCTCGTATCCAAAGTCCGCTATCATGACGCAGGAACGTTAAGTACCGTACACCAGGAAGGAGACCGGGTCCGGGTAGACTTTCATGCCCATGTCCGGGGCGTAGCTCCGGGGCAGTCTGCAGTATTTTATGAAGGAGATGACATCGTAGGCGGTGGAATTATCCATACCAGCTTAAATGATCTATGAGAACTTATTTACTGTTAGCCATCCTTGGTTCCCTTTTATTCGGGTCCTGTAAGAAGGAAAACCCGGAATTGCCCGTTGGTTTTTATGCCTATGATTATTTCCCTCTGGCAATAGGAAAATACTGGACCTACCAGATTGACTCAGTTATTTTTGATCCATCGGTCAGTGGTCATCCGTTCCGGATCAGCTCAAATCTTGTAAAGACCACCATGATCGATACATTTATCGATGGGAGTGGTCTGTTGAATTACGTTGTGGAATATGCGATAATGAATCAAACTACCCAACAATGGGAGCCCGCCTACCTAGGTAGAGCATCACGTAGCGTAAGCGAAGCTTTCCTGGATGAAGCTGGTCGAAAACTGGTCAAAATGACTTTTCCTCCTGTCGCTGGAGCGCATTGGGATGGAACACGCTACCTCAATCAGCAGGCTGTCGTTTATATTTCCGGCGAACCCATTGAAATGTTCAAGGACTGGGACCCCCGCATAGTTTCTACCGATGAACCGGGAACCATAGGCAATGCTTCCTTTGACAAGATCCTGACCATCGAATTTGTGGATACGGAGAGCCGTATTGAGAAAAGACTGGCACTGGAAAAATACATTCGAGGTGTCGGGTTGGCTTATCGGGAGTATTGGATTCTGGATACCCAGTTGAATACCGATGAACGCCCCTGGGATCAGAAGGCTCAACGCGGGTTCATTTTAACACAGCAATTAATGGATCATAACTGATGCTTGAACAGATATTGATCGGAAAGGTATTAAAGTCCACCGGGGCGCAAGGATCTGTAAAGGTCCAGTTGGACCAGTCATGGGATGATGTCGGGGATCAACTTTCAGTGGTATTGCTGGACCTGGAAGGTGATCGGGTTCCCTATTTTATTGATTCCTGCCACTATCAGGACACCTGGATTTGGCACTTTGATGATGTTCAGACACCAGAGGAGGCTAAATCTTTAAGTTTGGCACCGATATATGCTTTGAAAAGAGACTTACCAAAGGCCGGAAAGGGCAACCAAATTCCACGTGATTTGAACTTTTTATCCGGTTGGGTGATCAAGAATCAGGATGGTGAACATATTGGAACCATTGAAGAGGTCAGAGAATATCCGGAGCAATGGATGGCCATTTTGAACATTTCCGGAAATGAAAAATTGGTGCCTCTTGTTGATGCATTCATTTTGGATCTCGATGAAAAAAAGAAGACGATCCGGATGGAACTCCCGGACGGATTACTGGACCTTTAACGATTGAGAAGCATATCGCTGTAAGAATGACTGCATAAATCCTCCGGCAGAATACCCAGTTTATTTTGATAATATTGGCATTGTCGCTCCAATTCAGCATCCGAATGTCTCCCGCTTTCATCGATGGCTTCTATTTCGACGAAATGGCCCAGACCCGTTACTTCATCAATGTGGAATTTCACGTTGTCAATAAAATAAATATGCCTGTACTTATCAACGATGACCAAGACGGGCAAAGCCTGTTGAAGGACCTGTTTTAACCCTTCCGGATCGACAGGTTGGTAGAGTGAGACTTCCGAAAGCTTTTGAGCGGCCACATCAGGCCTGTGGTAGGCGATCAGGTTATTTTCGATCGTACCCTGGCGCAGCTTTAGCCTGCCATGGGGCACCTGAAAATAGGTGTCCACCTGATGATCCCTGCCTTTGTATGACCCATGTTTTTCCAGGAACTCACTGATTGCCTGGACATTGGTACATGTTGCCTTTAATTCTATGCTTCGCAAAGCCATGGCGAAATTTTTGTCCTTCTTTATTGTTTCGCTTTGCACGAAACCGATCCGTTACCCGATAGGGGTATGATCAACGCATGAAGATATTGATTACTTCAAGAATGCTCTGGAACCGGTTAACGGATTTCTACCTGCAGAGGGGTATCTTTTTCCAGGATACGCTCAAAATCAGGGATCCCCGGCGAATGGATTTTCACGACTATTTCTGACCCTTTACGGGATACCTCAATGTCAAAATTATGATTAAAGGCTTTTACATTTTTCAAGGTCATAAAATTCCAATCATCCGGTAACCGGGGTAGTAGTTCGAATTTGTTGAGTCCAATTGGGTTGATGCCAAACAAGCCTTCAGTGATCACCCTGCAGAACAAGCCACTTTCGGCGGAAAGTTGGCGTTGGTTTCCTTCTGGCCATGCTTCGACAGGGTAGGGTACGTGGTCTCCCAATAATCTTTTTGCTACATAGTACGAGAGATAGGGCATTACACGCTCGGTGGCTCCTGAGTTGAACAAGCCTCGGAAAGCATATAAGGTTGATCTATCCCAGAAAGTTTCGCTTCCTGCTTCCGTCAGAATACCATTTTCAGACCATAAATAAGGGGACAACAGAGCTTCGGTGGTTGCTTGTTTCCGGTCATAAATGCCCATGGTTAACGGAATACATATCCAGGATCTCAACTTATCGTTGCCAGCATAATAGCGGTAGGTGTTAAAGCCTTGGATGGTGGCTCCGAAATAATGTTCGATGGCTCGCTTCAGCTCAGCGGCTTTTTTAAGATAGAGTTCTGCAGTATCGGGTTTGCCCAATTCAACAGCCAGCTGGGATGCGCTACGATACGCGGCGTAGGTTAACGCATTGGTTGACAAATTGTAATCTCCTGCGGGAAACCGGCCTTCCAATTCATCCGAGTCAGAAGCAATCACGCCTTTTTCCGACTTTTTGATTTCGAGATAATTTAGGCACCAGCGAATCAGTGGCCAAAATTCAGTAGCAATTTCGCGATGCCCAAAGGCGAGAGAAAATCGAGATGCACCATAAGCAATCATTGCCTGATCACCACGATCTCCGGCACCATTCCAGAAATCAACACCCTCCGCAATGATCGAACTGGGTATTGGCTTGAAGTCCGGGTTCATGTACCGGGCAAAATGACGGAAACTATTGATAGCGGATTCATTTCCTTCCAGATTTCCGAGAAATGGAAAAAAAGGGTTTACATATTCGGCCTGATCATTAGCCCAGATGGCGGCATAATAGGCTCCCCCGCCAGGACCATGCATCAATCCTCCCTTGGTATCGTAGATACTTTCTGCCGCACGGATTTTTGCGAATGCAAATGCTTGATCAAGCGTGTCGTTCGGGGTGTCAAGAATTAAGCTCTCGAAAAGTTCACGGATAAATTTTTCTCGTTTTCCAAGTTCGTAACCCGGAGAGAAATTATAGGGTTGATCACATGTCTTACGTCCTGAGTAAATCAACCCCAGCTCTATGGTTTCTGCGGGCAATAACCGGAAAGATCCCTGATGTGTTAGATTTACCGAAATTATGTATTCGCCATAGACTCCTTTTTCAGCCGGAGTCCTTATCGTAGCAGGCGTGAAATTGACCGAGACATTACAGCTTTCTCGGGTCATGTTTTGAATGATGATCCGCTCAATGCAAGCAGTCTTATCCCTTGATGGGAAAATGGATCGTTCAATAGAAATTCCAGTATTGGTCCTACTCGCTATATTAAGAATCCCCTTCAGATTAAATGTTACCGGAAATTCTTTTACCCGGACACCATCCACATGAATTATGGGCTGTTCCTCTCCGTCAAAATCCTGATGCAAGCTGGCATGGGTATTGTTGGGAACGGTGCGTAACATCGGGAAGATTAAACTTTTCGTATTGATGAGCTGCCCGAATTCGTCCACTCCATAGGTGAGTATTGCAGATACATTTAATCCACTCATTTCGATGTGGTCGGAATGGGCTTGTGCTTTTTCCACATTCCAGCGGATGCTCTCATCGGGAGAAATGTCCCATAACAGATGACGTGATTGACCGAACATCAGGAGGCTGAGGAATAGAAGTGAGGCCGAATAAATATACTTCATCGTTGTTGTTGATTGACGTGTTTCACTGCGCAGAAGTGATCAGGTAATCCAATGAATATTCCGGATCCGCTGCTTAATTTATAAGAGAAGCCCAGTGAAAGGTTTGTTATTTCAATATCCAGTCAAGTAGCTCTGCAGTCAGGATTGGCTGATCAGGTATTGGTGGCAATACGATTCACCTCTTTCCAAACTCTCCAGACATTTTTATAGCATACCTTTGCGATGTCTTCTTCAGAATAGCCCTTCTTTAAAAGGAGGTAAATCAAATTGGGATAATCACCTACATCTTTAAGCCCGGTAGGTAGCGAATCACCGACACCATCAAAGTCTGAACCGATGCCAACATGATCGATACCTGCCAGTTTTACAACATGATCGATATGGTTGGCAACTGTCTCCACGTCTGCGAACAATGAAGGATGGGATGCCCGGTATTTATCAATGATTTTCCGTGCTTCCGGGGAATCTTCAGTGACTCCTGCTTTTTCGATCAGTTTGGCCAATTCTTCCCGCTGGGCAGTACGTTTTACTTCTATGGAGCCATCCAGGAAAGCGGACCCGAAGTTGATCTGGATTACACCGCCTTTCTTACCGAGTAATTCGATCATTTCATCGCTCATATTGCGTTCAAATCCCGGTGTGAATTTTCGGCACGAGGAGTGAGATGCGATGACCGGAGCTTTACTTAATTGCATCACCTGATAAAAAGTGCTATCACTGACGTGACTGACATCAACCATGATGCCTACACGATTCATTTCTGCAATTACCTGCTTACCAAAAGGGCTCAACCCTTGCCAGTGCCGTTCCGGGTCGTAAGAGCTATCGCAGATCTGATTCCATTTGGAGTGCGTAAGGGTTATGTAACGTATTCCCCGGTCGTAGAAGTATTTGACATTCGTGAGATCCTCTCCCAGAGGGGCGCCGTTCTCCATGCCCATGGGAAGTGAAATGAGGCCTTTTTGAAAATTAGCATCAATTTCTTCCGGACTTCTGCCCTCGGCAAATTTGTCCGGGTGGGCCTGGATAATTCCCTCGACCATATTAATCAATGAATCAGCAAACTCTTTAGCGCCGCCCTGCTGATAAGAGGCAGGAATGTAAATGCTCATAAATGGGGCATCCAACCCTCCTTTCTTCGCGCGCACGAAGTCGAAATCACCTTCTTTTGTTTCAACCGGAATTCCGAGAAATTCCTTTTCAAGGCGAAAATTTTTCACCTTAAGCCGGTAAGGTAAGTCAACATGACCATCGGTGATGATGTATTTATGTGCCAATTCATTGGCCTTTATCCATTGCGGATTATCCTGGGATATGATCGTTTGTTGCATTTTTTGGTTGCATGCATTTAGTACCAATAGGAGAATTAGGATCAGGCCGAATGATCTCATGCGATCTAGTTTTTAATGAACCATTTAATCGGGTGAGAAGATAACGCATTCCGGACTGATGGGAAAATCAGATCAAGATAATTGTACCAATAAATGGCCGCTCACCTATTGTTGCTGAACCATTCGCTGGCCCAGGTCATACCGGTCACCGGACTTAAGTACATAAAAAATAGGACTGCCCGGCAGGTTATAAGCGTACTCACGACGTTCAGCCGACCATTTTTTGCCATCATAAATCAGAACATAGCCTTTACCTACCACTTCCCCAACTCCTTGATTTACGACAAGGGCGGTGCCCTCATCGGGGGCAATACCCAGTAAACCGGGATGAGCATTAAGCACTTCAAAAAGGTCAAATTGCCGATTTCTGGCCAATACATGCTGATCGATGGCCACATTTTGCATTAGGCCAAGTCCTTTTTGGTGATCACCCATCATTACCGTATTTCCACCGGTATCACCACGTACAAGGTAGGAGCCTTGAATGGTAGCGCCAGCGGATGTTCCGGCAATGACACCACCACGGTCAAGTACCGCCTTTAATGCCGTTTCCGTTTGGGTGCCCAGATAACTATCAGCCAGCCTCCATTGACGGCCCCCGGTGATGAATACGCCGCCGGCTTTCTCCAGCTCTCTGTAAAAACGCGGTGAATTGGCTTCGTCCTTTGATCGCGTATGCAGCACACTGATCTTCTTAAAGCCGGCATTACGGAAAGGAGCAGTCAACTGTTCGAATTTAGGGTCTTTGGCCAATGATTCATCGTCTCCGGCGGTAGGAATAATGACGATGGGTTGGTCAGTGCCCCCTGCCAATTCCGCAAACTTGCTGTAGATGGATTCATCCAATTTCCCGCCGCCAATAACCATCAATGAACCATGTTCCGGCGTTATGACCGGGAAGTTCATGGCCTCCTGATGGACATAATAGCCAATAATTTCGTTCCAAAGCCAACCGGCCCGATTTTCAAGGAGACCTTTGTCCCTGTCCAGAACAAATCCTTGTTTGATCAATTGATCCAAACAATCCGAAACTTGCCGATCGTAATCCATTCGGTCGTGGTACAGCGATTTGATGGCAGGACGTAAATCGGTGGAAACCTCGGTTGATTTATCCATCTGAAATGGCATGATGTATCCTTCAAAGTCGTTCAATTCATCCTGGGGCCCCGGTTTGCCATCGCGTAAGCTCCAGCCGGTATAGGTTGCTAAGGGTACCGCAATTTCGAAATTACGGATACCACCCATTTCGTTTCCATTCTGATCCAGTTGAGGTACAAGTGAGGTATAGGTGCTGACGATACGAGGTGGTTCCTTGCGGATCACTCTCCGTTGCCAGGAATCTCCAAAGTCCAGGTTATAAGCTACCTGGATGGCTTTGGGTTCAGGAAGGGAGGCATTGATCGGAAAGCGTACCTGAGCTAACGGAACCAGTGTTTTGCTAGCGATAGTTGGATAGGTGCTGGCCGGTGGTTCTTCCCCGTTATTGACCCAGCGAACCAGCCGGACGAGCAATGCCCGGTAGTTTGGCAAATAATAGAGCGGGTTGGATTTAAAAACCATGGAAGTATCCCGTTGGTTTTTTGCATCGAGATGCAGTTGACCGACAAAGTGTTGGCCGCTGGCTATTTCATAGATCCGCTCATTCTCGTAGGGCAGAACATCGGCTGAGCCATCCACGCTGGTATGGATAAGTGAAGCTGCACGGCCATAATATTCGTATCCGGTATTGATGTAGAAGATTTTTGTTTCACGACCAAAATTGCCACCTTTCATGAGTAATCCATCACGGTATTTCCCATTCGATGAGTCAACCTGGGCGCGGCTGGAAAACGGGAAAAGGTCAGTGGGATAAAAGAAAGAAGAATACCGATGACCGTCCCGGCTGGGTTGCGCAAACCGATGATTAAAGCTACCACGTCCTGCTCCGGCGGTCATGATCATCATTCCGTCATAGGCCTGGCGATCGTATTCATCGATGTTAAACCCATCGTAAAGATATTGACGCAGAAATCTCCCGGTTTGAGATACGCCGGCAGCGATCCCTTTATTCACTTTGAATTCACAACTGTTGTCGTATTTCATGTAAGAAACCATGTCCCGGATTACTGCCAATCCCAGTCCGACCGCTACCGGCTGATCCGAAAAATAGACCAGCTCATAAATTTTGCCGGGTTCGAAGCCCTGATTCATATGGATGTATTCCGTGCTAGGCACCAATGAGTCGCCTTCTTCTTTGGAAAATGACCACAACTTGGAGTCCACGATGTCACGATTTCCTTCCCGGCTGCTCCGGACCGTCAATGCATTCAACGTACTATTGACTTGAGGCGGGTAGGGGATCTGATTACGATGGCCCAGGTACAGGGTTGAAACCGGTTCGTCTATCACCCAATCGCAGCGCACCTGACCTACCAGCGGAAAAGAATTGTTCGGCTTCAGCTTAGGTACAACCAAACGCAGGAGTCCATCCTGGTCTGGAACATCAAATTCCCAGCCAACCCAGACAACGACCATTCCCTGCTCCATCATTAGGCCATCTCCAAATGATGCCGGATCATTAACATTCAAGTCGGTATTGGTAGCCAGGTTAAAATAGCGCATGGAGAATTTTCCACCTCGATTCGATACTTCGACCAAACCTACACCATTTGCCTTAGACATGTCTGCGGGTTTCAGGATCACGATATTAGCAGTCGCTTCGACAAATCCGGCTTCGGACTTTTCCGCGAGGTCGATATCGGTCACCCGCTGATTCTGTTTATTTAATGGATCAAAGACGAAAGTGACGGTCCCTTTCCATAATTCGTATGCGCCGGAATTCCCAAACGTTTTGCCGTTCAGAACCGATTCTTTGCTGGTAATGTGAATTGCCTGGACAGCCGCATTGGCTTGCAAATTGACCAGAATGGCCAGGGACAATAGCGTCAGGGTACGGAAGAAGGAATTGATAAGTCTGTTCATTAGAGATTAGAATTTGAATTGACGGTTGGTGCAAGTCCACCAGTGATGGCAAAATGCGATAACCAGTTCTTCAGAGTCAAGCAACAAATCGTCAATGAATTAAAACGAAAGGCAGTGAGGTGGAATTGTCTTAGATTTTCGAATAAAGCACTAAAGCTCAATCTTTTACCTGAAAAAACCAGCCAATGCGTGGCAGGATCAAATTGGTCCAAAAGGATTGCTGCTGGAGGAATGATTTGCTTCAACGTTTGGTTCAACACACGCATAATTCCGGTGGCGCAATGATACTAAATATTTGAGTTATTCTTGCTGTGTGTCGCCCTCAGTTGGGTAGTAATAACAATTCCTTAAGGTATTCAGTGGTTCTGGAAGCTTTAAATAGAAAAGGCTGTCTGCGCACAACAGACAGCCTTTATAACCGAACTATTTCACAAATTAATAGGTCAAATTCACTTCGAGGTCAAACTCGTCATAGATCGTTTTGTCGCCCAGGTTTTCGAAAAAACTTCCGGAGCCATAACGAATGTTGAATTCAGAACGGTCAATGGTCATGGTAGCAGTGGCATTATTCGGATCTGCCTTCGCCATGAAACGGACCTCTTTGGTAATCCCTTTGATGGTAAGGTTACCAACAATTTTGTAATCACCTGGTGTTCCTCTGCTCACAACCTGAGTGATAACAAAGGTGGAAACCGGAAATTTCTCAACCCCGAAAAAATCTTCGGATTTGAGGTGACCGACTAATTTATCGTTCCATTCTCCCTGCAGGTCTTCGCATGAAATGGATGACATATCCATTGAAAAAGAACCTCCGGTGAGCATTCCGTTTTCCCAAGTCAAAGATCCATCTTTCAAGGCTATTTTGCCATGATGTTGGCCGGTTACTTTGTATCCTTTCCAGGAAATCTGGCTTTTTTCAACGTTAACTTTGGTTTCTACCGGCGGGTTGCCTGCTAAAAGAGCGCTACCAATACCGGCAATTGCCCAAATTAAAAAGAGTTTTCTCATAAAAATGGATTTATTGTTAAGTTAATTAATTCGCATTTTATCCAACAAGCTGCTTAGCTGATCCATTTCTTCCAGGGTCAGTTGGCTCAGATGTTCCATTGTCGCTTGATCCATCGCCTCTGACGCAAGAGCGATAAGCTTTATTCCTTCCGGGGTAATACCGATATCCACCTGCCTACGATCCATTGGGCAGATGATCCGTTCGACAAGTCCTTTTTGAATCAGTTTGTCTATCAGACGGGATGTATTAGACATTTTGTCAATCATCCTTTCGGTAATCTCTTTTAGCGAGTAGGTTTTCGGAGAATGTCCACGTAATATTCTAAGAATGTTGAATTGCTGTATGGTAATATCGAATGGATCCAGCAAGTGCTTGTGCAAGTGGCCAAAATAAGAAGCAGTGTAAGCCAAATTGATGATCAATTTAGACTGTGGACTGGTAAATTTTTTGGATTTGATGGCTTCTTCAATTTTCACGATGTGAATATATGTTACAACATTAATTGTATCAACAACTAAAAAGTTAAGAAAACTTTAAACCCTGTGGGTGGAGTGCTAAATTGCTGGAATTCCTATCCGATGCTAAGGTTTGAGAAGCAGAATGTGTTTTATCACAGTGCCTTGATCCGTGTTGATTTTAAGAAGATAAGAACCGCTAATTCCCGAAAAATCGATCGGAAGTATAGGATGGCTCCATTGCTTTATTCTTTGCCCCAACAGATTTGTCAGGCTGATCTCCTGAATCATGATGTGCGGATCGTTGCGAATCCACAGCTTTCCATTGGTCGGATTCGGATAGACCACGATATTTTGAGTCAACCAGTTTTGTCGTGCCGTGGTACCGCTGATGAGGTAGTCATCCGAGGTGATTTTGCAACCGGTGTCATCCTGGGCTTTCATATGATAACGGCCAGCTTCAAGACTGTCGAGGGCCAATGTTGTATCGGCAAGGGCATTATCCTCCCTAAACCATTGAAATTCGTACGGCTCCGTTCCTCCTTCCAGGTGAACTTCCAGATAACCGCCTCCCGGCGATTCGGATACGATGCTGTCGAGAAGAACCTGGAATGACGAACTACCCAATAAGACCGTGTCGCGGAAAAAGCAACCGGTCGTATCCGCACTAAACGCAATGTAGCTACCTCCGGGAATGTTTCTCAAGGTATCACCGGTTTGTCCATTACCCCAAATGGTGGAAATTGGCGTGTTCGCATCAGGAAAATCGATGACTATTTGACCGTCAGATCTCCCGGAACAGCTTGGAAGTGTAAGATTTGTGTATACCGCAGGGCGCTGAATGTATACCGGAAGAATGCCTAAACTCGGGTTTCCTGAAAAATCTATGGCTTGATAAATATCGAAATTCATTCCGACAGCAAAGCTTCCGTCAGGCCCGGTGCCTTGTAGCAGAAACACGGTATCAACACCGCAATTATCCCTGGTTAGGATTTGGGGGTAGTTCAAACCGGTACACCGATTTGCAAAAAGGGTATCAAATGGCTCAATGACCGGGTTGAGGGTATCCAGAATGATAATGGTCACCGAATCGTTCAATGTATTTCCAGCGAGGTCTTTCGC
>ERZ795053.4475-NODE-4475-length-15115-cov-6.768526_pt1 | contig 15115 bp, 12 predicted proteins | sample MGYA00375137_ERZ795053 | MGnify/ENA primary metagenome ERZ795053 (study PRJEB30182, sample SAMN05720284) | activated sludge metagenome | isolation source: Anaerobic digester | place: Hong Kong | collected 2014-12-17 ... | reverse complement strand
TAACAGCGGTTTGGCGTAATGGCGGGTGCAGTGCTTCGTATGACAGTTTTGTGGTGGGTTCAAGTTCAGTTCTTCGATTGAACTTTTGTGCTGAAAATCCGCCACTACGCAAAGCCGAGAACCGTTATAAGCAATGCGGGCAGCAGTAATAAATCAAAATTTCGCAAGCACTCTCAAACAAACTGCAATGCAGGCAGAGCCTTGTTTGCTATCCTTCGCAAAAAAAATAGAGAAACAACGCAACTGCGCATAGCCAACCGCTATGTTGTTTCACAATTTTTTTTGCCCAACCACACCATTCCATTTCCATTTAAAATTATGTAACTGTTCATAAATTTATTTGGTAAAGTCCTAAAATAGGATTTATTTTACTTCTCGTTTTTAATTCCTGCATTTGTATTAAATCTAAAAACTTTAAACATGATGAGGAAACTTGTTTGGTTGCTTTTATTTTTTTTCAGTTCTTTTGAACTGCCTGCTCAAAATATTTATCCAAATGGGGCGAAGTGGTATTACAGCCAACCTTCATTTCTTTCTCCCGATACAAGCTTTAGCACGCTTGAGGTTATTTCTGATACAGTAATTAACACTATCCAATGCAAAAAACTTAACAAATTATCTGGGTGCGATTTTTTACCTGCAACCGTTTATATTTACTCTGATAGCAACAAAGTTTATTTTTATAATAGCTATTTACAATCATTTAAACTACTTTATGATTTTGCTGCTACTCAAGGCGGTTCTTGGATTGTCTATCCTGAAAGCCCAACTTTTGATTCTTTAATAGTTACCGTAGACTCAACCTCAAGTGAAGTAATTAACAACGACACGCTTAAGGTTATCTATACTGCACCTGTTTTTTCCTCACCTAATTGTTTTGGGTTTGGTGGAAAAATAATAGAAAAAATAGGAGATGTCGGTTATTTCTTTCCTCAGTATTGTATCTGTGATCCCAATAGCGGACCCTTAAGATGTTATTCCGATTCAGTTCTTGGATTATATGAAACAGGAATTGCTGATTCTTGTGATCAAATTATTCTTGGTGTTACGCATATTTCCTTTGAAAACAGCATTTCTGTTTTCCCTAATCCGGTAAATAATAATCTTTATTTAAAGCTGCCCAAACATTTTAAAAATAAACAAAGTGTTTTTGTATTTTATGATTCCCTTGGCAGAATCGTATATAAAGAAGACATTTTCTTTTCATTAAATCCTTTTTCTTTGGATGTTAAAGTACTATCATCTGGTTTTTATCATTGCAATTTAAGCGTAAATAACAAGTTATATCATTTTAATTTTTTAAAATCAAACTCAAATGAAAAATAAAATTATTCAACAAAAAACAATTACCTTAAAAATCTCTTTGGTATTTACTTTATTATTTTTTTTCTTTCAGGTCAATGCTCAACTTGAATGCTTCACCCCTGATAATCCGCCAAGCAATATGGTCTCTCAGCCCCCATCTTGTACAAATTATGTAAACTATGAACCTGATCCAACAAACAATTACCAAAACACACCCGTGATTACCTTTAAGATTAATTTTCATTTCTTTAGGAAAACCAGTGGGTGGGGTATAATTCAGCCAAGTCCTGCTTGGACTTCTCAAATGCAAGCATTTGTTGCAACCATGAGTAGTATGTATCAAAACATTGGTCCCCCCACCCTTCCTGTTGCACCTCCTGCACAAAATATTAATGATAGCAGAATAAGATTTGAACTCAAAGGAATTTACTTTCATGATAATGATAATTATTACTATGGAACTGAATGGTGTGGTTCTTCTTATTATAACGCTTGGGGAATTAACAAATGCAATGAAATAAATGTATTTTGGTACTACACAGGTGGAGGTCATGGTGGGTGCGGACCCTATGGTTATGTAAACTTTAGGATGGATTCCTTGAGTAACCCAGCAAATACTTTCACTTGGGCTTGGGCACAAGTATTGGCACATGAATTAGGGCATAGTGCCGGAGGGCTTTCTCATACCTATGGTGGATGTAATCAATTTGGCTGTTGCACTGCATTTCCAGCGTGCGTGCCTTGTGGTGACGATCAATTTACAGACACTTATGCTCCTGATTGTAATTTAGCTTGGACAGGTTGCTCAACAAATTTTATAGGAAGCAACAATTGTGCAGGATGCACATATCAGGTTTCCAATAATATTATGGGATATAACATTTGTAGAAATTACCTTTCTCCCATGCAAATGGGATATTTTCACATGAACGCAAATACTGCCAATCCTTCCTACAACACAACACGATTTTTAACCTATTGCGATTATGATCCTGCCAACTCAATCACAGTAAATTCTTCTCAAACATGGACAACCTCAAAAGCAGTTGGTGGTGATATAACAATTACAAGCGGAAATACCCTAACAATACAGTGTAGTGTTTTTATGCCAGCAGGTGGTAAGATTTATGTACAACCTAATGCGCATCTTATAGTTGATGGAGGTAAAATCTCGAATGCCTGCTGCTCAATGTGGGATGGAATTGTTGTTTACGGACCCAATGGCTCCCTATTAACACAAAATGGTGCAATAATAGAAAATGCAGTTCTTGCAACCTCTACACCTAATGGCGGGATTATTCAAATTGATGTAAATACACACTATACTGAGAATGCAACTCATGTTGATATAGAGGGAGTAACGAGTTCAGCATATTCTGGTTATATTAGAGGGTCGCTTTTTGATTGCCCTTCGGCAATTCAGAATCCTAACTACGGTTCTACAACTGGTTCAGCTATCATGGTCAAGAACAATACTGGAAATGTTACAATTGGAGATGACGCGAATATTGCATTTAAAAATACGATCAAAGATTTTACACTTGCAGGTGTAAGAATTCAGGATTCAAAAACAACTGTTATAAACAATTTTATAAACTCCAACAATATTTCTACTGCTTCAAGAGGAATTTACGCAACAGGAGTTAATGGCAACGCCTATGAACTTAATATAGGCACAAAGATGGGATATAGTTCAACACTATATTCTGCAAATCAGTTTGTAAATCTTTGGATGGGAATTTATATTTATAAAAACTTTTCACCTCGCATTGCTGATAACGATTTCCAATCTATTCGCATCAGAGGCATATTCATTAGGGATTGTTTAAGAAATATAGACTTATTGAGTTTACAAAGCCCATCTGGCAATTATATTCATAACTCTCCTAACATACATGAAGGAATTTTTATTTTATACAATCCCCGTGCTACACAAATTCGTGTCCTTCAAAACAAACTTGATCTTCATAATAATGCAGTAGCTATTCGCGATTTAGAATATTCCTGTACAGACATACATCGCTTATTTATCAGAGGCAACGAAGTTAACGACACCAAATATGCAATTTGGGTTCAAAATGAAGGTTTCCCAACTATTGATAACAATCGCATTACATTTTTCACAAATCCATCTAACAATCAAGTTGGCTACGGAGTTTATACACTCAATTCATGCTTCCCTGATATTACCAATAATATTGTTGTTAGTCTTTCCAATCCTAAACCCGTTTACGGAATTTGTGCCGAAATGTGTAATTCACCTTATATATGCGGGAACTATGTTAACGCATTAGAAAGAGGAATTCTTTGTCGCGGCAAAATGATTGGTGCAAAAGTTAAACTAAATATTATGGATGGAAACTATTACGGCTTCTATCTCGAAAATGGCGGAGATATTGGTGAGCAGGGTAATTCCCTTTTAGGTGATGTGTCCGATAATCAGTGGACAAATAATCTTTATTTTGATACCTATGCTGCCGGTTTTTCAAATATCAATGGGGCAACATTTTTTGATGTACAAAGCCCTGGTCCTCCTTACTCAATAATTACTCATGCTAACGATGGAACTACTTTGTTTGACGTTGTTTCAAATATCTTGAACCCATTTAACCCTGCTGATTGTAACGACCATAAAGGCTGGCGTGTTATTGAAGATACGGAAGCTGGAATTACAGATACCATTCACGATAGCTTACTTACGGATGAAGAACGCTGGATTAAACAACGCCAAATGTATAACGTAGCCTCAAGTGCAAACATTATCACTGCTCCAACCTCAGTTATACAAGATTTTATTCAGGATGCACAAGGTCATCCAGTTGCCGATTTTAAAGATATTGACAAGTACATTTCAAAAGCATTTCTCGACACAATCATTAATGACCCCGATACCATACAAATTGACAGCGCAAAAACGCGCAACCTTGCTGTTACAGATACTAAATTGATAGAGTTCTACTCCAAAATTATTAATGATATTTACCTCTCAACTGTTGCTCGTGGCAATTATGATTTCACACAAGACCAGTTAGACTGGATATATTCGATTGCTGCCTTATGTCCATTTGAAGCAGGACCCGCTGTTTACCGCGCAAGGTTATTGGCTTCACTTGTGGACGACCAACAATGGTTTTACGATGATATCTGCGACCCCAACTCATATCTCCGAAAAGCCAATCAACATCCTGAGACATCTGTTCAGTCGCAATATTTTAACTTATACCCCAATCCAGCTAACAGTCAACTTTACTTGGATTATTTCTTGCCCGAAAATAAATCGGCAACAATCAGCATCACTGATATTTCTGGAAAAGAATTAACAAAATCAAATCTCAAGCAATATTACAATCACCTCATTTTACCATGTGATAAATTCAATGCTGGAATTTATTTTTATAAAATCAGTGTAAATGATTCAGTAACTAAGTCAGGTAAAGTTTCAATAATTCACTAATTTTATTTCAAGCCCCTGAGAGTTCTTTTCAGGGGCTTTTGAATTATGAAACAATTCTATTTTATTTTTCTTTTTATTATTTTTCTTTCTTGCAAATTATTCTCGCAGGGAAAAGGTGATACATGGTGCTTTGGCGATTCTGTAACATTAGCATTACAGTCAGGAAATTTTGTGAATCAATCTTCTTCAAATATTAATTCAATAGAAGCAAGTGCTTCTATTTCTGACAGCATCGGTAATCTTTTATTTTATTGTGGCGGCTATACAAATAATACGGTTGGTTACATAAATGTTTGGAACGCCAGTCATCAATTAATTCAAAATGGAGATAGCATATTAGGTGATGGAACAATTACCAATGGTTTAATTATTATTCCATTCCCGTCCGACAGTGCCAAATATTATATTTTTTCAATTGGCTCTGTCAGGTTTTTATATTATTCTGTAGTAGATATGAGCCTTAACTCGGGTAATGGAGCAGTTACTCAAAAAAACGTGCTACTTTATAACGCTTCATCTTTATCAGAAAAACTTACTGGCATCAAACACGGTAACGGGCGTGATTGGTGGATAATAACTCACCAATGGCAATATAATACCGCTTCAACAGATACATTTTTATTGTTTTTAACTACACCTAATGGAATTTCAGCACCTTTTAAACAAGCAATAGGCACATTCTACAATCAGAATTACCCGTTTAATGGATTGTCAGGTGAAATACAGCCTTCAAATGATGGGACAAAACTTCTTTGCGTAGGAACAGATATGATTGATTTGTTTGATTTCGACAGATGCACCGGAATATTTTCTAACTATCAGAACATAACTCCCGCAAGTCCACTGCCCCCTTTAAATGGGTATTACGGTTGTTCCTTTTCATCGGATAATTCAAAAGTCTATGTTTCAAATTGGCACAATGGACTAACTTCAAACTTATCATATCAATTATTTCAATTAAATCTCCTTACTTCTAACATTCCAAGTTCTAAATCTATAATTTTTTCTACCACAAATCCATCAACCCCTTTGGGTCAACATCAAATAGCTAATAATAACAAAATCTACATAGCATCCTCTTATGGTACTTCTTTTCCTAACAATAATTATACAACACAAAACATGAATCTTAGTGTCATTAATTTCCCTGACTCTGATGCAGTTTCATGTGGCTTTTCCCAATACAGTATCTCTCTTGGAGGTCGAAAATCCATTCTTGGCTTACCCAACATGCCCAACTACAACCTCGGTGCCGATGAAGGCAGCCCTTGCGATACACTTACATCTATTACCGAAATAGAAAATAATTTTCATTTTAATATTTTTCCAAATCCTAACAACGGCAACTTTTCAGTATCATATTCATTGCCGGAAAATAAAAGTGGAAGAATAGAAATTTTTGATGTCACAGATAAAATTATTTATTCTCAACCATTACCCCAATCAACCATTACACAAAATTTTTCATTGCCAAAACTTGCAAACGGAATTTATTATTGTATTCTCAAAACCGATAGTCAAACTATCTGCAAAAAAATAATAATAATTCCTCGGTAAAAAGAAACAAAAAAAAACGCCCCAATTTCTCAGAGCGTTTCCACAAAACAAATTCTATTTTCTTTTAAACAACAGGAGTAGGCGGTATCACCACATCTTCCCGCTTAGTAACACCCGGAGATAAATCAACCTCATCCTCCGTCAAAATCTGGTCACCCTGTTTAACAATTATCATGTCATTACCACTGGCTAACTTATTTCCAAAATCAAACGCACCATCAGCATCAGTAACCACACTCATATTTCCATTTTCCAATTCAACTATTAAACCCGATTGCGGCTGTCCGTCTTTTGTTACAATACCCTTCAAACCTGCTGCACCAAGCGGACGAATCGTTTCACTCATCTTTTCAAAACTAAACTCACCGCGTTTAGTATCATCGTCTGCAAATATTTTTTGCCCCACTTCACAAATCTTATCAATCACCTTTTCATATATACTATTGTTCGCATCAATCTTTAAATCCGTTCCTTCTGCTGCCGTGATTTTTGCAGCAGTAAACGCATTCAATTTCCCGGTATAAACCTCAACCGCAGATTTAAAGTTATCTTTAAAATCAGGAGGCATATTTTCATTCGCAGTCAATTCAGCCAAATGAGCATCTATATATTGCAATGCCTGTGCATACATAGCCTGCGTCTGGCTCCAGTTCATATCCGTGTTATACATACTCCAACCCGCACTGTTCCAGTTTATCAACCACAAATCCTTCGGAAATGCAAGCGATATATAACTTTTCAAAAACATAAACTTCTTTTGGCAATCTCTGAACAATGGCTTCAACTATTCCAAAAGCTGACTATGCTCCTGCGCACGCATTTCTTCCGAAGGAAGTGCCTCTGCCGAATCCACCTCTAAATTTAAATTGCTTAAAAAAGTATCATTGTAAGCAGGCGAAAACGATAAAAATTCTGACTGCTTGTTTCTGCAATTACTAATAAGCAAACGTAAAGTTGCATACATTAACCATTGTGCTGTGGGGTAATTTGAATTTTTCATTTTTGATTATTTTTTTATTTGTGTTAGATAAATTACTTTTTAGTTCAACTTTTTATTTTCAGATTCCTATTTTTGATTTTTGAAATCTGATTGCGAATCTTACAATCCCGATTTCAGACAATATTTACGGCACTGGTTTCATAATGTTTCAAAATAGCTAAACTTTTTTTTGATACTATATATATATGTATAAAACTTCGGCACAGTATATGCACAACAGTAATACCAACCATTTTACTTAGCGCCCTTTGTGTTCTCAGTGCCTTAGTGGTTGATTTTTTTTCCTAAAATCCCGATAGCATAATTTAACCAGCCCTGCTCTTTTCATTCGTTAATTCGCAAAAATTCGTATTCGTTGATGGCATTTCCTTACATCCTTTGCCACATCGTCATGTAACTTTTTCTAAAAACATTAAGCTACCTCACAACCAGTTTCTTACAAAAAAATCAAAATTTTAACCCCTGACAAATCTTCCCCTTTTTGGTTTCCAAGCAGCACTTTTCCGTTTCCAAGCACCCCTTTTTTATTTTGGGATAAACATTTTTTATTTTGGTGCATCACTTTTTTATAACTGGCTTCATGGCAACGGTAACTGCCTTCATCGAAATCATTCCGGTGCATCTCTTTTTAATAACTGGCTTCACATATATAACAAAAGGACATCACTTTTTAGTTTAGGTCTTTATCAAAATGATAACTTTTGTCAGAAGTCATTGCAAAAAGCACCACCAAAATGTAGAAGCAAATCAAACCTGCACAATTTCAAAAGCCAACCCTTTTGCTTTCACAATTAAAAGTCGCACAACCCCACGCTCCACCAAAACTTTTAATAGAGAAAGCAAACCAACCACACAGGATACTGCAAGTTTTCCGGTCTGCTAAACTCAAACCGACAGAGCCTTGATTAATCGAGATGCACTGCTTATAACAATAAGATTAAAAGAAATAAAAAAAAGAAGGGCTTTATCCGGTTATCAAACGGTAGTAATTCTAATTAAATGAGTGCAAGATAAAATTTTTGCAACCTACTTGTCGGCAAAATATTTATCTTTATGGTTGCAAAAATTTTAACAAACTATGGTAACTTTTACTCCTTCTTTTTTTTACTTCTTTAATCCCTTCTTCGTTGGCGGCTACTCTTGGACGATCTGCAAAAAACAACCGACAAAATAGATAGGGACAAATGAGAATAGTAAAAATGATTTTAAACACGACAGTACTTTTCAGTGTTTTGACTGCGTTTAATTCGTGCAACGGACAAAATCAAAAGCCAAAAGAGATTAATACTGAACAGGAAATACCTGTAAGTATTGGCGACACCGTTTCAGAACTTGGCAAAAACATTGGCTGTATCTATCAGGACAAAAACGATAACTACTGGTTCGCAAGTAATGGCGAAGGAGTGTATCGTTATGACGGCAAAACGCTGACACGTATTACCAACAAGCACGGTTTGGTAGGCAATTTTGTATGGAAAATTGAAGAAGATGTAAATGGTGATTTGTGGTTCTCTACACGGGATGGCGTTTGTAGTTTTAACGGAGTTTCATTTACCAACTATACCGACAAGATTAAAAATGCACCATCAGGGAAACTTAACTATAAAAAAGACGGACTTTTTTTTGGGCAGTTAAACGGTTTATGCTTTTATGATGGTAAATCATTTACAAGTTTTACCATTCACCCCGACACATATAACCCATCACCCTCTGATATGAACAGACCATATAGTGTTTATTCCACACTAACTGACAACGCAGGCAATGTTTGGTTTGGGACACAGGAGAAGGGCGTTTGTCGTTATGACGGAAATACCTTTACTTTTTTTACCGAGCAAGGATTAGACAAAGCAGCTGTAAGAACTTTGTTTCAGGACAAAGCTGGAAATATTTGGGCAGGTAACAATGGGGCAGGTTTGTTCAAATTCAATGGAAAAGGTTTTATAAATTTTACGGACGAAAAAGGTTTAGCTAATCGTGACTTCCTGAAAAAACTTCAGGGAAAGGAAGGAACATTAGCCCGCCCCTGGACAATAAACGAAGACGAAAATGGAAATCTTTGGATTGGAACTATTGATGCAGGAGTATGGAAGTATGATGGAGCTAATTTGACAAATTATACCACCGAAAACGGGCTTGTCGGTAACTCAATATGGACAATATACAAAGACAAGAAAAATGAGCTTTGGTATGTAGCAGACGGTGAAGCAATTTGCAAATTCAACGGAAAGACATTTACGAAATATGAAGTTCATTCACAAGTACAGAAATAGAGCAGCCGCTAACACGGTATTGCCAAAAGCGGGGGTGACGAACTTCTATGAAACTTTTGTGCTATCTTCAACTTTAGTTTTTCAAATGAACAGCAGTGCTGAAACGCCCCGCCTTCGGCAATACCCAAACCGTTAGCGGCAAACCTACGTGCGACAGTGAAAATATCAATTTACAGAATAATAAACAGTAAGGAAAAAAAACAATAAATGACTGACTTAACCAACATTCCAGAACTATTGCTTAACACCGAACATTTCGAGGAAGATGTCAATATTCTGATAGGAGAAAATGGAAGCGGTAAAAGCACAACGCTGAACAAACTTTCCAAACATTTTTTAAGACATAACAAAAATGTTATTGCATTAGCAAATTCAATCCATGACAAATTTGACAGAGGACATCCAAACTTTAAAACACTCAGTGGAAGGTCGGGTCGCAGACAAACAAGAAGAACAGTTAAAGATGCACTTATAAATATTGGCGACAATGACATCCAGCGACTTAAAAACGCATCTCAGGCTTTACGATATGTTGGATTTGAACCAAAAATTGGATTTAAGATTGACAACCTCAAACCATTCTACAATGATATAATTTCAAATTCCCAACTAACTGAAAGCGAAAAGGAAGAAATTAATTACCTGCTTGACAAAACGGTTCGAGAAGCAAGAAGCGAAGAAATAATTTGGTTAGAAGTTGACAGTTTTAGTTTTAGCGAGCTTGAAAAATCTTCTTTGACAGGTTTGTTTAAGTGGGAAAACGAGCTAAGACGTCTGAAGATAATCACAAGAATTGAAGTATTCCTACAGAAACGAGAAGAAATAGTATCTATGCTTGATGCAAGCTCAGGTGAACTTGCCTTAATTACCTCTATAATCTACTTATCAACTTCAATTACAGAAAAAACGGTAATACTAATAGATGAACCCGAAAATAGCTTGCACCCAAAATGGCAAAAAGAATATCCAAAAATTATTTTGGACTTATTCTATTTGTTCCAACCCAAGATTATTATTGCAACACATTCTCCGCTTGTTGTAAATGGTGCGGAGTTATTTATTCGAGACCCTAAAGTTTTTAAATCTGAAAACTTCACATTTGAATTACAGAATAAGGAGCCATTAAATGTTGAAGAACTACTATACCGTTTCTTTGATATAACAACACCCCAAAATAGATTTCTTTCAGACCGTATTGTTCGCCTTTTAAATTTACTTGCTAACGAAAAAATCAGCTATCAAAATTTAGAGAATGAAATTTCACGAATACGCGAAAATTCCTACGACCCAAAGCAACAAGAAGTATTAAGTGAAATTTTAAATATTGCCATTGACTTGACTACACCAGATAATCTTCAATAATCATGGACTTAGATATTACAAACGAAGACATAGAAAATATTGAAACTGCAATTAAAGCAGGTGGAAAAATTTGGGATAATGACATATTAAAGGACTTTAAGAGAAAAATAAAGGATTACAACCGATTTATACAAGCTCAACAATGTTGTTATTGCAGACGAAGCTTAGCAGACGAATTTAATATGGTTATTGACATTGAGCATGTTCTACCCAAGAATCACTTTAAGCACTTTATGTTTGAGACATTTAATCTGAGTGTTTCATGCAAACGCTGTAACATGGAAATCAAAGGAGAGGACATAAGTTTTATCACAGACCTTACAGCAGTTAACGCCACACCACAAGACACAAAACTTTACAGGTTAATTCACCCCAATCTTGACGACTACTTTGAGCATATAAGCTACATTGTTAGGACAGCGAATGCAAAGAGCATTGTTAAATACAAAATAATTGGCGATAGCTTAAAGGGTGATTTTACTTATCGTTATTTTGACCTTTCGGAAATTGAGAGTGAGACATACAACCAAGCACAAGGAATTAAAGTTTCGGACAAACTTTCAGAGAAAATTCCAACAGCAAAAGCAAAACGCATTCAAAATTTACTCAAAGGGAAATGACGACAAAAATTGACTGGACAGCACTTTGGGTGAACAGAAGGTCAGCCGCTAACAGGCGTTTGGCTCAATGGCGGGTGATGTGGTTAATTGAACATTCTACCTCGCATCAATATTTGTGGTGTATTGACGTTTTGTGCTCCGAAATCCGCCACTGCGCCAAGCGCCAAACCGTTAGCGGTAATGTAACCAAACCACCGTCAAGTTCCTAACAGAAAAAAATGGATACAACTTTCCTAAATTTGGATACATTCAAAAATTAAATTCGTTGGACATTTGCATTATCGATTTAAATAATTATCAAAAATGCAAAAAGTAATTTTAAACAACGGAATCGAAATGCCAATCTTAGGTTTTGGCGTATTCCAAATACCTGACCAAAATGAATGCGAAAAAGCCGTATTAGAAGCTATAGAAACGGGCTATCAACTGATTGACACCGCTGCTTCTTACGCCAACGAAAGAGCAGTTGGCAATGCAATTAAAAAAAGTGTTGCAAGAGAAGACTTGTTTATTACCACAAAATTGTGGGCTTCTGATATGGGTTACGAAAATACAAAATTGGCTTTTCAAAAATCATTAGACAAACTTCAATTGGATTATTTGGATTTGTATCTGATACACCAACCTTATGGCGATGTTTTTGGGTCGTGGAAAGCAATGCAGGAATTGTATAACGAAGGAAAAATAAAAGCCATTGGCGTTGCCAATTTTCATCCCGACAGAGTGACAGATTTGATTATCAACAGTGGATTTACACCAGCAATTAACCAAATCGAAACCCATCCTTTTCATCAACAAATTGAATCGAATCAATTTTTAATTGAAAACAATGTCCAAATTCAATCTTGGGGACCTTTTGCCGAAGGAAAAAATGATATTTTCAATAACGAAACACTAAAAAACATTGCCAAAAAACACAAGAAATCGGTAGCACAAGTCATTCTTCGTTGGCTTACACAAAGAGAAATTATCGCTATCCCTAAAACGGTTCGAAAAGAGAGAATAGCAGAGAATTTTGATATTTTCAATTTTGAATTATCAGAAAAAGAAATGGAACTCATAAAAACATTAGACACTAATTCCAGTTTATTTTTTGACCACAGAGACCCGAATATGGTAAAGTGGATTAGCGAACGAAAACTAAATGATTAAAAGATGAAACGCAGAGATATTTTAAAAACAGTAGGATTGGCAATTGCAGGAAACGCCTTACTTCCTTTACAATCGTTTTCGAATAATGAAAACGACCGTAGAAAAAAAAGAAAATCTAATTTATCGGAAAAAAGAAAATTAGGAAAATTAGAAGTTTCCGCCATTGGCTTGGGTGTTCAAAATATGAGCAGAACATATCAAACTACCATTCCCAACCGCAAGGAAATGCACAATATTATGCATAAAGCGTTTGATAGTGGCGTTACATTTTTTGACGCTGCTGAAGCTTATGGCCCTCTGGAAGTGGAAAGAATATTAGGAGAAGCAATCAAAGGGTTTCGTGATGAAATTGTAATCGCTACGAAATTTGGTTGGGAAATCAATCAAGAAACAGGCGAAAGACAATTTAAGCAAAACAGCAAACCCAAGCACATAAAATTAGTGGTGGACAATATGTTGAAACGATTACAAACAGACCGAATTGATCTTTTGTACCAACACCGAGTTGACCCCGAAGTTCCGATTGAAGATGTAGTAGGAACCATTCAAGATTTAATGAAACAAGGGAAAGTATTACATTACGGATTATCAGAACCCGGGATAAATACAGTTCGAAGAGCACACGCAATGCAACCGATAACCGCCATACAAAATGAATATTCATTGCTTTGGCGTGGAGCTGAAAAAGAAATTATTCCGCTTTGTGAAGAATTAGGAATTGGTTTTGTGCCTTGGAGTCCACTTGGTGTGGGATTTTTGACAGGTGCTATTGACGAAAATACAAGATTTGCACAAGGCGACATTCGTGGAGTAGAAAGCCGATTTGCACCAGAAAACCTACCTAATAATTTAGCATTAGTGGAATTGCTAAAAAAATGGGGCAAAGAAAAAAATGCAACACTTGGTCAAATTTCTTTAGCTTGGTTACAGGCACAAAAACCGTTTATCGTTCCTATTCCCGGTACTACGCAAATGGCACATATGCAGGAAAACATTGGAGCAAATAATGTGAAATTTTCTACTTCTGAACTTCAAGAATTGAATTCGGAATTGAATAAAATTGAAATTAAAGGCGAACGCTTACCTGAATCTGTTTTACAATTTTCAGGTGTTGAAGCACCATTTAAAAAATAATTAAATTTGTTACGAAATGTTGAAATGGACAAACAAATAAACATAAACGAAATAAAAACGGTTTCGCAATATCACCAATTGTGCGGAATGGCAAAACCATTGCACCCATTGATAAGCGTTACCAATTTAGAAGATTCCGATTTTTTATTGAATAAAGAATTTTGGAAACATTATTCTAATAACTTATATGGCATTTCGATAAAACGAGGAATGACCTCAAAACTAAAATACGGACAAACCGACTTTGATTTTGACGATGGCGTTTTGGTAGCAACAGCACCAAAGCAAGTTATCAGCATTGAAAAAATTGAGAATATAAAATTGACAGGAAAAAAATTGATTTTCCATCCCCAATTTATTCAAGGATATTCTTTAGCCAAAACTATTCACAATTACGGATTTTTCAATTATTCCACCAACAAAGCACTGTTTGTTTCGGACAAAGAAGAAACCATTATTCTCAATCTTTTTAAGTCTATTGAGCAAGAATGTGAAAACAATACGGATAATTTTAGCCAAGATGTGTTGATTGCAAATATTGAGTTGCTTTTGGTGCATATTGACCGATATTATAACCGACAATTTCTTACAAGGAAAAATATCAGCAACGATACTTTATCTCAAATGGAAGAAATTTTGAAAAACTATTTTGAAACTGTACCTACACAATTACCAACCGTTCAATTTGTAGCAGAACAATTGAATGTAACACCAAGTTATTTAAGTGATTTATTGAAAAATTTAACTGGGCTTACAGCTCAGCAACACATTCACAAAAAATTGATAGAAAAAGCAAAAGAATTATTGACAACGACAAACCTATCTGTTAGTGAAATTGCCTATCAATTAGGGTTTGAATTTCCCCAGTCGTTCAACAAACTATTCAAAAAGAAAACCGAAATAACACCGTTGGAATTTAAAAACTCGTTTAATTGAAAAAACACTACCGCTAACATGAACTGTGCAAAAAACCAAATAAATCAGGCAATATTTTTTAAGTAATTATCCTGGTAGAGAGATTGGTTTTTTATACAGCCAAAAACTTGTTTTAGGAGTTTGTTACAAACTGCAATAACGGCTGATTTTTTATTCTTTCCATTGGCAACCAAACGATCAAAAAGTGCTTTACAGGCAGCATTATTTTCTTTGGCATTGAGGGCGCCCATATACAGGATGTGCCTTAGCTGTTTACCTCCCTGCTTACATATTTTGGTTCGGCCTTTTATGCTGCTGCCACTGCTGTATTCTACCGGACTGA
>ERZ795053.4473-NODE-4473-length-15122-cov-7.699409_pt1 | contig 15122 bp, 11 predicted proteins | sample MGYA00375137_ERZ795053 | MGnify/ENA primary metagenome ERZ795053 (study PRJEB30182, sample SAMN05720284) | activated sludge metagenome | isolation source: Anaerobic digester | place: Hong Kong | collected 2014-12-17 ... | reverse complement strand
GAACGGTCTGAGTCGCTGCGTCGACCAGTCCGGCTGCGCGACCATAGGTTCCCGCGCAGTCCTGAACTGCACGCCAACCCCTGTGTCGGTCCCACCTGCCACCGCCGCGCGCCCAGCCCACATCCACGAACACAGACTCCGAGGCCGGTTGCCAACTGCCGTCACGCAAGGTGTAACGCACGAACACGCTGTCAGGGTCGGTGCGAGCATCGGTCCCGATCAACTCGCCAGACGCAAGGTCGGCCACGGGGTCGGCTGTGTGTGGGGGCAGTGGCGCGAGACCGTCGTATTCTCGCCAGGGTTCACCCATCGCATCGAATTCGTAGAAAGGATTGTGGCCGGCACATGTCTCCACGGTCGCCACCCAGCGGCCGTTGTAGCGCTGCACCTGAGGGAAGGACAAGTGGTGATCGTTGGCCAGAACGGTGCGTACACGGGAGGTGTCGATGTCGCCGTTGAGGACTGGGGCTGCGACGATGTGTCCGCGACCGGTGCTGCGAATCAGTTCCTCCATGAATAGCCAAGTCTGTCCGCCTGCACTGCTTATACAGGGATCGGCCCAGAACCGGTCGAGTCCATTTCGCCAGGGTCCGCGCAACCGCAACCTGGATGTGTCGGGGCCGATCTCCGAGATGGGGGCGCATCCCCATTCGCGGTAGGTTCCGGCAGCGCGCAGCAATCGGCCGCCGAAGCGAGCGGCGCCGCTGATATTTGCAAGCAGCACTTGGCTGCGAGGTGCAGGGTCGACCGCTTGAACTCTCAAATCGGCAGTGCTGGTCAGGGACATTACGGCGAGGGGCCCGGCAACCCGGCGGCACGCGGCGATGGTCCCACTGACTGATCGGCGGGTTCCAACGGTGCCGCGGCTGAGGATGCCCCGTTCGGGGTGGAACAGTGACACCTCAACGCGGCCTGTGTTCATGCGCACCGCGTCGGCCACAGCTCTGGAGTGGTCCAAAGGGACCCCGTGGGTGTCACACAGCAGCGCGTCGTTGGGCTCGGCGTCTGTCGATCGGCCGAGGAAGACAGTCGTTCCTACCGCGGATTCAGCACCCATCCTGATGCAGAAGTCCTGGGCGCGTGCCACGTCCGCCGCATCCGTTCCGGCAAAGCGGATCACGATGGGTCGGCCAATATGTCTCGCAGCGCATCATCGATGGTCGAGATGGTTTTCTGGATGTCAAAGCCGTCTTCGACATGTCGGCGACTGGCCTTCCGCACATCCGGTCCGGCGTTGTCCAACCAATCTCGAATAGCTGCAGCCAGCGCTCGCGGATCTTCTGGTCGCACGAGTTGTCCTACATTCGCGCTGACGGCTTCCCGCATCCCGTTGACGTCTGAGGCGATCACCGGAGTTCCCACTGCCATGCTCTCCAGAGGAACCAGGGCCATTCCCTCCCACCGCGAGGGAAGGACCACCAGATCCGCCGCGGTCATCCAGCGCAATGCCTCGGCACGGTCACTGTCCCCGAGGAACCGCACCCTCGGATCATTGTTGGTTCCCGATAGCAACGCGAGGTCCGGGCCGCCTCCGACGAAGGTCAGTGTCCGATCGTCCGTGGCCACCTCTGGCCAGGCGTGCAAGAGAACATCCTGGCCCTTCTGCGGGCAGATCCGGCCCACACACACCAGAGCCTGGGTTGTGGGCGGTATGTCCAGGTCGCCGCGCAGGGAATTGCGATCCTGATCGCTGAACCATTGGACCGCCTCCAGGTCGATGCCGTTGCGCGCCACCAGGTATTCCCCGGACACCCCACTGCGCTGGCCTAGGGACTGCTCGGCTTCACTGACGCAGACGAACAATCGGGTCCACTTCGCCGCCAGGCGTTCCCATTGAAGCGCGGCCCACGAAACCGCACCGGTGACGGCCTCGAAGGACCAGGAGTGAGGTGCGAAAGCAGTGGGAAGTCGTCCGCGCAGCACCCACCTGCCGATGAGTCCCGCCTTGCTGCCGTGGAGGAACACGATGTCGGGATCAGTCTGTTCGACGATGGTTGTCAAGCGGGTCGATTCAGTGGGAAGGCCGCGCACTGGACTGCGGACGGCGTCCCATCGTCTGACGTCCACCTCGCTGTCCATGAGTCTGGTGGCCAACCAACCGTCACCGGGACAGGCGACGATCACATTCCAGCCACGTTGACGCAGACCAATCGACCAGTCCATCACGCATTGCGCAACTCCGGCAACGGTCGGTTGACTCACCATCAGAAGTGTCCGCGTCATGCCAGCCCTCCCGTCGGTCACAGTACTCTGGCGCGGGCACGCAAGGTATGCGTGCGATCCTGAAACGGTGCACCGCCTCACGGGTCTGCTGGGTTCGTTGCTGACGGTGATTCTCATGTCCGCATGCGGGACCACGCCGTCGTTCGTGCCGGCTGAATTCGGACCACCCGGAATCCGTGGGGTCGCGTACCACGGCATGTGGACTTCGCGTGACGAAGTTGACCGCGCAGCGATCCTGGATGCGATCGCGGATGCCGGAATCCCTTGGGTGCGCATGGACGTCGGGTGGCAGAATCTGCAGCCGGATTCCGCACAGGAATTCGATGTGGCAGAGGTTGCGCGACTGGATGAGAGACTGCGTGAGATCAGCGATAGGGGACTCAAGGCCCTTGTCATGTTCTGGTGGGCGCCGCCGTGGTCAAGCGGAACCAAGAACAAGAACGGTGTTCCTGGTAATCCCGAGGACTATGCCAGTGCTGCAGCGTGGCTGGTGGCCAAATGGCCGACCCAGATCGCCGCACTGCAGGTCTGGAACGAACCCAACCTGCCGGAGTTCTTCGCATCCACTGATCCCGCCGAGTACGCAGAAGTGCTCAAAGCGACCTATCCGGCCGTCAAGCAGGTCCGTCCGGATCTCACAGTAGTCACCGCGGGGCCGTCCAACCTGGACAGGCGTTGGTACCGCTCCTTCTACGACACCGATGTTGCCGATTCCTTCGATGCGTTGGGTGCCCATCCTTATCCCGTGCGAGCGGACACGTCGCCTGCACAGTGCGCCAAGTCCGCGGACTCTGGATGTGACATGTCCTGGCTGACAGGTTTCCTGGCCAGGCGGGGAGAGTCGCAACGTCCTATCTGGGTGACCGAGTTCGGTTGGTCGGTTCACTCCGATAGTCCGGACACTCCCGGATGGCAGCGTGGTGTCGGCGAAGCCGAACAGGCCGCGTACACCGCGCAGATGCTGGCGGAGTTTGCCGAGATCAGGCAGGTAGAAGCAGTGTTCGTCTACCGTGACAGGAATTTTGTCGACAGCGATATTCATTCGAACGGCTGGGGCATCTTGGGCTACGACAACCGCCCGAAGCCCGTCTACGACGTGATCACATGCTCGTCGGTCCCGCGTTGCAGAGAACTCGCCCGTGAGGTGTTGTCCAGGCAGCGTTGACCAGCCAGGGCGAGGCCGACAAATAGCCAGGCAGTGGACCTCGTCAGAGCGTTGCGCAGTGGATAATCCACCAGTCCGGCCGCCAGGATGACCACCAAAGCGCCGACTGAGGACAACGTCACGGCGGCCGCCATCGGGATGGTGCTCGGGGTCGTTGAGTGAATCCCAGTTATGAGCCGACGTGCTGTTCGGGTGGCGCTGACCACCGCCACGATGAACAGCGTCAGCGCGAGTACTCCGATCAGTCCTTGCTCGGCCCCTATGGTGATGATCAGGTTGTGAGCGTGCTGTCCTTCCAGAGTGCGTGTTTGCGAAAGCAGAGTCCGTGACTCCTCGGGATACATGTTGGGTCCTACGCCGAGGATCGGTCGCTCTGCCCACTGTCGCAGACCCTCGGCCACCAGTGCCGGACGATTGTCGTAGGGATTGGCCTCAGCAGTGAAGACGCTGAGGATCCGCGAGGCCAGAAGACCGGGTAATTGCCAGTAGGGCACGATCACCGACACCGCAGCCAGGACGGTGACCACGCAGGTCAATGCGACCGCCTGGATCCGGCGGGTCTGAGGAATGAGGATTGCCATGACCAGTGCCGCGGTGGCTGCGCCGAACCACGCCCCCCGCGAAAAGGACGTGGCCAACCCTGCAATTCCGGCGACTGAGCACAGGGCGCCCAGATAGCGAAGATAGCCCCGACTGACGCTTGCGACTCCGAGGGAGAATGCGCCCACCATCGCGCAGTAGAGTCCATATTCGTTCGGTTGGGAGAAAACGCCCACGGCGCGACCTTGGATGACGGACGCCCCGTAGGTCCCCTGGACATATAGGCCGCCGGATAGACCGCTTGCGGCGGTGATGGTTGCGCCGATGAGGACGGCAGCGCAAACCGCCTTGATGCGCTGCGGGGTGTCAACAAGTTGAGCGATTCCGACTGCCATCCACGCGGCAAGAATCTGCCAGGTGCCCAGGATGGCTGCTCTACTGGGATCCGAGCTGAAGACAACCGAAGCAACGGTTCCGACTGTCCACACACACGCGCCCAAGGCCGCCCAACTGACAGGCACCAGCGAACTTGCGCTGAGCAGGTACTGCCACGCTGCCGTCGCGATGACGAGGGCGGAAAGGACAGTCACCAGGTCCACCGAACCCGGCATCTGTGTTAGTCCCAGCGGGGCCAACAGCCCGAACAGCATCACTGGAAGGACCGGTTTCCAGAGGATCAGGGCAGCCAGCAGCATCACCGTGATCGCGGCGAACGGCAGTACGACACCAGTCATGGCCGCGGCCGATACCGCTCGATGACGTCGGCAAATGCCTGAGTGACCTGCGCTTGATCTGGCAGATTGCGCGCGGCTTCGACGCCGCGGGCTCCCATGCTTGCGCGGGTGTCTTCGTCGGCCAATGTCACCAGCGCCTCGGCGAGGTGCTCGGAGGTGGGGGACTGCAGCGTTACACCCGCGGGGCCCGTTTGGGTGCGTAGGCGACGACTGATGGGACCCTCTTGGGCCACGATCACTGGGATGCCGGCAAGCATAGCCTCCGCTGCGACGATTCCGAATCCCTCCCGTGTGGGTGCACCAGGCTGGCCGGGACGAGTGAGTACCGCGACTGCGTCGACGGCGCTGAGCAGGCGGCCCGCCTCGTTGATGTGCCCTGTCATCTGGAATCGGTCATTGACTCCGAGACGTTCGGCTAGGGCTCGTAGTCTGCGCGACTCCTCGGGAGTGGAGGGATCGTCGTCACCGATCACCAGCAGCTCCCAGACGTTGCAGCGAGACTCCGCGAGTGCGCTGATCGCCAGGTCCACACCTTTATACGGAACCAGCCGGGTCAGCATGGCCAGAGTCAAGCGGGTTGTCGGCTGCCACCCGTGATCCCTGAGTACGTGAGCGGCTTCTGATGCGGTCAGCGGGTCGAGTGGGCGTGGAGGCTCGATGACCACCAGATCGTTGCGACGGGTGGGCTCGCCCACCTCGAGGGCGGTCGACACCACGGTGTCTACGCGTTTGGCCAGTGCCCTGGCCAAACTGCGGTCATAGCTGTGGTCGTGTTTGATCCACACCGTTGGAATACTCAAGCCGGCCAGCGCAAGCGCCACGGCCAACTGTGCCTTGACACCGTTTCCCAGCACGACATCGGGTGTTCGTGCTGTGATCAGTCGCCGTAGCCGGGGGGTCCGCCGCACGATACCGGCCGGCGAAGCAGGAAGTGGATACGTGATGGCCTTGACTCCGCGTTGCCTGAGCTCGTCAGTCAGCGGTCCCTCCTGTAGCACGATCGCGTCGATCGACCATCCACCACGCTGCAGGGCCCCGTCCCCGAGAATGCCGAGCAGCCACAGTTCAGCGCCGCCACCAGCAGTCCCGAACGGCGTGACGATGAGCAGCGTTGGACTCATCGGTGGGCCAATGCTCGCAGTTGGTAGGGGCGAGGACGCGAAGACCAGGCTTTGCCCAAGACCGCCCGGTAGACAGGCCAGCGTTCGCGCGGCGACCACGTGGTGTCGGCGGTGCCGACCAGGCGGATCGATTCACGTGCCGTTGTGATCACGTCGCGAATCTGCTCCTCGCTGGAGGCGTTCACGGCGGCAGACCAGGCCCTAGTAGTCAGGCTGGTGGTGCGCTGGACGTGGTCGCCGACGTGCGGCTTCTTGACCCACCATAAGAAGTGAGAGGACTCCTCCAGTTCTGTGAGACCGTCGATCGCAGTGATGCGTTGGTCGCTCGGGCTCACTCCAGTGGCATGGCCGCTGTAGTGCGTGTCGTAGCGCCGCCAGTCAAGCGGTAGATCGCCGTAGGGCCGGCTGCTGGTGTAGTAGTGGGCTGCAACGCTGATCAGGTCCAGTTGTGGACCGTGCTGCCACTGATCGTTGAGGGCCACGAGTTCGCCGCACAGACGCGCACCGACCTCCACGAGACACGGCCCCCGCTCGTCGATGATGGCTTCCAAGTGAAACGGCGAACGCCTCAAACCCGTTGCGCGCATCACGTCTTCTGTGTAACGGCGCAAGGGTTCGAAAACAGGATGCTGGGACGAAACCGAAAGGCTACCGATCTCGAGGTTCTGGACACCGTTCTCGCTAACACGGATGTAGGTGCCAATCCCGACGATGGTGGGTTGACCATCGGCATCCATCTGGCCGTTGACCCAGTATTCGTCTCCTGCGACGAATTCCTCCATGAGCACCCGGCTGTCGGAGGTGCGGAAATACTCGGCCAGCTGTGCCGGATCAGCCGGAACGTCGAAGAAGGCGACACGGGTGTTCCCACTTCCGTCGTTCGGCTTCAGGACGAACCGGGAGAGGCTGTTCTCTTGGGCGAATTGCATGACGTCTTGCGCCGTGGCCACCTCGCGAAACGCGTTGAGCCGAACTCGTGGGTTCCGGTCGCGTACGAGGCGTTTGAGCGCGTGTTTGTCCCGGAAAGCCGATAGGACTTCGGGCTGTGCCCAGGAAAGACCCAGTAGTTGTGCCAGGCGTGCAAGCGGGCTGAGCATGCCCTCTTCGTAGGGGAGCACTCCGAGCACCTCGTAAGGGCGCAAAGCTTCCGCGACGTGCTCCATGCTGCGACCCGAAATCATGTGATGAGCGGCCACAGCTTTTGATCGCAGGAACGGCAATCGGCCTTCCAGGACGACGCGAGTTCGCCAGTCGCTGTGCAGGCAGATCGACTGGATGCCGTGCCGGCGGTACAACTCCTCCATCAGCATGAGGGCGTACGGACGGTAGGGATCCAGAATAACGGCGACGCTCATGTTCGGGACTCCGGTTTCGTTGAGCACATTGTGTCGGCATTCACCGTCCGATGATCGTACGCACGCGGCTGATGGAATCCCGGTCGGCGAGCAAGGCCACGAAGTACCAACCGATCACGAACGTCGCACCCCCGGCCGCGAGTGAGGCGATAAGCGGCAGGGCGGAGATCAACAGCGGCACCATTGCCAGGCTGCCTACAAGGGGCGGGAGCAGCGACAGGCCCATGTGGGGGCGACCGCAGTGACGGCTCAACCGCCACCACAGCAGCGCCGCCTGGGTTGTGAACGCAATGGCGACCGCGATGCCGGCGCCCAGGGCACCCAACCTGTCCACCAGCGGCCAGACGATGATGAACTTCAACAGCATGGTCGCTGCCGCGACGGCGGCCACATCCGCGCTGTGATAGCTGACCAGCAAAGCAGTCGTCAGAGCACCGAGCACGACAAGGGCTATCAGCGCCCAGGCCAGTGCGATCATGGTGGTCCGTCCGCCGTCGGCGTATTCGGAGCCGAACAGCAGTCCCAGGAGTTCGCCACCACGGAAGACCATTGCCATGGCTAGGGGGAAGTAGAAGATCGCTGCTGTGGAGAAGAGGGTTCGCAGAACTCTGCCCAGGTCGGAAGGGTGCTTTGCGTACAGCATCGCCGGCATGGCCGCGCGTATCAGGGAGTCGGAGAAGAACAAACTGGTCTCCATCAGTTTGTACGCCGAAGAGAAGTATCCGACATTGACATAGTTGTCGCCTCGCGCCAGCGCGATCACGTCCACTCGGGTGGTTTGCATGTTCATGACGTTGGCGGCCCCCGGCAAGACGGACTTGATGGTCAGGGCTTTGGTGTCCGGCCATGTGAGATTGCGCAAGTGGGGACTGGCGCCAATGATATGGGCCAGAATGAGCATTGCGCCCGTACCGACCAGGGTGCCCGCCAGGTACGCGGCGGCCATGCCCACCACGCCGCCGCCAGCGAGCAAAACTCCTATTGCGATGGCAGCGATAGTCACACGCTGGATAATGATGTTGATAGCCGCACCGCGTTGCCTATCCAAGACTCCAGCGGCTGAACGCACTGCCAGCGAGATATTCTCCAGACTCAACGCGAGGGCCATGAGCAGCAGTGCGGTCTTGCTGCCCTGCTGCTGAAGTGGCCACATGGCCAGGACTCCGACCCCCACGGCAGCGATGACCGCGCGCAGCGCGATCGACGAGGTGAGATAGTTCGCCGTTCGGGCTGGTTGCGCACCGCCCAGCTGGATGAGCGCCATGTCGAACCCGAACATCCCGAACGAGGCCACCATCATGCCCAGGCCCATTGCCCAGGAGAACTCACCAAAACCATCCGGCCCCAGTAGTCGAGTGGCCACGGCGAACATACCGAACGAAGCCAATTTCCCGACGATCTCGGCGACCGCGAAAAGCAGGGCGGTGCGCGACCGGTAGCCTGCGCTGCGGCTTCCGGGCTCGACCGATCCAGATGGCGTGTCCACTGGTCGTCCTTTCCCATCGCGCCAGACACTGCCGACACTAGTCGCGTTTGGCGCGGCGACGCCGCCGCGCGCACTGCCAGGATGGCGCTGTGACTGCATCGGCGGGAATAGGTCTCGATTCGTCGTTCCCCGCACTGCTGGTCCGTACCGGCGAGCCGAAGTGGGATTACGGAGCGTTAGCTACATGCCGGACGCTCGGTCGCTGCGGGGTTCGCACATTTGTGCTTGCACACCGATCTGAGCGGGAACTTCTGGCCTCCCGATATGTGACTGCGAGGATCGGTCCGCCTCTGCGCGCCGACGCTGAGGCCGCCGAATCGGCCAAGGCTCTCAACAACGTGGCGCACGCGATCGGGTCACCGTGTGTAGTCATCGCAGGCGACGATGAGAGTGCAGTTCTCCTCGCGGAGCAAGCGGAAGGCTTGGACCCGCGGTTGCTTTCGTTCCCCTTAGTGGCAGGTTTGCCTCGGCGTTTGTCAGATAAGGTCGCCCTCGGGTCGCTAGCTGCCGATGCGGGGGTGGAATACCCGAAATTTCTGGTCAGCGATGATCCTGCCGCTCTGGCGCATTTCACGGCCGACATCGGCTTTCCCGTGGTCGTGAAGAGTCCCGCGCCTTACAGTCGGCTGCGTGACGAGGCGGTGATGCACACGGCCCTCGTCGGCGATGCGGCGGAACTGAGTGGCTACCAGAAGGCGGCGCGGCGAGGCCACCGAATCTTCGTGCAGCAGTATTTGGCAGGGGCTGGCGCCCAACTCTGGTACGCGGCTGGCATCGCGCTGCCGCAGACCGGACACGTTGAAGTGTGGACAGGCCGAAAGTTGCTGGACTATCCCTCAACGACTGGGGTCGGAGTGCTGAATCTGGCCCAACAGATGCCGACCATTTCGCATCTCATGCGCCACTTGTGCGCGACGATCGGCTACTGGGGACCGTTTGATTCCGACTGGGCCTACGACCCGGTCACGGGTGTGGCCACCCTCATCGACTTCAACCCACGCCGTGGTGCGCAGTTCCGACTGTTCCAGACGACGACCGGAATGGATGTCGTCAGGGCCTGCCACCTGGGTCTTACGGGTAAACCCCTCCACTGGGGACAGCAAATCGAGGGTATCGGACACGTGGTGGAAAACCTGGCCTTCTTGCGTGCGCGGCAGGCCGCGGAGAAGTGGCAAGGGGAAGGATGGGCGCAACTACAGACAAGTTGGTGGAGTCCCGACGACCCACGACCTGCGGCGGTGATCGGAGCCCAGATGGCTGGCAGTCTGGTGCGGCGGGTGGGCAAGCGCCTCACACCGAGAGCGCCTCTGACCACCGCGGTTCGGCCGCAAGCCAGTTCGGAGGGTGTGGCGGTGACCTTGCCTGCCAAGATGTGACCGAATCGAACTGTGCTGATGTCAGTGCAGATGAAGGGCGAGACGAGTGGCGACATTTGTGGTGGCAGAAGACGAATTCTGGCAGCCCGGTCTGGATTTCGCCGCCGCCATGCGCCATCGGGGCCACCGGGTGGTCCGCCTGGTCGCGCAGTCGCAGGCCCAGGTAGAGACCGTGAGAGGACTGCGACGCTGGGCCCGTCTGGCGGATCGCACCGTGGCGCACGGTGTCACGGACGCCGGGGTCCCTTCGCAGAAGGGATTGCAAGCCCTCGACGCTGAACGTCCTGTGGACTGGCAGGCCACAGAATCAGTTCTCAACTGGTTGTCAGTCAACGGGTACGAACAGCGCCTGAGTTTCCAGCGCAGCGCACCGTTGCCGCCGCACGAAGTGCAGGACAAACGAGCGTTGACGGCTTATCTGGAGTCTGTGGGGTTCGACGTCCCGCAGACCTGGAACCGGATCGAAGAGGTACCTGTCGATGAGCCGGGTCCCTTCATGTTCAAGCTGCCGGATAGTGGTGGCGGGGTGGGGATTCACAGATGTGAGTCGCTGGCAGAGCTCCAGCAGCGTGTCGTGCAGTACGCGCCGATGCCCTATATCGTGCAACGCTTCTACGACGGACAGCCCACAGTGGCTGCCGGCGTGGCACGCGGTGGTCGAATCGTGTCGATCATGACCTATACCAGCACGCTGAATCCCAAGAAGCCTTTCATGATGGCCTACGGGCTCACCGTCACCGACGACTCCCGCGTCGATGAGTACGCGCGCGAAGTGGTCGCGGCCTTGCAGATCACCGGTCCGTTCGCCTTGGACACCAGCCGGGACGCCTCGGGGCGGATTCTGGCGTTGGACCTCAACCTGCGGATCTGGGGTAGTTGGACTGCGTGTCAGGCCGCAGGGTTGGACGTGATCGGGTCCTACGAACACGCAATGGGCCTGGGACCGGCCCCGCAGGACTTCGTGGCGCGCGTGGGTTTACGCACGGCCATCCTTAGACGACCGCCCTTGCATGTGGACTCGTCGGCGCAACGTGTGAGCTGGCTCTCTTCCGAGGCGGCCGAGATACGGCGTCGGGCGGACTGGCTGGGCTGGCCATGGGCGCGGGCGTCGCTGTGGGATTCGGCGGCCTGGGCGGCCAAGGGTTCGTCGTTGGGGGACTACGCGGAGTAGAGCGCCGGTATCTGAGTCAGTGCCGGCTTGGGAGTTCCGTTCGGCAGGATCAGTCCATAGCCCGAAGCGTCGCTGGTGTTGTTGTCGGCCAACTCGCGGTACCAATACACACGCTCGACATAGTCCCATTCCGTTGAGACGATCTTCAGAGTCTGTGCGAGATAACTCGCCTGAGTCGCCTGATCCACTCCCAGTTGCCAGTTTGCACTGCCTGTAGAGCCGGTGCGCCAGCCGAATTCCGTGAACCACATCGGCTTGTCGTCGCCTGCCGCGAGCATTGCCTCGCGCAGCGTCGGGATGTGGCGCAGACGCCAGATGGTTCCGTTATCGGGCAGGTCCGGTGAGGCGTCCCCGACAGCCATATAAGGATGAACGCCCATCACGTCGTAGTTGCCTTGTGCTCCTGCCTGCAGAGCTTTCTTGATCCAGGGGACATCGACGAACTGAGTGCCGCCGAAGACGACTGTCGACTGTGGGTTTCCGCGACTGATCCCGCGGTTCGCGGCAGCCAAGATTTTGGCGTACACCGTCGCGTCAGCGCCGCGCATGAAGTCGTCGTGGTTGGGCTCGTTCCACACCTCCCATGCGGCAACCTGCGGGAAGCGACCGGCAACCTGCTCAGTGAAGGTTTCCCATTTCTGCAGTTCGGCGTTGCTTGTCGGAGGTACTCGGTCGTCGCTCTTTCCAGTGACCCAGCTGGGGGTCAGCCAGATCATGACCATGGGTTTCATCTCCCGGTCAGTGATCATCTGCAGAACGCGGGTGACGAAGCTCGTGCCCCATGTGTCGAAAGTCGGTCCGTTGGGTTGGAGCATTGCCCACGACACATCCAGTCGCACCGTGGTCACACCGTTCGCCTTGAGCGTGTCCAGGACCATGGCCCGCTGCGAGTCGGTGTACGAGGCCCACATGCCATGGAATTGGGTGCCGAACTCGGGCAGCGCACTGGGCTTGGGGGTCGGTGCGGGCACGGTCGGTGTCGGTGTCGGTGTCGGTGGTTTGGGCGTCTTGACCCTCTTCTTGCTTCTTCCGGACAGCGACTTCGCGGCCGGGGCGGAGATGCGAGAAAAGCCGTCGCCGCCGCCTTTGACGATTCGATCGGTCGACACGGCGTGGGCGCTGCTGGCAGGGAGGATCGCTGCAAATCCAAGCAAGATCGAGATCAGCAGTGCCTCGATACTCCGGGTTGCCATGACGGAGGAATCGGCACAGCCGTTTGCGTGCTTGAGTACACTCTCCAATCGGTCAACCCAACGAGTGAATCCCGCGCCGTTCCTAAGGGCTCGAAGCTCAAAGCACTGATCGTCTTGAAACCGCGACAAGCGTTAGTCTCAGCGAGTGAGCACAGTCGAGGCAGGGCCGGTGACTGTTTCGCGCGTACTGCGCGAGTGGCCGGTGATGCTAGGTGTCTTCCTTCTCCTATTCGGGAGCATGTTCGTCTATATCGGTTCAATGCCGGTGACGTACGCATCCAACTCAGTCGTGGCCTTTCAGCCGGAGCCGAAACGACCTGACGGTCGGGATCTCATCTCCCTGCTCGTGCAGACATACCCGGAGTTCGTGGCATCGCAGAAGTCGGTCGACACTGCGGCGCGGGCCGCAGGTGTCACGGCCGACGAACTCCGTGCGGGGCTGAACGTTGAAATCCCGCCGTTGACGCTGAACATGACCATCCGGACCGAGCTCAGTGACCCCGAGCAAGCCCAAATAGCCAACCAATCGTTGGTCGATCAGGTGCTGTTGCGCGCTGAAACCGACCCGTATCTGGTCGCCGAAGCGATTTCCGATGCTGATCTGAGCAGTGCACCGGCGGGTACTTCCAAGACCCTTCTATATGCGGTGACGTTTCTGTTGTCCGTCGGTCTTGCCCTGGTAGCCGCAGTTCTGTCCGCTCGTGTGCGGCAGGCGCTCGCCTGAGCGGTAGGGCAAACATGCCTAGGCGATGAGTTTCTTGGCGCTGAGCCGTCCACACGGTGGCCAGCGTTGGCGCCCACTCCTTGAACAGGAGACGATAGGACTAGGTCATCGCAGCTGCGGGCACCGGGTGATCGCCACCCTTCCTAGTGAATATCCGGAACTCGTATCAAGGACACGTCGTCTTCCGACGATGCAGTCGTCAGGCAGAAGGCACGAGTCCGTCCAAAGACGTCCGCTCGGTGTTTCACGCCTTGACGGAGAGTGAGGCCAACATGGGTGTGGCGGTGGTTAGCGTGTCTCCACTGAGGCGGCGAATGCACATGACCGCTGTTCGTCAGACTGAGCTCTTGGTATCCATCGACGTCGCGGCGTTGGCCCTTATGTGGTGGCTGTGGACACCTCCTGTGATGACAGTCGCACTCCTAGGCTTGGCATTGCTGGGTTTAGCCCGTTGGCGTTTGAGCCTGTACAGGGCACGATTTTCGCTCAGTTCTCTGGATGAGCTTCCTACGGCTCTAGAGGCCGCGCTTATCGCCACCGGCTTGCTGGTCGCCTTGGGAATCACTCCCTGGCTGCAGGTCACGGAAGCAAGCACCTTCTGGCTTGCGTCTGCTGGCGCCGTTGTGGGGCTGGCGCGGGTGCCTGCGTATGTCATGGTGCGATCTTTGCGCCGCAACGATGTCGCCCGTGAACGTCTACTCCTGGTAGGTGGCGGCATCGTGGCCGATGCCATCGCGGATATGGCTGAGGACAATCCCGACTACGGCCTCGACCTGGCCGGCCGGGTGCCGGACCTGCTGGACGTCGATCTTCCGCAGGCCGCGTCTGATGCGCAGGCGAGCACCGTCCTGGTGGCGTTTTCTCGGGCATCTGAAGCCAAGGAAGTCTTCGAGATACGTCGTGCGTTAGCAGCCGGCATAACGATCATGGCTGTGCCTCGGTATTTCGACCTGATCGGCGAATCTCGTGCCGACGACCATGTCTTCGGCGTTCCGGTGCTTCGACTGGGGGCGACGCGGCCCACGTTCGGGCTGTTGGTCAAACGTGTCCTGGATGTAGTTCTGGCCGGATTGGCGTTGCTGGTGCTGAGTCCGGTCCTGGCGGTTGCGGGCTTCTTGGTCAAACGCGAGACCGGTGGGGACCTGTTGTTCCGGCAGGTCCGCATAGGTCAGGATGGCAGGGCCTTTGAACTCCTGAAACTGCAGACCATGAAGCCAGTTTCTGACTCGGTCTCGGACACCCTGTGGAGTGTCCAGTCCGACAGTGAGCGAGTGGGCCGTGTCGGGAGGTTCTTGCGTAAGACCTCGATCGACGAACTTCCGCAGTTGTGGAACATCCTGCGCGGTGACATGTCTTTTGTGGGGCCCCGGCCGGAGCGGCCCTTCTTCGTCGAGCAGTTTCAGGAGCAGTATCCCCACTACAGCGACCGGCTGCGGATGCCGGCGGGTTTGACCGGACTGGCTCAGATCCACGACCTTCGTGGAGACACGTCCATCGATGACCGGGCACGTTTCGACAACCGCTACGAGGACCACTGGAGTTTGTGGTCGGACGTGAAGATCATCCTGAAGACCGTTCCCAAGGTGTTCAAGGCTTCCGGCGGCTGAGTCCGGCATACCCGGCGCAGTGGTTCAAAAGTGCTGTGTCGATACCGGGCAAAAGAGGGTTTAGCCCTCCTCCCAAGCGCCCGCGGCGACTTGATACCCCCACCCGCTACACTGGGACCACGGCTACTGAACGGACGCTTGGTAGCCGCTATGTTTTGCGTCCGCGTAGATCAAGGAACATCAATGGATACTGCCACCAAGCAGAAGATCATCAGCGAGTACGCCACGGCTGAAGGCGACACCGGAAGCCCCGAGGTGCAGATCGCGCTGCAGAGCCACCGCATCTCTCACCTCACCGAACACCTGAAAGAGCACAAGCACGACCACCACAGCCGCCGCGGATTGCTGCTGCTCGTGGGTCGTCGTCGCCGGCTGCTCGACTACCTGGCCCGCACCGACATCGAGCGCTACCGTGCGCTGATCGCGC
>ERZ795053.4470-NODE-4470-length-15130-cov-11.042322_pt1 | contig 15130 bp, 13 predicted proteins | sample MGYA00375137_ERZ795053 | MGnify/ENA primary metagenome ERZ795053 (study PRJEB30182, sample SAMN05720284) | activated sludge metagenome | isolation source: Anaerobic digester | place: Hong Kong | collected 2014-12-17 ... | reverse complement strand
GTACTCCGCCCAGCTTGAGGCCAAGTCCGAGGAACTGGCCCGCACTGCCCGCCAGTTGCGCGACGCCAACGAAAAGCTGACCGAGCTTTCGGTTCAGAAGGATGCGTTCCTCAGCCAGATCAGCCATGAACTGCGCACCCCCATGACCTCGATCCGGGCCTTTTCCGAGATCCTGATGGACGAGGAACTGCCCGCAGAGATGCGGCGGAAATACGCGGGCATCATCCAGGACGAGGCGATCCGACTGACCGGGCTCCTGAACGATCTTCTTGACCTGTCGGTGCTGGAAAACCGCAAGGTGCAACTGAACATCCGGGTCGCGAACCTGCATGACCTGATCGACAGGGCACTGCAGGCGGCGGGATCGACCCGGCCGGAACGGTCGTTCCTGATCCATCGCGACATCGCTGCCGAACATGTGCCCGTCTTCACCGATACCGACAGGCTGGTGCAGGTCTTCATCAACCTCATCTCGAACGCGCGGAAATACTGCGACGCCGAACGGCCGGAACTGACCATCAAGGTGCGCCGCAAAGGCAGCCGGATCGAGGTGGATTTCATCGACAACGGGTCGGGCATCGCGAAGAAGTCGCAATCGCTGATCTTCGAGAAGTTCGCCCGGCTGACGGATACCAGCCGTGCCGGGGGGGCGGGGCTCGGGCTGGCGATCTGCCGCGAGATCATGGCCAATCTCGGTGGGTCCGTGACCTACCTTCCGGGGCAGGGCGGGGCGGCCTTCCGGGTCACGCTGCCGGTGCGCAAGGGTGCCCCGCAGGCCGCCTGACGTCTGGCGTCAATGATTTGCTAAGCCTTCCTTGCGACAGATGGTCCCGGGGGTGCGAGGCATCGGGATGATGGCGATCGCGGCATCGGTTCTGAAACGCAAGGTCGCGGCGGCGGGCGACGGCGCGCTGGCCAGCGGGGCCGCGCGCGCCTTTGCGCAGGCGCTGGCCCGGGCGGCAAACGATGCGGCTGCCCTGCCGCTGCGCGCTGCCGCATTGGCCGATTCGATCTGTTCATTGGCAGAACTGCCCGAATTGCTGGAAGACAATGCGCTTCTGACGCTTCTCGACGGACCGGGTGAGGCGACGGGGCTTTGCGCGGTCGGGCCGGGGCTTCTGTCCGCGCTGATCGAGGCGCAGACGACCGGGCGGCTTGCCGCCGTCGCCCCGGACCCGCGCCGACCGACGCGCACAGATGCAGCGATCGCGGCGGGTCTTGTCGACGCCGCCCTTTCGATCCTGGCCGAGGAGGCGGCGGAAGACGCGTCCTGGGTGCGCGGGTTTCGCTATGGGTCCTGCCTCGACGATCCCCGCCTCTTGCAACTGGTGATAGAGGACGCGCCGCTTCGGGTTCTCCGGCTTGATCTGCGGCTTGGTGAGGGGGACGACCGCGACGGTACGATCTTTCTGGCCCTTCCGGCCGGCCGCGAGGATGAGGTTGATCCGAAGGATCCCGAAGCCTCGCCCGCGGCGCGGGACTGGCGACTGCGGCTGGAGCGGGCGGTTCTGGGCGGACCGATCGAGGTCGACGCGATGATTGCGCGGGTTCAGGTCACCGCCGCTACGGTCATGTCGCTGAAGCCCGGAATGCTCTTGCCCTTTCCCGGGGACCGTGTCGGCAGGGTGACCCTTGAGGTAGGGGCCGCCGGGGCTTTCGCCCGCGGTCGTCTCGGTCGGCTCCGCGGCGCGCGTGCGCTTCGCATCGACGAGTTTCTTGACGGCGACATGCCCGACGCACCCGCGATCATTCGTCCCCTGTCCCCGCCGCTAGACGGGCTTGGACAGGCGCGCGCCATGGCAGGGCAGGCAGACAGCCGCGCAACAAACCGGAACGTCGTCGAAAGGGGGGCCGCTCCGGCGCCTGCCAGGGGCGGGTCGCAGTCGGGCGGGTCGCAGTCGGGCGGGGAGGGGGCGGCGGAACGAAGGGCCGGCTAGGCTGGCCTCAGCCCCGCGCCAGATCGTCAAGCCGTGCGCGGAACGGTTCCAGGTTGTAGCCCCATTGCGCCGCCCGCGCGATCAACTCCTCGGTCGGGATACGGCCTGCCTGACTCATCGCCCAGGCGATCGACGATCTGTTCCCCGAGGCGCAGTAGGCAAAGACCGGGCCGCTGGCTGTCGCCAGGACGCGGCCCTGGGTCGCGATGTTTTCCGGGGTGAAAGCGCCGGGAACCAGTGGGTTTTCGACAAAGGCCATTCCCGCCGCCTCGACCGCGGCGCGCAGGTCGGCGGCCTGGATGCCCTCGGGGATTTCCGCGTCGGGGCGGTTGCAGATCACCACCGTGAAGCCCGCCGCCTTCAGCGCGGGTACGTCTTCCGGCGTGATCTGCGGCGATACCGCATAGCCATCGGTCAGATTGCGGATGTCCATCGTCGTCTCCTCAGCCGGCGGCGAGGCGGTCGATCCGCACCCGCACGAAAGGTGCCGCGACCATACCCGCCATCATGGCGACAAGGAAGAGCAGGCCGTTCCACCCGCCGAAGGTCAGGACGGCGAGCGACGGGCCGGGGCAAAGGCCCGCAAGCCCCCAGCCGAAACCGAAGGCGAGCGAGCCGAGCACCAGCGCGCGGTCGGCGTCGCGCAAGGGGGGCGGTGTCAGGGTGCCGCCGTAGACGGCGGCGCTGCGGCGCGCGGCGATTCGCCAGGCCACGGTCATCGGCACGATGGCCGAGAAAAGGACGAAGGCCAGCGTCGGATCCCAGTCGCCGAAGATGTCGAGCCAGCCGATGACCTTGGTCGTATCGGTCATGCCCGACACCAGAAGGCCGGCCCCGAAAAGCCCGCCGCACAGAAAGGCAGAGACAAGACGCATCACGACACCCCGAGGAGATGGCGAAACAGGATCACCGACAGGCCGCCGCCCATCAGATAGAAGACGGTGGCGACGAAGCCACGGAAGGACAGGCGCGACAGCCCGCAGACCCCGTGCCCCGAGGTGCAGCCGTTTGCGAGGCGCGTGCCAAGCCCCACCAGAAGCCCGGCACAGACCAGGATCGCCGGATTGGCGGTCAGGTTGGTTTCCGGCCGGCCAAGGAAATACCACAGACCGCCGGGCACCAGGACCAGCCCGGCGATAAAGGCCAGGTTCTCGCTCGCAAAAGCCGCCCCGGCGCGCCATTCGCTGCCGTCGACGATCCCGCCAAGGATACCCGACGCGCCCATGATCCTGCCGTTCAGCAGAAGATAGGCCGCCGCTGCGACGCCGATCATCGTGCCACCGGCAAGCCCCCAGATCCAGTCTGCCTGCATGGATGCTCCCTTTCTTCGCCAGACCGTTATGCCTTGGCGGCGCGGCAATGCAATGGCCATGTCGATCCGACACATCCGGCGTTGCCAGCGACGGATTGACTTGCATCAAGGCCGCGAGTGGCAGAGCCTGAATAACTGAGCCGAAACCGCAAGGAGACGCCGATGAAATCCGTCGAGACCCGCAAGGCAGAACTTGAGGCGCGTCGGGGCGTGCTTCTTTCCCGGATCGAGGAGATCGGGCAGGAACTTGACGCCCACGATTCCAAGGACTGGGAGGAACTGGCCGTCGAACGCGAGGCCGATGAGGTGCTGGAAGATCTTGGCCTGTCCGCCCAGCACGAGCTGCGCATGATCGAAGCGGCGCTGAAGCGGGTCGATGAGGGCGAATACGGCTATTGCGTCAAGTGCGGATCGCAGATCGCGGAGGAACGGCTGGAGGTCCTGCCGGCCACGCCTTTTTGCAAGGATTGCGCGCCGCGCCGCTGAACTTGCGACCGGGCGGTTGCGAAACGCCGCCGCCACGGTAAGCTTCGTGACGGACGGCAGGGTTCCCGGTGTCAGGGCACCCTGAACCGGACGACAAGGGCGGAGCAAGGGCAGGCATGGCGGGGCGGGTGACGACTGCGACAAGCGGCGGTATCGCGCGGGTCCTGATCGACAATCCCACGGCGAACGCGCTGTCCGAGAGGGTCTGCGCAGAGCTTCTGGCCGCGATCGACGCGGCCGAGGCCGATCCCGCCGTCATGGCCGTGGTGATCGCCGCAGAGGGGCGTCACTGGTCGGCAGGGACCGACATCCGCGATCTGGAACTGCCGGATGCCACCCTCGCACTTGCCGCCCTGTGCCTGGCGGTCGAGGGGTGCATGAAACCGGTCGTGGCCGCGCTGAAGGGAAATGTCCTGGGCGGCGGGCTGGAACTTGCGCTTTGCGCGCAAATGCGCGTCGCCGCGGTGAATACGCGACTCGGGTTGCCGGGCGTGGCGCTGGGGCTGTCGCCGGGTGCGGGCGGGACGCAGCGCCTGCCGCGCCTGATCGGCGCCTCGGCCGCGCTTGGGCTTCTTCTGTCGGGGCGCACGATCAGCGTCGAAAGGGCCAAGGCGCTTGGCCTTGTCGATCGGATTGCGGCAGATCCGATGGCCGAAGCCGTTGCCGCGGCAAGCGCCCTGGCAGAAGGCGGGCCAGCGCCGACGCGGACGCCCCCGCCGGACGGCCCGGCAAGGGGGGGCGCATTCCTTGCGGCGGTCGATGCCGCCCGGGCCGTGACCCGCGATCCTGAACCTGCCGCCCCGGCGCGCATCGTCGACTGTGTCGAGGCGGCGCTGCTGCTGCCCGAGGATGAGGGTCGCACATATGAGCGGGCGGTCTTTGAGGAGCTGCGCGCCAGCGATGCATCGGCTGCGCTGCGTCATCTGGCGCGGGCCGAACGTCGTTTGGGGCTGAACCCCGATCTGGCGGGGATCGAGCTGCTGGCCCGGCGCACCATCGCAATCGCGGGAGAGGGGGCGCTGGCCGCCGATCTTGCCCGCGACATGCTTGGCCGCGGGATGCGGGTTACGCTGTTTGACCACGATACCGAGGTGCTTACCCGCACCATCGGTCTGGTCGCGGCCGGCTACGAACGCGAAGATCCGGGCGGGCGGAAGACAGCCGAGATGCGGCGGCAGGAATGGTCGCGGCTTGATGGCGCGACGGAACCCCGCGATCTGGACGGGCTCGACATGATCTTCGACCTGTCGGAACTGGCGGGCAGGGGGGCACGGACGCGGATGGCCGATTTCGGCCGCTTCGCCGCCGAAGGGGCGATCCTGGCCACCGCCGCCACGGGGCCGGACCTGGATACCGCGATCACGGTGTCGCAACGGCCGCGCGCCGTTCTGGGGCTGCGCCCGGCGGGGCCGGCTTCCGACCGGCTTTTCGAACTGGCGGCAAGCCCGATCACGGATCGGGAGATCCTGGCGGCGACGATCGCGCTGATGCGCGGGGCGGGTCGGCGGGTGGTGCGTACCGGGCTGGGTGACGGCAGCCTGTCTGAAAGGCTTTTGGGCGCGCTCCGGTTCGCCGCCGACCGCCTGCTTGAGGACGGCGCGACCCCCTATGACATTGACGCGGCGATGCAGGCCCATGGCTGGCAGATCGGTCCCTATGCGGCGCTGGACCGGCAGGGGCTGATCGCCGATCTGGAATGGCGCGCGCGGCTTGAGACCGAGGACGAACATCCGCTTGGGACTGCCGGTATCGGCCTGGAGCTTCTGGAGATGGGACGTGGCGGCATATCCACCGGGGCTGGCTACTACCGCTACGACGCGGATGGCAACGCCTGGCCCGATCCCGAAGTGCTGTCGGTCCTGACCGGGACGCGCGGCGCCCCGGTGCGCGGCGTGACTTCCGGCGTGATTCTTGCGCGACTTCTTGCGGCGCTGGCGAACGAGGGCGCGCGACTGGTGGAAGAAGGGGTGGCCCGCCGTCCCTCGGACATAGATCTGGTCATGGTGATCGGACACGGGCTTGCGCGCTGGCGCGGCGGGCCGATGCAGGTGGCCGACCGCACCGGCCTTCTGGCGATGCGGAACGCACTTCGCAAGCTGGCGCAGGGCCGCGACGAACGGTTCTGGCGGCCCGCGGCAATCTGGGACGAACTGATCAAGACCGGCAGGCGGTTCGAAGACCTGAACGGACCCTGAGGTCAGACAGAAGGATCAGCCCAGGACGATGCCCACGACAACCATCATCAGGCCGATCGCGGACAACAGAAGCGCCCCCAGGTTCCAGGCGATGACCCGCTGCAGCTTGGCGCGAAGGGTGGCGTCATCGAGCCCGGCACGGCGGGCCCGCGTGACCGCGACGATGCAGGCCACAAGACCTGCCAGCCCCAAAAGCGTCACACCCGCGCCCGTCCAGATCAGCCAGCCCATGCCCATTCCCCCTTGCCGCTGCGCCTGCCCTAGCGCGGGGCGCGCCGAAGGGCAAGGCTTGGCCGGGCGGCCCCTTGAAGCCTCGCGCGCAAGGCATTAGTCAGGACGCCTGTCCGAAGGGAGTGACCGATGAACCAGCCCGTGTCCGACGCCACCTACAATGTCGCCGCCGACGAACTGCGCCAGTTCATCGAGCAGTATGAGCATCTCGAAGCCGAGAAGAAGGACATCACCGAACAGCAAAAGGAGATCATGGCCGAAGCCAAGGCGCGCGGCTATGACACCAAGGTGATGCGCAAGATCGTGGCCCTTCGCAAGCGCGACAAGGACGACATCGCCGAGGAAGAGGCGGTTCTTGAGCTTTACAAGGCCGCGCTGGGCATGGGCTGACCGGCCTCAGGGCCAAAGGAACTCCACCCCGGGAAACTCCGCCACCGCGGCCACGTCGGCCTCGTATTCCGCCGTGATCTGGTCGACAAGCGCCTGAGTCCAGCCCGGCAGGTCGATCGCCTCTTCCGCGGCACCCTCGCGCAGGTGGGTGGCAAGGAGTTCCGCGGTAACCTCGCGCCGCGTCTCGATGTCGGGCAGGCCGGGGCCAAGGCGCGCCCTGAACTGCGAAAGGCCCTCGGGCGTCAGCAACGTGGCCAGGAAGTCGTCTTCCGCCTCCAACTGGGTTCCGGCATCCAGACCGGCAAGGCGCCGCAGCACCTCTGGCCAGATGAAGGGCATGTCCTCGTCGCACCACAGGACAAGCCGCGCGTCGGGAACGCGTTCGAAGATGCGTTCGATCACCGCCCGCCAGCGCATCTCCAGCGGGTGCGCCGCCCCCATGACGTCGCGGTAGCTTTGTCCGCGCTGCAGCCTCACGAGGGCGGGCACCAGCGTGGCCGGGTTGCGAAGGCCGATGTGAAATTCGCAAACGCCAACCTCGAACACCCGCGTCAGTGCCGCGATGTTGCGCGCGGCATTGGCGTAAAGACCCTCTTCGCCGATCGAATGCATCGGGATCGACATCAGGAAGTCGTGGCTGAAGATCAGCCGGTCGGCGGGCGTACCGTCCAGCAGATCCTCGACGATCATCTGACCCGTGTCTTGACCCAGTAGCCCGCCCGACAGCGACTGCATCGCCCGGCGCAGGACCGGGCGGAACTGAGCGGGCGAGGGAACGGCGACCCCGCGTTCGACAAGAAGCCCGCGATTCTTGAGAAGCGCCCGAAGAATCCGGCCTTCGTCGGTGCAGTGCGCGCCGATGTGATAGATGACCTGCATCCCCGGAGGATCCCCCGCCTGTACATACCCGGCCGGACACTATACGGGCTTTCTGGACAGGAAAACCGCTTTCCGCTAACCCCTTCGCCATGATGCGCGCCCGTCCGAAAACCAACCCAGGCCTGCTTGCCTCTTCCAGGGGCCGATCCGCGGGCAGCGGGGTCTGGTCGCTGGCCGCCCTGTTGATCGCCGGGCTTGTCTTGCTGCCGATCCTGTCGGTCGTGGCAATCGCGTTTCGGCCAAGCGAGAACATCTGGCCGCATCTCATCTCGACCACGCTGCCGCGGTATCTGGGCAATACGGCGATCCTCACGCTGGGCACCGGGATGCTGGCGGCGGCGGTGGGAACCGGCGCGGCCTGGTTGGTCACGATGTACCGTTTTCCGATGTCGCGCCTTCTGGAATGGCTCCTGCTGCTGCCCTTGGCCATCCCGGCCTATGTCGGGGCCTATGCGCTGGTCGATTTCCTCGAGTATTCCGGGCCGGTCCAGACCGCGCTGCGCGAGGCGATGGGCTGGGCCTCGGCGCGCGACTACTGGTTTCCGGCGATCCGGTCGCGCAGCATGGCCGTCGTCGTCCTGTCGGCGGCACTTTACCCCTATGTCTACATGATGGCCCGTGCGGCCTTCCGCGAACAATCCGCCGGCAGCTACGAGGTCGCGCGCGCCCTCGGCGCGGGGCCGTTCGGCCTGTTCCTCAGGGTCGGTTTGCCGCTGGCGCGCCCCGCCATCGCGGCGGGCGCGGCCATCGTGATGATGGAGACGGTGAACGATTTCGGCGTTGTCGATTTCTTCGGTGTGCAGACCCTGACCACCGGCATCTTCTCTGTCTGGCTCGAATCGCGCAACGCGGGCGGCGCGGCGCAGATCGCCTGCGTGCTCCTGACCGTCATCCTGGTGCTGGTCGGTCTGGAAAAGACCAGCCGCCGCCACTCGCGCTATTATCATTCCGCACGCCAACCCCGCCCGGTGGCGCGTGTCCCGTTGACGGGGGGCGCCGGGGCGATCGCGCTGGGCCTGTGCCTCGTGCCCTTCGTCATGGGGTTCGTGCTGCCGCTGGCGGTGATCGGCACGCACGCCATCGCCAACCCGGAAGCCTGGGTCAGCAAGGGGCTCGGGGCCGCGTTCTTCAACACGCTGACGGTGGCCGGTTCGGCCGCGGCGCTGACTGTCGTGGCGGCGGTCGTCATGGTCTATGGCGTGCGGCTCACCGGCCGCCGCCTGCCGCGTCTATTGCTGCCCGCCACGACGATCGGCTATGCCGCGCCGGGGGCGGTTCTTGCGGTCGGTATCCTGATCCCGATGGCGGCGCTTGACCACAGGGTCGCGGATCTGGTTCTGGCCGTCACCGGCAACGATCCGGGCCTTCTGATCACCGGAACGGCGGCGGCCATCGTCCTGGCCTATGGGGTCCGCTTCTTCGCGATCGCGCAAGGTGCGCTCGACACCGCCTTCGGTCGGGTTTCGCCCTCGCTGCCGATGGCCGCGCGCTCGCTTGGCCGCAGCGCCGGCGGTGCCCTGCGCGAGGTCTACCTGCCGCTCATGAAGGGTTCGGTCGGCACGGCGCTGCTGCTTGTATTCGTCGACGGGGTCAAGGAATTGCCCGCAACGCTCCTCTTGCGGCCCTTCAACTATGAGACGCTGGCAACGCGCGTGCACGAAAAGGCGAGCCTCGAGAACCTTGGCGACGCCGCGCCTCCGGCGCTTCTGGTGATTGCGGTCGGCCTGATGGCCGTGGGCCTCATGGCACGCGCACAACTCAGGTCCGGCCGGCGCTGAGGCTGCCTCTTGCACGGACCGGGCAACGCGTCTATCTGGGATCGCAAGCCCCTATAGCTCAGCTGGTAGAGCATCTGATTTGTAATCAGAGGGTCGGCGGTTCAAGTCCGTCTGGGGGCACCAAGGAACTCCAAGCGTCAGTCGGAATTTCGCGGTGACCGCCGGCCCGGACGCGCCTTTCCTGTCGCACAATCCTGGCGTGGGTTTCGAATGGTCGCTCAACGGTCGACGCCGTGGCCCATCACCTGGGCGAAACGGCACGACTTCGGGCCTTTCTGGCGGGCCGCCCGGCGGGGCTTTCTCAAGCCGGGGTCATGCCTTCTGCCTCGCATTCGTCGGGTCCCAGGCTGGTGCGTCGAGCAATGTCAGGGCGCGACGTTCGCCAAGGATGACCACTTCAAGGCCCAGGGTCGCACCCGGCTGCACATAGGCGAAAGCAAGGCTCTTGCCCGTCGCATGGCCAAAGGCGCCCGAGGTGCAGACGCCCACGACGCGATCGCCTTGCATCACCGCCTCGCCACCATGGATGTCGCAGTCCGTGGCGGCGATCTCTCCATAGACCAGAGAGGTGGAAATGCCCTTGGCCCGCATGGCAAGGGTTGCTTCCCGGCCCCGAAACCCGCCCTTGTCCGAGGCGAAGAAGCGGGCGCAGTCGGCCTCGATCAGGGTAATCTCGTTGGTCAGTTCGGACCCAAAGCCGCGATAACCCTTTTCCATGCGAAGGGAATTGACCGCCTGCACCCCGAAATCGGCGATGCCATGCGGTTCGCCGGCGGCCCAGATCGCAGCGTAAAGGCGGGCAAGGTCGGCCATCGGTGCATGAAGTTCCCAGCCAAGTTCGCCGACATAGGTCACCCGCAGTGCACGGACGGGAATGCCCGCCAGCGTGATCTCTTTCGCCGACAACCAACGGAAGGCAGCGTTCGACAGATCCGTCTCGGTAAGCGTCTTGAGGACATCGCGCGCCTTCGGGCCCGCGACGACCAGCATGCCGAAGGTGTCGGTGACATTCTCGATCGTGACATCCGGACCCGCCGCAAGGGCCAGATCATCGCGCGCCTGTTCTTCGGCCCCTGCGCCGGTCAGGATGTAAAAGCGGTCGGGGCCAAGGCGGGTGATGGTCCATTCGCCCAGGATGCGTCCGTTGTCCGAAAGGACCTGCGTCAGGCCGATGCCGTCCAGTTTCCCGGGCAGGCGATTGGCGATCAGCCGGTCCAGCATCGCCTCGGCGCCGGGGCCGGTCACATCGAATTTTGCAAAGCTTGACAGGTCCATGATCCCCACCCTTTCGCGCACGGCGCGGCATTCGGCGGCGACCAGATCAAAGGTATTGGTCCGGCGGAACTGGAGCTTTTCGGCGAATCCGGCAGGGGCGAAGTACTTTGGCCTCTCCCAGCCGTGCACCTCGGTCATCACTGCGCCCTTGGTTTTCAGGACATCGAAGAGCGGGGTGATGCGGCGGGGGCGTCCGGCCTGTACCTCGCGCCCCGGCAGGGGCGTCTCGAACATGTTTTCGTAGTCGTCGAAGCTTTTCGCCCGCGTGTAGTCCTGATCGGCATAGGCCCCGAACCGGCGGGGGTCGACTGAGGCCATGTTGATCTCGGCATCGCCGTGGACCATCCATTGTGCGAGGAACTTGCCACAGCCCGCCCCCTGGGCGATCCCGATGGACGAGCCGCAGCACTGCCAGGCATTTGGCACGCCCGGCATTGGTCCCACCAGGGGGTTGCCGTCGGGGGTGTGCGGGATGGCGCCGTTGATGATGCGCTTGATCCCGGCATTGGCAAAGATCGGCATGCGCTCAAGCGCTTTTTCCAGCCAGGGCGCAATACGGTCAAGGTCGCCCTCGAACAGTTCATTTTCGCTGGACCAGTCCGGAAGGCCGCCACGGCTTGCCCATGCCTCACGCGCCCCCCGGTGTTCGTATATGCCAACGAGACCCGCCTTCTGCTCTTGCCGGTAATAGCCCGCCGTGGCCGGATCGCGCATCACCGGCAATTCGACCGGGCTGTCCTTGAACTCGGCCAAGGGCTCGGTCACCAGGTATTGGTGTTCCATGTTGGTGATCGGGGTGTCCACACCCAGCCATCTGCCGACCTCACGCGCATAGCAGCCCGCGGCGTTGACGACGTGTTCGCAGATGACATCGCCCTGTTCCGTCTCGACACGGAACTCACCCGAAGCCAGACGGGTCACACCGGTCACGCGATTGCGCCGCATGATGGTCGCCCCCAGCGCCCGCGCGCCGGCGGCCAACGAGTTGCACGCACTGGCAGGGTCAACATGGCCATCGAGTGTCGTATGAGCCCCTGCGAGAATTCCATCGAGCCTGAGCCACGGGTTCAACTCGCGGATGCGGTCCGGGCCGATGATCTCCATCTGGAAGCCCACGTTGGGGGCAAAACCTGCGACGTGGCGGAACCAGTCGATCTCCTCCTGAGTGGTGGCGATACGGATGCCGCCACACCCGTGCCAGCCAGTCGGATGGCCCGTCATGGCCTCCAGCTTCGGGTAGAGGGTGTTTCCGTAGTGATGGATCTTGGCCATGTTGTAGTTGCCGATGAAGGACGGGCATTGCCCGGCAGCGTGCCAGGTCGAACCGCTGGTCAGTTCGCCCTTTTCGATCAGCAGCACATCCTTCCAGCCGGCTTCGGCCAAATGATAGATCAGGCCCACACCCATCATTCCGCCGCCGATGATCACAACCTTCGCATGGGTCTGCATGCGTTTCTCCTTCACCAGACGCCGTTTCCGGCCCGCATCCGCGCGCGCGGAAGAATGATGTTGTAGCCCGACCGGATCGCCGCATCAGTGGCATCGCCGATATGGTGCGGATAGTGTTCCGCCAGTATCTTTCGTACCCGTTCACGCGCGACTGCCCGCGCGTCCCGACCCCCGGCATCCTCCCATTCGCTGATACTGCGGCGGTCGGCGATTTCGGGATAGACGTAGTCCGTCTTCATCCGTGCAAAGGTCTGGGGATGGCCGAGGTAGTGACCAGCGCCGTTCACGGTATCGCGGATGACATCGAAGCTCAGGGTTTCGTCGTTGACCTCTATTCCCTTGACGGTCCGCAGGATCGCGCCGAGAAGGTCGTTGTCCAGAACATAGCTTTCGAAGCTTGTTCCCATCAGCGACCCCTGCATGCCGGCGCATTCATGGATCATCGTGGCCCCGGCCTGTGCCGCAAGTGAGATTGTATAGCCCTTCTCCCCTCCGCTTTGCGCATCAGGTAGCTTGCTGTCGGTCATGCCTGCCGGCACCGAATTTGGAAGATCGTAGAAATTCGCCATCTGGGCACAGGCGGCGGAAAGAAGCGCCTGTTCGCCCGAACCGCCGGACATGGCCCCCGTGCGCAGATCGCTGACGAAGGGCCAGGCCGCAAAGATACCACGGCAATCGGGGTCGACGATATGGCAAAGGACCAGCCCCGCCAGCACTTCGGCGCAGGCCTGTGCCACGGCGCCGGCCAAAGCGGCGGGCGCCGTCGCCCCTGCCTGCCCGGCAGAGACCAGAAGGATCGGCATGCCCGCCAGGACCGCCGCCTCAAGCGCATCGCAGCTTTCGGTGGCAAATCGCATCGGAGGCACGACATGACAGCAGACGGCAGTGCAGAACGGGCGGTCGCGGTGCTTGCCTTCACCGCCCGCCACCGCATCGAGCATCGGCTGCACCGCCCGGACAGAGGCGCCGTCGGTATAGCTGACGGCAATGGATTTCGTGGTGCCTGACAGACAGGCGTAGGTCGTGTTCATGTCGAGGTCGAGGATGGTCGTGGCATCCCGCGCCACGATCGAGCGGTGGTACCAGTGGATATTGTCCAGACGGTCTACCAGCCGGGCAATGTCGTAAAGGTCGGCCACCGTGCTTTCGCGGTAGCGGCCCGACGCAAAATCCATGATCGTGGGGGCAGCGCCGCCCGTGCCCGTGTGAACGCGCCGTCCGCCGATCTCGATGTCGTGTCGGGGGTCTATGCCGTGCAGGACAAGCTTTCGACGTGCGCGGGCAATCACGTCCTCGACCAGCGCGCGGGGGAAACGTAACCGGCCATCCCCATCCAACCGGCACCCGGCAGCCACGGCGCGCGCTTCCAGACTGGGTGTCAGTTGCGACAGGCCTAGGTCTTCCAGCAGCCGCAAGGCGAGTCCGTGAATGCGCAAGACCTCGGCATCTGCAAGAGGCATGTAGCGCCCGCCGGGCAGACCCGGTGGAATCGGCGATGCCACCACGCTCTGTTCACCGCGGGCGCGGCGGGCCGAGCGGCGCATGGAAGGATCGGCAAGTGAGGGGTTGGTCATGGATGAAACCCGAGCATCGATCAGCTTCCAGTTACCACCCGTTCGATCCTCAGCTCAAACGATCATTCTGAATGCGTCGCATTCCCTGCAAGCATGCGAAAGCCAGAAGTGTCCCTGGCTTCCGCCACGATCCAATTAAGAAAAGCCGTCATGGCCGCGTCTCGGGATGCAGAGGCGGATACGCTGACGTAATAACCGTCGGCCGTTTCAAGGGCTTTGTCGATGGGGCAGATCAGTCGCCCCTCGGCAAGGAGCTGGTCGGTGATGTAGCTCCATCCCAGCGCCACCCCGCGTCCCGCCTCGGCCGCCTGAAGGACCATCGGGTAGGAATTGAGCCGAATGGCCCGGCGCACCGGCTGACCGTTCACGCCCTGCCGCAGCAGCCACTGCCGCCAATCCACGTCGCCCGCCGCGGCCCTGGGATACTCCAGATGCAGAAGCGTTTGATCCAAGAGGTCTGCCGACCGCTGCAGTTCGGGATGATCGCGCAAGTAGCCGGGGCTGCAGACCGGATAGACACGCTCGCGGAAGAGAAGTTGCGCCTCCAGCCCTTCCCATTTGCCGCGACCGAAGAGAATGGCAACATCCACCTCTTGCGTGCTCGGCAAGACAGGCTGATCTGCCGCCAGCACCCGCAGGTCGACCTCTGGCTGAAGGGCGCCGAAACGTTCAAGCCGTGGCATCAGCCAGAACCACGCAAAAGCAACAGAGGCGCTCACTGTCAGCTGTGGCGCCTTTGTCGACGCACCAAGTGCGGCGAGGCAGGCGCTGATATCGTCCAGGCCGCGCGTCACCGCCTCAAACAGGCTCTGGCCCTCTGCCGTGATGTCAACGGCGCGATGGAGCCTATGGAACAACGTGAACCCAACGCCATCCTCGAGGGCCTTGATCTGCCGGCTGACCGCGCTTTGCGTAAGACACAGCTCTTGTGCCGCGAGGGTAAAGCTCCGGTGACGCGCCACCGCCTCGAAGCTGCGCAGAAGATCCAGTGGCGGTAGCGGGTACTTTCTCACGATGATCCTTCACATGCACTCCGGTGTCGCACAAGTGCGGACCGTGAGCCGCCACGATAAAGAGAATCCCGCGATTTCAAAGAGACGAAGGAACCTCAGGACCAGGATCAGGCCAGGCGGTCTGGACTTGCCCGACCTTTATGGAGAGCGTTTCGCTCACTTCCCGGGCTGTTCGCTCGAAGGCGATAAGGTATTTGGCGCGCTGATCGATATTCTGCGAAGAGGCGATGTCGCCCAGGACGACTTATAGGAGCACTTCGGAACTTGTTGAGGTAGCCATGCCAAACAACTTCCAAAATATCTCGTTGCTTGCTGTGCTCGACCGGAGCCGATCAGCTTCGAACTAGCCAGAAGGGTGCTGGCAGATTAATTCGAACCAGTCTCGGCTAGGACAGTGAGGCTGTGCGTTATTCCGCGCAGAGGCCGCGCCACTGTGCTAGAGCCGCGGCGCGGTTGGGGCTGGCGGCGGCGCATGGAGGCGGGTGAGTTCACCACGATACAGGAACTGGCCGGGTCCGTAGGACTGGCGGAACGCCACGTCAGCCGCCAGTTGCGGCTTGCCTATCTGGCACCGGAGCCACTGAAGCGACTGACCTGCGGGCGCGAAGGGG